>Ga0302325_10012057_pt1 | contig 18583 bp, 17 predicted proteins | sample Palsa_T0_2_FD_201948 | JGI IMG/M metagenome (GOLD analysis project Ga0302325, IMG submission 201948) | Peat permafrost microbial communities from Stordalen Mire near Abisko, Sweden - Palsa_T0_2 | ecosystem: Environmental > Terrestrial > Soil > Palsa > Peat permafrost | place: Sweden: Abisko...
GATGCCATCTGGCGTCCCGGTGTTCGAGGTCTTCACTTACCTGTCGTTCCTCGCCGGCAAAACCGAGAGGATTCGCTTCGGTACCTATGTGTACAACATTGGCCTGCGTCATCCACTCGCGGTCGCCCGAGCTGTCGTCACCCTCGACATTCTCTCCCGCGGACGATTTGAATTCGGCGTAGGAGCCAGCTGGCTTCGTGCCGAGTGGGACGCGGTGGGTTTGGATTTCGGCTCTCGCGGCCGCCGAGTCGATGAAGCAGTCGCGGTGTGCCAACGTCTGTGGAGCGAGGACGTCATCGAGCACCATGGAGAATTCTTCGACTTCGAACCCGTCATGTTCGTCCCCAAACCCATCCAAACACCCTGGCCTCCCCTTCACTTCGGAGGCGACGGGCCCGCCGCGTTTCGCCGCGCCGCTACCCTTGGCGATGGCTGGATCCCTCTCAATCACGCCGCACAGGCCATGCCCGGGGCGGTGGCAGAACTGGCGCGCCGACGTCAGGCGAGCGGTCGATCGGGAACCGTTGAGATCAGCCTCGCGTCAGCCAGTGCCGACCTGGACGACCTTCGTCGCCTCGCCGATGCCGGGGTAGGTCGCGCACTGGTGAGGCCCTGGAAGAGTTCCAAGGACGCCCTCGACGGTATACGGCGCTTTGCGGATCAGATCCTTCCCGCAATCCAGGCTCACTCAGTACTTTCAGACTGACACAGTGACCCACGGCAGACCCGGATGACCCTGGCTCACGAGTATTGTGCGTGGTACCGCACGTTGCGGCATCTCCATCCCGCGCCTAAGGTCTAACCTCTAGATATTTCCCACGACGGAGTCACCGCCCCCGCAAATGGAATTTCGCCTGTCTGATGATCAACTCGAGCTCCAGCACGCCGTTCGGAAATTCTGCGTCGAGACGCTGCCGATCGGGGGCGTCGGCGAGCGGACGGAGGGACGCGGCGACCGGTCGTCGTGGCGTGCCCTCGCTGATCTCGGGGTCTTCGGGCTTGTGGTCTCCGTGGAAAAGAGCGGGTCTGGGCTAGGCTGCCTTGAAGCGGCGGTCGTATTCGAGCAGTTGGGCGGCCATTTGGTGGAGGGGCCCGTCCTATGGTCCACCATTACGGCCCCTCTCCTCACGGGAGCAGAGGACGGTTCTCGAGTGGTCGCCGGTCTCGAGCTCGACCTCCAGTCAGGCGATCCGGTCGTTGTCGAGCACGGCTCCCAGGCAGACACCATCGTCGTCTTGTGTCACGGCGGCGCCTTCTCGCATGAGCGTGCCGACCTGCCGGACCCGCTTCCACTCAATCCGCTCGACCCCCTTACCCCGGTCGCCCGTTTTGGGCGGTTCCCCGGAGGATCCCGGATCGGCGACGGGGAGACCGCCGAGCACCTTCGTTTGCTCGGTAGGGTGCTCAGCGCAGCCCAACTTCTCGGCATTGCCGGCCAATCCCTCGAAGTGGCGCGCGACTATGCGTTGACACGCGAGCAATTCAATGTCCCTATCGGCTCCTTCCAGGCCCTGAAACACCTCATGGCCGACATGTTCGTCCGCGTCGAGCTTGCCCGCAGCGCAACGTATGCAGCCGCCTCCGTTGTCGACAACCCGAGAGTCGGTGATCCCGATCGCGCGGTGCGGATTGCCAAGCTCCTGTCCGGCGAGGCCGCGCTCGCCAATTCCCGTGCGGCCGTGCAGATCCTGGGTGGGATGGGATTCACCTGGGCGATGCCTCCCCATTTCTTCTTAAAGCGCTCCTGGGTGCTCGAGAGCAGCTTCGGCACGACGGAAGATCATGCTCGAGCTCTCGGGGCCGGCCTCGAGCATCTGGTCGCATGACCGGACCCGCCCAGAACTCCGAGGTCGAAATCGAATCCCGGGACAACGTCCTTTACATTATGCTCAACCGTCCGACTCGCAAGAACTCTCTGGACCCAGTCGCCGTGCGGACCATCGTCGCCGCCCTCGAGGCCGCAGCCACCGAGGACTCGTTGCGCGTAATCTCCATAGCAGGACGGGGTCCGGACTTCTGCTCCGGCGCCGATTGGATCGCGTCGAACTCCGCGAGCGGTTCGCGCCCTCGAACCGGCAGTGTGCAACGCCGGACAGCTCTCCAGGCACACCGGATGATCGACCTACTGATGGAAATCCAACTTCCCGTAGTCTGCACTGTCCGCGGTTGGGCGGCCGGACTGGGCTGTCAGATCGCTCTCGCTTCGGATTTTACCGTTGCATCAGAGACGAGTCGGTTCTGGGAGCCTTTCGTGTCACGCGGCTTCACGCCGGACAGCGGAGCAACGTGGATGGTGCCCCGTTTGATCGGTGTCGCCCGCGCCAAGGAGTTCCTCCTCCTCGGGCACGAACTGTCGGGGCTAGAGGCGGCCTCCTGCGGACTCATCTACCAATCCGTTCCGCACGCCGAATTGGAGGGGGCCGCCGCCCGATTGATCACCGAGCTGTCCGGTGCTGCCACCGTCGCCATCGGGCTGACCAAGCGCTGCATTAACCGTTCCCTGGATACAGGCTTGACCGAAGCCATGGAGAACGAGGCATTCGCTCTTGAGCTATCTTCTCGAACCGGGGACTTCAAGGAGGGCATGCTCGCATTCAAGGAACGTCGCTCCTCCGATTTCCGTGGCCGATAGTCCAACCGGTCCCCGCGAAGAGAAAGACTCGACGGACGTTATGATGCGATGCAACCTTCCAGGCCGGACGAGGTTGACCGAGGTCCCGCTGCCGTCGCGTGGCGCGGCGAGGTCATCGCCGATTCTCAACCTTACCGATGAATCCGCAAGGTTCACGCGATGAAGTACGACTATCACACCATCCGATACGAAACCTCGGCCGATCAGGTGGCCACCATCACGCTGGATCGTCCCCAAGCGCTCAATGCTTTCAATCGCCAAATGTGCGAAGAGATTAGGCACGTCTGGGCCGCCATCAAGGAGGACCCAAATGTACACGCGGTCGTCCTACGCGCAGCAGGCGACCGAGCCTTCAGTGTCGGCCTCGACGTCAAGACGCCGTTCGGACAACCCGACGACATATGGAACCACGTCGATCCCGGAGAACTGCTCAGCCCCAAATGGCAGAAGGTTTGGAAGCCGGTGGTCTGCGCCGTTCAGGGCATCTGCACCGCAGGTGCCTTCTACTTCGTCAATGAAGCCGACATCGTCATCTGCTCAGAAGATGCGACATTCTTCGACTCTCACGTGACCGGCGGCATGGTTTCGGCGTTGGAGCCCGTCGGCATGATGCGCCGTATCGGCCTAGGGGACACACTGCGCATTGCCCTAATGGGAAACGATGAGAGAGTGTCGGCCGAAACTGCATTGCGTATCGGCCTGGTGACCGAGATTGTGGATCGTTCGGCGCTGTGGGCGCGGGCACACGAACTGGCTGCCCTCATGGCCGCGAAGCCATCCTCGGCGACCCAGGGCACCGTGCGCGCCATCTGGGAATCCCTCGACCGTCCGTACCGAGCGGCCATGGAGCAGGGACTCATCTACACGCGACTGGGCAATCCCATTGGTATGGCTGAAGTGGCCAAGAATAGGCCCGAACCACGGCCTCCGAGCATCCGCTGATGTCTGTGGGAAGTGCAGGTCTCAGTCAACGGATCGGGGCCATTCTTTCACTCGACCCATCTGCGCCGGCTCTTGAATTCGAAAGGCACTGGCGGACTTGGGAGGACCTGGCTACGACGGTGGATGCCGTGGGCCACCAATTGCCCATCGAGGCCATACCGGTCGGCATCCTCCTGCGTTCGCGCCCAGCCTCAGTTGGACTGCTGTTAGGCGTCTTGCGCGCCGGCGGATGCGCGGTGGCGATCAATCCTCAGCGGGGCGTCGACCGTACGAGGCAGGACATTGCCCAACTCAAACTCCCGTTCATAGCCGGAGAGCCCGGGGACATCGCCACGCTGTCAGAGGATTCCTCCTCCTCAACCGTGCTCGAGACCAACGATGTCGGCTGTCCGCTTGTCGTGAGAGGGAGGGGTGGGCCGGTCGACCAGCCAACTCGACCCGGCGTCGCCGTAAGGATGTTGACCAGCGGTACTACGGGGCCGCCGAAGCGGATCGACCTGACCTACGACACCCTCGAACGGGTGCTGGCTGGGGCCAAGCACTATGAGTCCAACCGGGCCTCCGACCTCCGCCTCCGATCGGGTGTCGCCGTGGTCAACTCCCCTCTGGTGCATTTGGGCGGTCTCTTCAGAGTGCTCCAATGTGTCAGCGACGGCCGCCCGTTCTCCCTCCTCGAGCGGTTCAGCGTCGAGGGATGGGTAGACGCCGTTCGCCGCCACCGGCCCCAGACCGTCAGTCTTGTGCCGGCTGCACTCCGTATGGTCCTTGAGGCCGACGTGGACCCCGACGATCTCCGTAGTGTCCGCTCGGTAGTGTCCGGGACGGCGCCCCTCTCTCCCGATGATGCCGACGCCTTCAGGACCAAGTACGGGACACCCGTACTCATTTCCTACGCTGCCACCGAGTTCGGCGGTGGGGTAGCGGGTTGGAACCTTGCGGATCACGAGACATTCTGGAACTCGAAACGGGGCAGCGTCGGGAGAGCCCACGCCGGTTGCGTGCTGCGCATCGTAGAACCAGAGTCCGGAACGGTCATGGAGCCCGGCCAGGAGGGCATCCTTGAGGTGAAAGCGGGTCAACTCGGCCCGGATACGCCGTGGATCCGGACCACTGACATGGCCCGGCTGGACGCTGACGGGTTCTTGTGGATCCTCGGTCGGGCCGACCAGGCGATAATTCGGGGCGGTTTCAAAGTCCACCCGGACGATGTGCGCACCGCCCTGGAGAGCCACCCCCAGGTCCGAGGAGCGGCCGTTATCAGTGTCGAGGACCCGCGACTCGGGGCAGTACCCGTGGCCGTCGTAGAGCTTCGTCCCGGTGGACCGTTGACCGCTGACGATCTTCTCGCTCACGCCTCCACCCGCCTGGCCCGTTATGAGTTGCCGGCGGAGGTGATCATCGTGGACACCCTTCCCCGCACCCCGTCGGCCAAGGTGGACCTACTCGCTGTGCGGGACCTCGTGCTCGACCGATCGAGAAGCTGACGTTGGATCTCGAGTACAGCATTGCCGACGAACTATTCAGGGCGGACATCCGGTCATGGCTGTCTCGCGAGGTGCCAGCCCACGGCCCTCCTCCGCCCTCGGGGGACCTACTCGTGCGGCGGGCCTACGACACGGCGTGGCAACGCAAGCTTTTCGACGCGGGTTACGCCGGGTTGGCCTGGCCGCAAGAGTTCGGGGGGCGCGGGCTCCCGGCGACGCAGCAGCTCGTGTATCTCGAGGAGTACATGCGAGCTGGCGCACCCTACATCAGCACCAATTTCGTAGGCATGATGCACGCTGGTCCCACGCTGATGGCCGAGGGCACCGACGAGCAACGGTCCTTCCACCTGCCGCGGATCCTCATGGGTAGTGACATCTGGTGCCAGGGCTTTTCCGAACCCGGGGCCGGATCGGATCTCGCCTCTTTGCGCACCCGCGCGGTACTCGACGGCGACGAGTACGTCGTCACCGGCCAGAAGATTTGGAGCACCCGGGCGCACGTGGCGGACTACTGCGAATTGCTGGTGCGCACTGACACCACTGCAGAAAAGCACCAGGGCATAACCTGGCTGATCCTCGATATGCACCAACCGGGCGTCGAAGTCCGACCGATACGGACCATCGACGGGGAAAGCCACTTTTGCGAGCTGTTCCTCAATGAGGCGCGCGTTCCCATTACGAACCGAGTGGGCGCGGAAAACGACGGGTGGCGTGTCACCAACGTGACGCTCCGGTTCGAACGCGGGACGGCCTTCGCCCAACACATCATCACCATGCGCAGCCAGATCCACCGACTCGTCTCCTTGGCCCGCCATCGACAGACGGCAGAGGGGACGGCGTGGGACGACCCTGGACTTCGTGGAGCGATCGGCCGCTTGGATGCCAACGTCGAAGCACTCTGGCGCATGACGCAGATGAGCATCGCAGAGGCTGAGCACAATGGTGCCCCCGCCGCAATCGGTTCCGTTGTGAAGTTGCGCTTCAGCGAGCTCAGTCAAGAGATCGCCGAACTTGCCGTGCGCATCATCGGCCGACCGGTGATCGGCACGGTCGATACGGACGCAATCGAGATTCAGTCGGCCGTGGCTGACTATTTGTGGTCCCTCCAATACACCATTGCCGCCGGTACCTCGCAAATTCAGCGGAACGTCATCGCCGAACGAATCCTCGGCCTACCGAGGGGAACATGAGGCCGTCGCTTACGTGAGCGTCTCGGCACTCGCGTCCCCCTCATCCCAAGCGGTCACGCGATCAGATCGCCGAGGCTGCCTACCGGTCTTGAATGGGCATAAGGGCGCATCGATCAACAGAATCCGTCGCATCGACGTTGTCACCCGGCGCGCTGATTCATTCCACGAAACCAACCCGTCATCATCACGCTGCGATTGCTCGAGATACGCCCAATCCTCCCAGCTGCGAATGGCCCACAACAAGAAACATTCTGACTCGTCGGCCATGGCGGTATGCCACGCACCGGCCAGCGACCAGCCACGAGCCGCGTAGACCGATGCCGCCTCCTCCCGCACGAGTTCGAGAAATTCCGGCGCTGAGCCGGAGGGCACGGCGATCTGGTCCTGGGCATAGAGCTCGCCTCCCATTCCCGCCTCACACGCTTCGCTAATCGTCCTCATCCAGGGAGCAGGCACGAGCAACCGGTCATTTCCGCCCGAACGCATGGGCACCGCGGCTGCCCACCATTTCGCCATCCGAGGATCCTGCATTGCGGCACCGCTCACCTCGAAGCGGAAATAGTCCGCCGCAGCATCGAAACCGCCCAGTTCCCAGATGTTCACGACCTCGGGCCACCTTCCGGTGCTCCCCAACACTCCCCACACGCCATAACAGAGTTGGTCCCGGTCCTCCTGACCCATGGGCGAGAAATTGGCCGTCATGTGATACATGTAATCCGCGCGGTGATGACCGACGATGTCGATGTATTCGTGGATGTACAACTTCTCGTTCCTGCTCATTCACACCTCCGGTCTCGACGCCTCAAGCCCCAATATACCTCTATATCTTTTTCCTGCACTGCCGATCGGGATGTGCGAAAGTTGGAGAAGAGACGGAGTTCTTCTGGGCCGGCTGCTCGATGGTGGCCTGCGATATCCCCCGGGCCCAGTCTCCCGCCCGTGGGTCGGTTTGCTCCATGAAGCAGTGGTCCAATGCCGCGGAGAAGGGAGCGCACACCAGGTGGCCAGGCGCCAAGGTTGCGGTCGTCGGGCCGACCCGTTCCCCTCAGCGCCTCGCGGCAATCCAACTGGGCGGCAACAGTCTGCAGCGTTCAGGCCGATGCGATAACGGCCAAGCCGGCTTGCCCTCGGCGGCTGTCGGCTTCGTCGAGAATCTCCTCGAGTGGGCGGTCGAATGCCGGAGGCAAACCCGGGTAGGACTGGACCAACTGGATGAGCACCCCGCCGGTGCTGCGCGGGTGTAAGTACGTCTCCTGCCACGAAGGTTCGTCGACCCTGGTACCGAACGTTTCATAACCTCCCGTCACGACCTCCAGCGCCGCTCGCAGATCCGAGACCTTGAAGGTGAGATGATGTAATCCTCCCCTCGGGTTACGTTCGAGGAACCGGCCAACCGAGGAGGAGTCAGGCTGAATCGGCTCTAATAGCTCGACCCTGCCGCCACCGGGAAAGGTGAAGTGAACGCCCAAGTGGCCGCCCCAATCGTTGAATCCGCCACCGGCGACCTCTCCTCCTAAGATGTCTCGATAAAGAGGTAGGAGGTCCCGGATAGAAGGGACGGCATGCGCCACGTGGTCAAATATCGCTCCGACTGATTGGAGCAGGTTGTCACCATCTGATGGGGCCACGTCAGCCGTCCTCCTGAGTCGGGGTTGGGAAACCTTTATACCTTATGCCATCACACATCGGTGCCCTCGTTGCACCCCGGCTGGACGCCGTCGTAGGCTATTGCTCTAGATGTTTGTTACTCTTCGCCCGGAGGTTGTGAGCTGGTGCCAGGGACTATTCTTCGGTCAGGGTTTCCGTGGACCTGAGGACGCGAGTTGCGACCCATGAGACGCCTGTCGCAATGCTCATCATGAAACATGGGGAGGGATAAGCACGATGGACTCCCCTGCTCCCCCTCCTTCTCCCAGTGCAGTCTGGGTGTTCGGCAATCAGCCCCTCCCCCAGACCGTGTCGCTTGCGCGAATCCTGCGTCGCCTGGCGGCACGGGCCCTGTCACTTGAACACGAGGACGAAGGCGTGGCCAGACTTATCGAGGGGCTCTCGGCGACGGAGCGGGCCCTGGCCCAGCAGGGCCCGAGCGATCCGACGCCGAGGATCGGACCAAATCCGGGGCCCGATCAGCGCGTCTATCTCGATCACGGGCGGGACATCGGGAGGTACAATCCCTGCTTCCCTGAGTACGAGATCCGAGTGGAAGGCGAGCACGCCTCCGGGACGGTCTCTTTCCCGCTGATCTTTGAGGGACCTCCCTCTCTTGTGCACGGCGGGTTCTTGGCTGTGTTCTTTGATTGCGTCATCCAACACCACAACTGTGACTACGGCACGGCTGGCAAGACCACGGCCCTGAACATCGAGTACCTACGTCCCACTCCGATTCTTCGCACGTTGCAGTTCGAGATCGACAGGACGTCGGATGCCCGGCGCATTACTTCGACGGCCTCGATCGAGCTCGACGGCTCGGTTCTCAGTCGGGCGACCATGGAGGCAGTGGTCGGCGACCGCTCTCGTCTTCCCGAAGTGTCACCCCGCCGCCCCGATCGACAGTGAGCGCCGCGTCGGTATCGCCGCTCACTGTCGGAGACCTCTTGGACGCTCAGGCCAAGACTCGAGAGGATCATCCCTTCCTCATCTGCGACGAGCAGATCCTCACTTACGCCGAAGCGTCTGAGCGCTCGGCTGCGCTGGCCCGGGGACTTATCGCCTTGGGAGTGGGTCACGGCTCGCGCGTGGGGCTTCTTCACCCCAACGGGCCGGAATTCGTTGTGGCAGCGTTGGCGACAGCCCGCATCGGCGCGGTATCAGTTCCACTCAGCACCTTTTCGACAGCGGTTGAGCTGCGGACACTCTTGCGCAACGCGGACATCGAGATGATCCTTGCGGCCCCCGGGTACCGGCGCCACGATTACCTCACGCTTCTCCCCGAGGCAGTCCCCGACCTCAATTTGCATGCAATATCTCCGTTGTTCTCCCCATCGGTGCCCACACTACGACGGGTGGCCTACGACAGCCCACGACACACCATCGACCAGACCTGGACGGTCCGGTCAGTCCTGGATGCCGGACAACGGACTAGCCGTGAAATCCTCCGGGCCGCCCAGGAGCGGGTCAACCCGTCGGACCGCCTGGTGATCGTCCACACCTCCGGGTCCACGGCGGAGCCCAAGGGTGTCATCCACACCCACGGGTCGCTCGTCAGTCACCTGAGGGTCCTCAACATTCTGCGGCGATACGACGAAGATGAGATTCTCTTTTGCAATGCCCCATTTTTCTGGATCGGGGGATACGCCTACGCCTTGCTCGGAACCCTTGAGGCGGGGGGAACGCTGGTGTGTTCGAACGCGCCCGAGGCTTCAGACGTGCTCGACGTGATCGAGCGGACCCGGCCAACCATGGTGAACGGCTTCGCCCAGTCGGTGGCCCACCTGCCGGCGGATCCGTCATTTTCCCGACGGGATCTGCGCTCAATCAGACGCGGCAACCTCTATCCGATCATGACCGATGCTGTGCGCCCGGCGGATCCCGAACTCGTCCACAACATGCTCGGGATGACCGAAACGGGGAGCGTGTGCCTGGCCAGTGACGATGAGTCAGTGCAGCCAGAGCACCGTCGCGGTTCGTTCGGCCGTCCGGTGTCAGATGTCGAGGCCAAGATCGTTAATCCCGAATCCGGAGCTGGGACTGGCATTGGCGAGGTCGGCGAACTGTGTCTGAGAGGCCCAGCGCTGATGGAGGGCTATTGCGGACGCGAGCGTCACGAAACTTTCGACCGCGATGGGTGGTACCACAGCGGCGATCTCTTCCTCAGCGATGCGGAAGGCTTCTACTACTTCAAGGGTCGACACGGAGAGATGATCAAGACCTCCGGAGCCAACGTGTCTCCTCGGGAGGTCGAGGCGGCAATCGGGGACGAGACGGGGCTCGTCTCTCATGTGTTCGCCCTCGACGACTCGACTAGTGGTCAGGTGGTGGCCGCCGTCATCCGTGTACCGACGAGCGCCGCTGCGCCGGATATCGAACAGCTGATATCGAACCTGCGAAACCGCCTTTCCGTCTACAAGGTACCGAAGCGAATCCTGGTCATTGACGAGAACGAGGTGCCCATGATGTCCAGCGGAAAGCTGGACATCCGGGCCCTCAAGGAGCGACTGGGTGATCACTGACCCGCTGACGCTGCCTGCCCTCCTTCGGCGCAACGCAATGGCACGTGCTGAAGTGGCGGCACTCATTTCCGAGCATGGCTCCCTTTCACACGCCGAGCTAGATGGCGCCAGCACTGACCGAGCGTGCCAGCTGGTCGCCTCGGGCATAAACAGATCATCGCGGGTAGGCCTTCTGATGGAGAACGGGATCGACTGGGCTGTAACCGCAACCGCCATCATGCGGATAGGAGCGGTGTTGGTTCCCCTCAGCACCCTCCTCAAGCCGCCCGAACTCCACCATCAGCTGCAGACGGCGGCCATCACAGAACTCATCGTCAGGCGCGAGTTTCGGGGACGGCAGTATCTCTCCGACCTCGACACCATTGCTCCCGGCTGCGCAGAGTTGACTGCTGATGGCCAACGACACGTCCGGCTGCCCAACCTCCGCGGGGTCTGGGCTGCTGACGACCTCCCCGCATCGCGAGTCGAAGCTTCGTTCGTCACCGCCCTCGAGGGGACGGTTCGCCCCGCCGACGACCTGGTCATTTTGTTCACCTCAGGAAGCCGGGGGGCACCCAAGGGCGTTATCCATACCCATGGCGGAGCAATCAGGGCGACTGCGGCCGGTCTAACCAGCCGTTGCGTCGGTCCCGATGAGCGGCTCTACATCCCCATGCCGTTCTTTTGGACCGGTGGATTCTCCGGCGGCCTGATGACAGCCCTGGTCGCGGGGGCGACCCTCCTCACCGAGGCTGCCCCCGAGGCAGAGACCACACTCAGACTGTTAGAGCGTGAGCGAGTCACGCTCTACCGCGGATGGCCGGATCAGGCGGCTCAATTGGCCTCGCATCCGAAGTTCGGTGACACCAACCTGGCCAATCTCAGTGCGGGCAGCCTCTCTGCGGTTCTGCCGCCGCACCTGCGTTCGCAGGCAGGGGCCCGGGCCAATCTTTTCGGAATGACGGAGACTTTCGGACCCTACTGCGGCGATCAGCTCGACACCGATTTGCCTCCCACCAAGTACGGTAGTTGTGGTCGGCCTTTCAGCGGCATAGAGGTGGCGGTCTTCGACCTTGAGTCGGGAAGCCAGTGTCCTCCCGGCGTCGACGGGGAGATCGCAGTCCGCGGCCCCAACGTGATGCGTGGGATCTGCGGTCGCACGCGAGCGGAGACCTTTGACGTCGACGGCTATTACCACACCGGAGACCTCGGCAACCTGGACGCCGATGGGTACCTGTGGTACCGCGGTCGTAGGGACGACATGTTCAAGGTCAAAGGGGCGACGGTCTACCCGTCGGAGGTCGAAGAGGCCCTGCGAGGCGTTGAGGGAGTCCAGCAAGTCTTTGTGACGGACGTGCAGGGCCCGGCCGGCCGACAAGTCGGGGCGTTGGTAGTAACGGGAATGACTGCGGATGTGCTCGACGCCGACGTCCGAGCCAGCCTGAGCAGCTTCAAGGTCCCTTCCCTGTGGTATGTGACCGAGAGTCTGGAGAACGTGCCCCGGACGGCCTCTGGCAAGGTCGACCAACCAGCCCTTCGGGCGCTACTCGAGCATGACGGCGTCACCATCAAGAATGGCATGGAGCCAAAAAGGAATTCAACGAGAGGGACATCATTGTGACCTACGAAACCATCCTGTACGAGGTGGCCGACCGCATTGCCACTATCACCTTCAATCGACCACACCGGTACAACGCCATCAACGAACAGATGGCCAAAGAGCTCAACGACGCCTACGGTCGAGCCGAGTCGGACGACGAAGTGTGGACACTCATCGTCACCGCCACCGGAAAGGCCTTCTGCTCTGGAGCCGACGTCGAGAAGATCCCCGAGGATGGGAAGGCTCCCCACGAGGGCCGCTACCTGTCGAACTACCGTGAATGGGAAGCACCCCAAGAAGCAACTCCTCCCTTCCGGACGATGGCAAAACCGATCGTGGTGGCCGTGAATGGCATCTGCTGTGGGGCGGGGATGGACCTCGTCACCACCGGTGACATCTCCATCGCTGCTGAAGACGCAACCTTCTTCGACCCGCACGTCAGTATTGGGCTGGTGGCAGGTCGAGAGATGGTCCGGGTGGCCCGGACTCTACCCATCAATGTGGCCATGCGCATGGCTCTGCTCGGCAAGCACGAGCGGCTGAGCGCCCAGCGTGCCTATGATCTCGGGCTCATCACAGAGGTCGTGGCGCCAGACGCGCTCGGGACACGAGCCCGTGAACTGGCGGAGACGGTCAACCGCAACGCGCCGCTCGCTGTCCGAGGCACACGACTGGCTATTCGCAAGGGACTCGGACTCCCTCTCTACGAGGCCGAGCTCCTGGCGGAGTCCTTCCGCGAGCGGGTGCTCCACACGGAAGACTCCCTCGAGGGACCTCGAGCCTTCCGCGAAAAGCGGGAGCCGAAATGGTTGTGCCAGTAACGGTCGAATCGGGGCGTGCCCCTGACCGGTCTCGTGGACGTAGCCGATGGGTTGATTCCGGTCAGGTGTAGATCGGCAGGTTCAGTGGGCCCCTTACAGTGCTGGTATAGAGCAGCACAGCGTTGTCCCGGTTCACTTGCCATTCCGGCCAGCGCTTGAACGTTTCCTCCAAGCCGATGCGGCTCTCCAGTCGGGCCAGGGCCGCGCCCAAGCAGAAGTGGACTCCATATCCGAAGGCGAGGTGGAGGTCGACCGTCCGGTTGATGTCGAGCACGTCGGGATTGGCGTACTTGCGTTCGTCCCGTCCAGCTGAGCCGGTCACCAGCACGGCTCGTGAGTTGGCAGGAATAGTGACGCCATAAAGAGTGACGTCTTTGGTGACCCATCGGGCCTGGACCGGCGACGGCGCCTCGAGCCGTAGAATCTCATCGACTGCATTTGGGATAAGGGAGAAATCGTTGGCCAGCGCCGCTCTCTGGTCGGGGTAGTCGGGTAGGACGCTGGCGGCCCATCCCAGGTGGCGCGCAACGGTCTCCGAGCCGGCCGCAAACAAGAGAACCCCGAAACTCACCAACTCTTGCTCGGTCAAGCGACGGACATGCCCGGTCTCGTCAGTGATCTCGGCCTGGAGCAATTCGGTGAACATGTCGTGACGAGGGTGGACCTTGCGGTCGGCGAACTGGTCTCCGAGGTACTCGAAGAGTCCCATGATGGCATTCTGGGACACCTCCCCTGTCATCCCGATGCCCGACTCGTCGATGGCGAAGACATCGTCGACGAGATGGCGGAGCTTCTCTTGGTCCTGCTCGGGTACTCCCAGTAGAAACGAGATGATGGTCGGCGGAAGGATGGCGGAGAAGTCCTGCACGTAGTCGAACGTCTCGCCGCCCATGTGAGGATCGAGCAGGTCTGCGCACACGGCCCGGATGCGGTCCTCGAGCATCGACACCCGCCGACTGGTGAAGGCCCGAGAGACCAGTCGCCGCAACATGGTATGCCTGGGCGGGTCCAGGGCAATGATCAGCCCTGTATCCGCCATTGGTTCTCGGGACATCGATTCAAGGGTCGTGCCGTGGCTCGAGCTGAATGTGTCAACGTCCTTATGGGCTCGCTCGATGTCGTGAAAGCGGGACAGCACCCAGAAATCGTGGCGATCGTTGTAATAGATGGGCGCCTCGTCTCGCAGGCGCTTCCAGAGCGGGTACGGATCGTCTCGAAGCTCGGGGCTGAACGGGTCCCAGTACAGATCGGTGGCGGTCATTTGGTCCCTCCGGTTTTGTACATCCCAGCTTACGTCTCGCTGGGCCTACTAGCCACAAACGATCTATATGTATAGGCTGGGTTATCGCACCCGACGAGGCAGTCCCTGTGGGGAGGAAATGGTTGTGAGGGTCGAAGATTTGATTCTTGTGAGTGTCGATGATCACGCGGTGGAGCCCGCCGATCTCTTCGAGGGAAGGCTGCCGTCGAAGTACGTGGACCGAGGGCCCCGGATCGTGCACACCGACGCCGGAGACGACGTCTGGGAGTTCGAGGGCGTTCAGATCCCCAACATCGGCCTCAACGCCGTGGCCGGCCGGCCCAGCGAAGAGTACGGCATCGACCCGACGTCGTTCGATGAAATGCGGCGCGGCTGTTGGGACGTCCACGAGAGGGTCAAGGACATGTCGGCGGGCGGGGTTCTGGCCTCCATGAACTTTCCCTCGTTCCCTTCGTTCTCCGGACGCCTGTTTGGCAACAGTCCTGACAAGGATCTGGCCCTCGCCGTAGTCCGCGCTTACAACGACTGGCACATTGAGGATTGGGCCGGCGCCTATCCGGACCGCTTCATTCCCATGGCTATTCCGGTCATCTGGGATCCCCGACTGGCCGCAGACGAAGTCCGTCGAGTGGCCGCCAAGGGATGCCACTCACTCAGCTTCACGGAGAACCCGGCGACACTGGGGCTACCGAGCTTTCATTCCGAGCACTGGGATCCGCTTTGGCAGGCCCTGGTCGATACCGACACCATTCTCAATATCCACCTCGGCTCGTCCGGCCAGGTGACGGTTACCGCTCCCGACGCCCCGATAGACGTCATGATGAGCCTTCAGCCGATGAACATCTGTATGGCGGCAGCTGACCTTCTCTGGTCGAGAGTGTTCCGCCACTATCCGGCGTTGAAGGTCGCCCTCTCCGAGGGGGGTACCGGATGGATCCCCTACTTCCTCGACCGGCTGGATCGCGTCTACGATCGACACCACGTCTGGACCGGTCAGGACTTCGACGGGCTAAAACCAAGTCAGGTTTTCAAGAAGCACTTCATCACCTGCTTTATCACCGATCCCGTCGGCATCCAGCACCGACAGGACATCGGGGTGGAGAACATCTGTTGGGAGCTCGACTTTCCACACTCAGACTCCGAATGGCCCCGGGCACCGGAAGAATTCATCGAAACCTGCGAGCAGTTCGGCGTGTCCGACGACGAGATCAATGCCATTTCGCATGAGAATGCCATGCGCTTCTATCACTTCGACCCCTTCAGCATTCGGCCGAAGAGCCAGAGCACGGTGGGGGCCCTGCGCTCCGAGGTGGGCGGCCACGACACGGCCATCCGCAGCTACGACTCGGGGCGACACCGCACCGAGTCCGGCACGACCATCGACCAGCTGAGACCGACGGCCTGATCCGTTCCACTCGGTACGAGAGTGGGAGGACTACCAGCGTGGCACCATCGGGACTGAGGTCCCGAGCCCTTCAGCGAAGATCCTCCACTGTCACTGGACCCTGCGTAGATCGGAAGAACTATCGAGTGCCAGACCTGCGACTCGGCCGAGAACAGCTCGGCCTGGCGCACCTTCTCCCGGCTCTTAAAAGTCGGAGCCCCCGTCAACGTTGATGTCAGCGCCAGTCATATAGCTGTTGACCTTCGAGCCCACGAACGCGATGACAGGACCTATTTCGCTCGGGTCTCCCGCACGTCCCAGATAGGCGGGATGTCCGAAGTCCTCATCGATTACCCGCATCGCGTCTCGAAGATCGTCAGGATCGGCTCCGCGCTCGGGTGGCAGCCCTCGCAGGTAATCGCGCAGTCCTTGAGAAAGGAACGACCCCGGCGAGACAGTGTTCACCAGGATTCCGTCAGGAGCCAAGGTCTGACTCAGGTTCTTACTCATGCTGGTCAAGGCCGCCTTGGAGGCGGTGTAGGCAATTAGTCCGGGAGATTGTCGTCGGGTCGAATGCGCAGAGAGGTTAACGATCCGGGCCCAGGGAGCGGCCCGCAGCAGCGGCAGGCCTGCTCTCACGCATACTGCCGCGGAAACCAATCCGATTCGCATTGTGGCCATCCAGTCCTCATCCGAGACACCCTCGAAGTGACCGATGCCGACGTCCACAGGGCCGACCGCGTTGACCAGCACATTGAGATGTGGCCATTGCTCACCGAGCGACGCGAACGCCGCGCCCACTTGGCTGCTCTCGGTCACATCAGCGGCAAGCGCAACGGCATCGCGACTCCCGGCGCTGCGAAGGTCCTGAACCGTCGCCTCGAGCTTGACCGAGTCCCTTGCAAGAACGGCTACCCGCGCTCCTTCACGCGCAAAGGCGAGGGCGGCGGCCCGACCCATTCCCGAGGAGCCTCCCGTAACGACGACGGTTGCGTCCTCTAGTCCAAGATCCACGGGACGAAATATATCAAGGAGCCGGCCGCGACGCCGAGGGCTGGCGGAGGAAAGTAGGTCGGCGCGCATTGACCGCACGAACTCTGTGAGACGGTCAGGCATCGGTAGGGCACTCTCGACACCGCACCGACTACGCGGTCATAGACTCAGCCCTGGCGCGAGTAAATCATATAGACTCTTTGCGTATTGCCAGCTCCGGCAGAGCCGATTTGATGGGAGGATTTCATCCCGTCGCCCGGCAAGAAAGGTGACAATGCCTACCTTCACTGAGAAATACGGGCCTTGGGCGTTCATCGCGGGAGCATCCATGGGAATCGGAGCGGCACTCTCTCACGAGGCCGCGGCGCGGGGTCTGAACGTACTGATGTTGGCCCGCGGCGCGCAACAGTTGGAAGACACAGCCGCCGCGGTGAGAGACGGCCACGGCGTCGAGGTCCGGACCCTGGCGTCTGACTTGACTGACCCCGGGGTGATCGACAAGGTATCAAGCGCAATTGCGGACATCGACGTCGGCCTATTCGTGTACAACGCCGCGGTCGCTCCAGCGGGCCGCTTTCTTGACGTGGACCTTGCTCCTCAACTGCTCAGCATTACAGCCAACTGTACAACTCCGTTGGCGCTATCCCACCTGCTCGCCCGGCCGATGGTCGCTCGCGGGCGTGGTGGCATAGCACTTGTCGGTTCCAATGCAGCCAATGCTGGTGCGGTCAAGTTCGCTGCCTACCATGCCGGTAAGGCCTTCCAGTGGATTTTGGCCGAGTCGCTCTGGGCTGAGTTAGGGGACGATGGTGTCGATGTGGCCTGCATTTTCGTCGGCGCCACGGATGGCGCGAACTACAAGTATTTCATGGAGACTCTCGACACCGACCTGTGCAACAAATCGGATTCTCAGGACCCCCTGGAGCGAGCTCGGGCGAGGCTCATGAAGCCGACCCCCCCGGCACAGGTTGCCACCGCGCTGTACGACCAGATCGGTTCCGGTCCGGTCTGCTACGCCGACCCCGACGACGAGTGGGTCTCGCGGCGTTGCATGGCGATGGAGCGAGTCGAGGCGATCAAGGTGTGGCGTGGTGTGCAGGAAACCTCCACTCGAGTCCCCAACAAGCAGGCTCTGTGATCAGCGGATTGGCGCCTTAAGCGCTCCCTTAAGGACGCGAGGCGAAAGAACCATACGCGGTTCAGATACCGTGGCTCGTCTTGAGCATCGCACCGGCATCGAGACGGATATTGAGACCCGTCATGTAGCGAGACTCATCGCTGGCCAGGAAAGTGACGAGGTGGCTCACGTCAACCGGGTCAATCCAAGGGATAGGCATCGCCTGCATCGCAGGAAAAGCCAGCTTCGCATCCTCTTTGGTGGGATTGTCCAGGTCCGGTCGAAAAGCCCGATAGATATCGTCGTTCTGAAGCAAGTGGGTATCGCAATTGGTGGGATGGATGGCGTTCAGCCGGACCATGTGCGGAGCCAGTTGCAACGCCAGCACTTCGACATAGCGAACGATGACCTGCTTTGCCCAGGCGTAACCCACCCCTCCGGAGGCCCCCAGATTCTCTGTGGTGCCTTCCATCATCCCAGCCGTTGAGCCGGTGACGATGATGGAAGCCCCGGATTGCAGGTGTGGCAGAGACACGGCCACGGTGTTCATCACGCCGATGAGATCGACGTCGGTCACGTCCACGAATCCTTCACACAGCGAGGGATCCTCCATGGGACAGATCCCAGCATTCGCTACGACAACGTCGACTCTTCCGAAGTTTGACAGAGCCTCGTCGATTGTCGCCTTAAGTTGGCTGCGGTCGCGTACGTCGGCCTGGCGAGCGATGATCTTGCGCCCCGTGGCCTCGACCTCTTTCACTGTCTGTTGAAGATCCTCTGGCGTAGCGAGGGGGTATCGCATCGAAGCAATGGGCGCGCATATGTCGACGGCTACGATATTTGCACCCTCCTCCGCGAGGCGGATGGCGTGGCTTCGCCCCTGACCTCTCGCCGCCCCCGTAATGAACACGACCTTCCCGTCAACTCGTCCCATGCGGACCTCCCCGGAGCTTGTACCTGAAATATCTTAATGTATTCCGTTCAGGCGCGCTCGAACGGCGGCCTACCGAA
>Ga0302325_10012061_pt1 | contig 18579 bp, 14 predicted proteins | sample Palsa_T0_2_FD_201948 | JGI IMG/M metagenome (GOLD analysis project Ga0302325, IMG submission 201948) | Peat permafrost microbial communities from Stordalen Mire near Abisko, Sweden - Palsa_T0_2 | ecosystem: Environmental > Terrestrial > Soil > Palsa > Peat permafrost | place: Sweden: Abisko...
AGATGACATTGGGAGCCCGTTCCAGCTCGGAGAGCATGTCGAAGCCGGTCTTACCGGGCATTTGGATATCGAGGAAGATGAGGTCGGGGTTAAGACTGTCGATCTTTTCGACGCCTTCGGCGGCGTTAGCGGCTTCCGCTATGACCTCTATTTCGGGGAAGTCCAGCAGCAGCTTTTTTAGTTCATTTCTTGCAAGTCGTTCGTCGTCGATGATGATGGCTTTGATCATTTGATCGGGGCTTTTTTTGTGCTTGATTATTTGGTCATGGCTACGGGGATCAATACCCTGGCCTGGACGGTATTGTCGTTTACTTCCCGGATGTCGAAGTTAGCTCTTTGGCCGAAAAGCAGCTGAAGTCTGTTTTTTGTGCTGGCCAGGCCGAAACCGTCGGAATCGCGGTTGCCATTGAGCACGCCGGTATTCAGGATCACGAGTTCGTGGTAGTCCTCTTTGAAGTCTGAGATGATCTTTACTTTACCGCCGTCGACCTGGCGGCTGATACCGTGTTTGATGGCGTTCTCAACGAGGGTCTGCAGCATCATCGGCGGGATGGGCTGGTCCAGGGTATCTTCGTCGATATCGAATTCGACCTGGAGGCGGTCTTCGAAGCGGATATGTTCGAGTGCTAAATAGTCTTTTACGATGTTGAGTTCTTTCTCGAAGGTGACGGTCTCGAGTTTTTCGGCCTGCATGGAGCTGCGGAGGATGTTGCTGAGCTCGGTGATGGCGGTGCGGGCGCGGGTCGGATTTTCGTCGATAAGGGCGCGGATGCTATTGAGGGCGTTAAAGATAAAATGGGGGTTGATATGCGCCTTGATGGTCTTTAGTTCGAGTTCTTTGACGAGCGCCTCCAGTTTTAGGGTATCCACCTGTTGTCTGCCGCTGATGAGTACGTAGTGGTAAAAGTAATAGATCAGGGTCCAGGGGATGATCATGAGCCCGGTGTCGGCGGCGACGGTGAGCAGACGGGGCATGAAATCCGATTTCTTATGGTCTACAAGCCCCAGGGTGTCCACGACGCCGATGCGGATGAGGGCGATGGCGATACAGGTGATGAGCATGCCCATGAGGAATTTGGGATAGGCCTTTTCGACCGTAAGAAAGGCCCAGCCGGCGCGTTTTATCACTTCCCTGAAGACGTGGGTCACCAGGATGCCGGTGAGGACCGTGATGACCATGATCATGATCTGCTTGTCCGTGATCTTCTGCTCAAATGTCGAGGAGTTCAACACCAGGACGAGCGCCAGGGATCCCCAACCACCGATCTGACACCACCAGTAGTATTTGCTTCCGTTTGAGGTCATAATTATATGCCGAAAGGCGTTTAAGACAAAGGTCGCCTTTCGGCAATAATTCGCTTATGTCTGGCCTTCGGCCGATGCCTTTCGGCATTCCGGCCAAAACTAGGGTTTTCCGCAGGTTTCGGGGCTCTATTTTGTATTAATGGCTTTTTTAGGCAGGCCATCGGTCCAATGGGTTAGGGGGCAGGGGGGCCCCCGGAGGGCTCCGGGCCTTGCAAGGTCGGGATAAAGCTGTATTTTTACAAAATGGAAATTACCCCGGGGCCGTTGTTGAAAATGATCGATTCTCCCGCCGATCTCAAGCAATTGAGCAGGGAGCAGTTGCATGCTTTGTGCGACGAGCTCCGTCAGTACATTATAGACACGGTGAGTGTGCATGGCGGGCATTTTGCGGCGAGTCTGGGGGTGGTGGAGCTTACGGTGGCCTTGCATTATGTATTCAACACGCCTTACGATCAGCTGGTATGGGACGTGGGGCACCAGGCTTACGGGCATAAGATATTGACGGGCAGGCGGGATACATTTGCGACCAACCGGAAATACAAGGGGTTGAGCGGTTTTCCGAATCGGGGCGAAAGTCCTTATGATGCGTTTGGAGTGGGTCATTCTTCGACTTCGATAAGTGCAGCCCTGGGAATGGCGATGGCCGCCAAATACAAGGGAGAGACGGATCGCAAGACCGTAGCGGTCATTGGCGACGGGGCGATGACGGCTGGTTTGGCCTTTGAGGGTATGAACCATGCGGGTGTAGCGGACACGGATATGCTGATCGTGCTCAATGACAATTGCATGAGCATAGATCCCAATGTCGGGGCATTGAAAGAGTATCTTACCGACATTACTACTTCGAAGACATATAACCGGTTGAAGGATGATATCTGGAAAGCGCTGGGCAAGTTACCGGGCAGCCAGTTCAGCCGGGAGATGGCCAGCAAAATAGAGCACAGCATCAAGGGTTTCGTAAGCCGGAGCAGCAATCTGTTCGAGGCCTTGAACCTGCGTTATTTTGGGCCGATCGACGGGCACAATATCACCAAATTAGTGGATACGCTGCATGACCTGCAGCAGATACCAGGCCCCAAGTTGTTGCATATAATGACGGTGAAGGGTAAGGGCTATGAACTGGCCGAAAAGGATCAAACCAAATGGCATGCACCGGGCTTGTTTGACAAGATCACGGGTGAGATCTATAAAAAACATTTTCCCACGCCGCAGCCCCCGAAATACCAGGACGTTTTTGGACATACGCTGATCGAGCTGGCGGAGCAGAACCCGAAGATCTTTGGGATCACGCCGGCGATGCCCAGCGGCTCTTCCTTGAAACTGATGATGGACAAGATGCCGGACAGGGCATTTGATGTGGGCATATGCGAGCAGCATGCTGTGACGCTTTCGGCGGGCATGGCTACGCAGGGCTTGCGGGTTTTTTGCAATATCTATTCTTCGTTCATGCAGCGGGCATATGACCAGGTGATCCACGACGTGGCCATTCAGCAATTGCCGGTGGTATTCTGCCTGGACAGGGCGGGTGTGGTAGGAGAAGACGGGCCGACGCATCACGGCGCCTATGATATCGCTTTTATGCGGTGCATACCAAATATGATCGTCAGTTCCCCGATGAACGAGAGTGAATTGCGCAATCTTCTTTATACTGCGCAGTTGGAGAAGAATGAGTTCCCCTTCGTGATCCGTTATCCGCGTGGAGAAGGTGTTATGCCTGAATGGAGGACGCCTTTCCAGGAGATCGGGGTGGGTAAGGGTAGGAAGCTCAAAGATGGAGAAGGCCTCGCTATCCTGAGCCTTGGCCATCCCGGCAATTTTGCGACTATGGCGATAAGGGAGCTCCGGACCGAAGGGCTGAATCCCGCGCATTATGATATGCGTTTTGTAAAACCACTGGATGAAGCGCTCCTGCACGAGGTGTTCGAAAAATACGATCGCATCCTGACAGTTGAGGATGGAACGGTTGTCGGGGGTTTTGGTTCGGCCATTTTAGAATTTCAGGCTGCACATGGCTACAAGGCATCTGTGCGTATGCTTGGGATCCCGGACAGGATCGTCGAGCATGGCACGCCGAAGGAGTTACAACGGGAGTGCGGCTTTGATGCGCCGGCGATTGCCACGGCGGTGAGAGAGATGCTGGATGTAAGAGTTATTACGCGAACATAGGCACTTCTATGGCCAGCAGCTCTGCCGCGCTTGTGGCGCTGAGGGTGAGTTCGCTGGTGTCGGTGACGCCGAGCCCGTCGCGTCGTTCGATGGTCTGGGTTCCGGCTTTCACTTCCCCTTCCAAAAGAAAGATATAGATACCGTTGCCGGGAAATGCCGGGCGGTAGCTGAGCGTCGTTCCGGAGCTCAGCCTGGCGAGGGCGAGACGGGCGTCCTGGTTGATCTTCAGGGCCTGGTCTTCGGGCCGTGGGCTGACGATGATCTGCCATTTGTTGTCGCGCGCGGCAGGGTCGAAACTTTTCTGGTCGTGCCGGGGTTTTGTTCCGGTTTGTTTGGGGAAGATCCAGATCTGCAGAAGGGTGACGGCGTCGTAATGCGAGGCGTTGTATTCGGAGTGGCTGATGCCACTCCCGGCGCTCATGATCTGGACGTCGCCGGTGTAGAGGATGCCTTCGACGCCGGTGCTGTCCTTATGGGTGAGTGCACCTTTCACGGGAATGGTGACGATCTCCATGTTCTCGTGCTGGTGGGTGTCGAAACCATTACCGCCTTTGATGGTATCGTCGTTCAATACACGCAGTGCACCAAAATGCACCTTTTCCCTGTTGTGCCAATTCCCGAAGCTAAAAGAGTGTTGGCTGTCGAGCCAGCCGTAGTTAACATGGCCCCGTTGAGCCGCAGGATAGTAGGTAGTTGCCATCAGTTCTCTTTGAGGTGCGTTAATTCGTCTCTAATTGAGGTAGCTCGGGAAGAGGCTGCCATCATCGTCTCCTATAGGATCTTTGTCGTCGGGTGCGGGTGAGCCGAGGAGGGTAGCGTCTTCATCCGGGTCTTCCGGTTTATCAGGATTGTATTCTACTATAAAATTGTTTCGGCCTTCGCCGATAAGGATGTTCATGTAGTTCATCTGTACGAGTTCCAGCATGGACAGGAAAAGGAAGATGGCCTGAAGGCGGTCGCGGCAGACCTCGAAGAGTTTTTCGAAGGACAGGGTCCTTTCTTTTCTAACGGTGGTGAGGATATGCTTCCTGCTGCCTTCCATCGTATAGTTGTATTGCACGACGGTGTGAACGGGCTTATTCTGGCGCTGATGGATGCGCTGCATCACCTTCTCGAAAGTCTTCATCAGCTTGAAGAGGGTGATGGCCTGGATCTCGGTGCCTTCGCCAGCTTCTTCGCCGATGCCGGCGAGTTCTTTTTGGAGGTTGCCGCGTCTTACCATGAGATGGCGGATGGCTTCCATTTCGGCCAGGGTAGTGGCGGCTTCCTTATAGCGTTTGTATTCGAGGAGCTTATCGATCAGTTCCTGGCGGGGGTCGATCTCATTGCCTTGTTCGTCCAGTTCCTTGCGTGGCAGGAGCATTTTTGCCTTGATGCGCATGAGGGTGGAGACGAAGAGGATGAATTCGCTGGACAACTCGATGTTGAGGGCTTCGCCGGAATGGATATAGTTGAGGAAGTCCTGGATGATCAGGTGGATGGGTATATTGTAGATATCCAATTCGTCCCGTTCGATGAAGAAGAGCAGGAGGTCGAAAGGGCCTTCAAATTGTGGTAACTTGATCTGGTAGCTGGTCATAACCCAACGAAAATACCTTTTTCCCAACGAAAAGGGGCCCGGGTTTTCCCCAATTTGTCCAGCATCGCGATGCTACCCGGGCCCCGTATGGCTTTTACGGATTGGCAGTGGGGGCGACGGCAGGTGCGGCTACGGGGGGCGGAGGTGGCGGCAGCGGTTTCCTAACCTTTTTGGCGAATTTATACGCCAGGCCGATGCCCATTATTTCCTGGAGCTGGAGGGCGGCGCCGCCGGCGGTGCCATCGGGTTTTACCGATTTTATCCGATCGTCGTAGATGGCGGTCACGGACAGGTTAATGCTGATCAGCGTCGTCACCTTTACATTCAGGACGTTCGTCATATAGATGGCAATGTCCTGGGGATGATAGGTATAGTCTGAGAACAAGTCGAGGCGACCGGTATAGCTCGCTGTTTTGCTGATGTTGCTGGTGTAGTTGATGGATGCATAGGCGCCGAACTCGAAACGGGACTTTTTGCCGGAATCCACGCCAAAAGCGGCGACTGAGGCAAGAGAGTCATTGCTGACAATCACTTCTCTCGCTGTCACGGGTGAGAGGAAAAGCGAGAAACTGTTGTTTGGCTTATAATCCATCCCCAGGGACAAGAGGACGTAGGCTGGGGCTGCCCAGTTGGAAGTCAGCACCTTGGTATTCGCGTCGGGGTAGTTGTAGCCTGGTGCGAACTGCGAACGGAAATCGAACAGGGTGGTCAGGTACCACTTCTTACCCAGGTCGTAGCCGTATTTGGAGGTGAGGTCGATATTATCGGCGGTCTTGCGGGTACCAAGGCTGGTGGTATTGGCGACGCCGTAATTGAGGGTGAGAAAGTTATCCCACATGCGCCGCCCATCCGAGTAGAAGGCGAAAACGTTGAGCATGGTATTCAGGGACAGAGCGGATTTGTCGCCGCCGGCGGACCAATTGCTCAGGGCTGCCTGGTTGAAGGTCAGATTGAACAGCCCGCCGGTCTTCCAGGTCATCTTGGTCGTATCATTGGGATCTTTGGTGATAGTGGCGGCTTCGGTGGCGCTCTTTAGACCTTGGACTCCATTCTGTGCATGGACGATCGAGGTAATAGTCAGGCAAAATGCGGATAGGATGAGCAATTTACTCGCACGGTAATTCTGCATAATTCATCATTTTGGTATAAAAAAAAGATACTCAGGGTCTTTTCTTGAGTTCGTCGAGAATCTGGGCTAATAAGGCTTCGGTTGGGGTTGGGGGTACGGGTTCCTCGGCTTTTTTCTTATCGAAACTGTGAATGGCTTTGATGATCAGGAATAGGATAAAGGCAATGATAACGAATTTGATCACCGCGGCTAAAAACAGACCATATTTAACCGCGCCCCATTGAAGGTCATCGATCTTGTCCAGCTTGGCGACCTTTAGTGCCGGGGTCAATAAAAGTGGAGTGATCACATGCTCGACGAGGGAGGCGACGATAGCGCCGAAGGCGGCGCCGATGACAACAGCGACGGCGAGATCTACGACGTTGCCGCGCAAGATGAAGGCTTTAAAATCTTTGACGATACTCATGTCTGTTGGTTTTAGTTGTTAAATATAAAGCGTTAGGGATCGGGCATGAAAATGCCAGCTGGAATTACCCAGTTGCCGGGGTTGGTATCCTATCCTTGCGACAGGTCGAGGATGTTTAGCGTTTTGTTCATGGCAAGAACCTTGCCGGGACGGAGTTGACGAGGTAGTCGGTTTTTTATACGGACATGATGTCTTTTTCCTTTTGCTGGAGGTGTTTCTCTACCAGCGCGATATGTTTATCGGTAATATCCTGGATCTCTTTTTCTGCATCTTTGGCTTCGTCTTCGCTGAGGCCGTCCTTTTGTAATTTCTTGATCTGTTCGATGGCATCGCGGCGCATATTGCGGATGGCCACCCTCGATTGCTCGCCTTCGCCGCCGGCCCTTTTTACGAATTCCCTTCTTCTTTCTTCGGTGAGCGGGGGCATGAAAAGGCGGATGATATTGCCGTCATTCTGGGGTGTGACGCCCAAATTGGCATTGATGATGGCCCTTTCTATGGGTTGGAGCATGTTCTTTTCCCAGGGTTGGATGGTAAGGGTGCGGGCATCCATCACGGAGACGTTGCTGACCTGGTTGAGGACAGTGGGGCTGCCATAGTAATCCACGGTGAGTCCTTCCAGCATCTGGGGGTTGGCCTTCCCGGCCCTTATTTTAATCAATTCAGTTTCAAGATGGTCGAGGGCTTTTTTCATATTATCCCGGGTCTCTTCCAGGATAAATTCCAAATCTTCTGACATAAATAATTGGTTGACATGGTTTGAGCCCCAGGGCTTCTTCCAAAAATACCCCTTGGGCTCAAACATCTTAGATGATTGGCCTTCGGCCGTCGGACCGGGGGTCCGCCTTGGCTGCAAACGTACGTCAAAAGAGAAAGACAAGCAAATTTTGAGGCGATCCTTAATTGTTCTGTTCTAGTATGGAGTCTTTTTTCAGCGACACCAGCTGAGATGCTTTTGTGAGTTGGGCGTTCTCTTCTTTTGCTGTTTTTGCGACGAAGAGCCGGGGACCGGGCAGCATATAATAGATGGCGGCGATGATCGCAAAGAAGAGCAGGAAGACGCCGAGGAGGAGGTAAGTACAGTTGAGAGAACGACAGAAGAATACGAGGACGATGGCCAGGAAGTTCACTGACACGAGGGTCAGGGTGATGGCGCGGTGTGAGAAGCCTCTGTCGAGCAGGAGATGATGAATATGATTTCTGTCGGGGCTGAATGGGGAACGCCTGTGGAGGATACGGATGCCGAAAACCCTTAGGGTATCCAGCAGCGGTATCATCAGGATGGTAAATCCCACCGCGGGTGAAGCGGGGACGGGGAAGCTCACGTCGGCAGTGTTGGCGACGTTTATGAATTTGATAACCAGGACAGCGTTAATGGTACCGACAAGCAGGGATCCGGTATCGCCCATGAAGATCTTTGCGGGCTGGAAATTAAAGATCAGGAAGGCCAGGAGGCTACCGGCAAGGGAGAAAGCGAGTACTGCATACGGGGACAAGCCGACGTAGAGGAAGTAGACGCCGAATATGACGGTGGAAAGGAGGCCGAGGCTGCCGGCAAGTCCGTCGATCCCATCGATAAGATTAAATGAATTGATAACTACTATGACGGCAAAGTAGGTGAGCAGGAGGCTGAACATTTCGGGCAGTTGGTAAACGCCGAAAAAGCCATGCATGCTGCGGATCTGGATATTTCCGTAATAGATGATGATAAAGGCGGCGAGGACCTGGCCGATAAATTTCTTGACGGGTGAGATGATGAGGATATCATCTTTGAGACCCAGGAAGAAAATAACGAAAGAGGCTGCTATATAGTATTGAAGATCAGCATATTGGCCAAAATGCAGGGTGAGCAGGCTGCCGAAGATGAAACCAGCGAATATCCCAAGGCCGCCGAGTGGGGTGATCGGTGTGAAGTGCACTTTACGGGCATCGGGCATATCGAACAGTTTTTTCATTTCCGCAACATTGATAACGGCCGGAATTGCAAGGAAGGTAACGGTAAATGAAATAGCTATCGAAAGTAGAACATCAAACATCAGTCTGATTTTGATTCGTGAACAAAAATAGGAATTCTTTTATAATGCCGGCTAAATAGGCGGTATTCTCTCAAAAGATTAGTCCCGGTTTACTACGATGGCAGGTTATATTTTCAACACCAAATCCTTATTGTGCCGGGTTCGAAAATGTCAGTCTACAAATGGAGATTTGTGCCCGAAAGATAATACAAAACTTTAATGGGACCAAACGCAAAATAGCACCATATTTGATTTGACCGCAATTGGGTATTTGGACCTGATGATTAAAACATTGATCAAAAAAACAGGCAAAAACCATTAGATTTGTCAATAGGAATCAATAAAAACAAATAATATGGCAGAATTAAAAGCAATCGCTTCGCAGATCAGAAGGGATATAGTTCGAATGGTTTATGGCGCTCAAAGTGGTCATCCTGGCGGTTCTCTGGGTTGTACCGATTTTTTGACCGCCCTTTACTTCAAAGTATTGAAACACGACCCTAATTTCCATATGGATGGAAAGAACGAAGACATCTTTTTCTTATCTAACGGTCATATTTCTCCTGTTTTTTATGCTGCACTTGCGCGGTCCGGCTATTTTGACATCAAAGAGCTTTCGACTTTCCGCAAGATCAACTCCCGGTTGCAGGGTCATCCTACGACCCATGAGCATCTACCGGGCATCCGTGTTGCCAGTGGTTCTCTGGGGCAGGGGATGAGTGTTGCGATTGGCGCAGCGCTCAGTAAGAAACTCAATAACGACAAAAATATTGTATACTCGCTCCATGGCGACGGAGAGCTGGATGAGGGCCAGAATTGGGAAGGTATCATGTTCGCCGGAGCCAAAGGCGTAGATAATCTGATCTCCACGGTGGACTGGAATGGTCAGCAGATCGATGGGACTACGAAATCCGTGATGGACCTCAAGAATATCCATGCGAAATTCGATGCGTTTGGCTGGAGCACGCTCGAAATGAACGGCAACGATATGGATGAGGTGATCGCGACTTTGGATAAAGCAAGGACTATGACTGGTCAGGGTAAGCCTGTCGGGATCATGATGCATACGATCATGGGCAAGGGTGTCGATTTTATGGAGAACGATCACCACTGGCATGGTGTGGCGCCGAATGATGAGCAGTTGAAGAAAGCACTGGAGCAGTTGCCGGAGACTTTAGGCGACTACTAGACGCCGCGAAGTCTATGTCCATAAAATTTCTTGTATTACAGACGGGGGCGCAGGCGCCCCTGTTAACTTTTTAAGGAGATCGGTTGAGCGGCGGCTTTGCGGGCTGGCAGCCAGGAAGCCAGCACGGCAACGATGATGATAGTCGAGAGCACGAGCAGAAAATCCGTTGGTACGAGTTTTACCGGATAGTAGTCTATGAGGAAGGAGCCGCCCTGTAGGGGGATGAGTTTATATTTTATCTGCAAGGCGCAGATGATGACGGCGAGCAGGATACCGCCTAACCCGCCCATGAGTGCGAGCAGCAGGCCCTCACTGAGGAAGATCTTGCGGATCAGGCTATCATTGGCTCCCAGGGCTTTCAGCACATGGATATCCTTTTGTTTTTCCCAGACCAGCATGGTCAACGCACCCACCATGTTGAATGCTGCTACCGCGAGGATGAGGGTCAACACAACATAGATAACCCATTTTTCGGTGCTCATCACATTGTAAAGGCTTTGATTTTGCTGGTATCGGGTCTGTACGAGATATGCGCTGCCGAGGGTTTGTGCGATGATCTGGCTGATGGGGATGGTCCGGGCCGGGTCGTCGATGGATAGTTCGGCGGCGGTGTATTCATCGGGTCCCAGGCCAAGCATTCGTTTCATGAACCCTATATTCGTGATGACATAGTTGTCGTCGAATTCCGATTGAATGCGGAACGTGCCGGCCGTAGCCATGCCTTCATGGTTGAAGGAATGCAGGGGGTCGGCGCTGAAATCCGAGCTGCGGCGAAAGATATAGACGCCCAGCGGCAGGATCTCCCGGTCAGTTTCGACGCTGAGGGTAGATGCCAGGCCCGAGCCAAGAACGCCAAGCGGCTGGTCGGCAGTGCCGACATCGAATTTTCCGCGTGCGATCTTCGATCCCACGCCTGATACTTGTAGAAAATTGCTGTCCACGCCTTTGAGGTAAGCCGGCTGGCGGTTGTCGCCATTCTCAAGGATGCCGCGTTCCTGTGCCACGAGGGAAAGGGCATGAACACCTGGGATATGGGTGAGTTTCCCGAGTTGCTGCGGGGTGAGGATAAGGGTCTTGCCGGATGCGGCGCTGACCTTGATATCGGGGTAGAAGCTGGTGTACAGGGATTTTACGAGGCCTTCGAAACCGTTGAAGACGCTCAATACAAGAATGAGGGAGGCCGCGCCTACAATCATGGCGGACATGCTGACCCAGGCAATGATGTTTATCGCGTTGGTGGATTTCTTTGCGCGAAAGTAGCGCCAGGCAAAGAGCAGGTTCATTCGGGCTTCTCCTCCCCGGGAGGTTTTTCTTCGCTGATCTTGCGGAATAGGGCGTTCATTTTGTCGGCGTGTTCCAGCGTGTCATCGTGAAAGTATTGGATGATGGGTATCCGGCGCAACTGTTGTTTGACCCGGGCCGCCAGCTCCTGTTTGATCTGCCATGCCCGGTCTTCGATCTTCTTCATTGCCGCCGGAACGTCCTTTACCTGGAAGAAGCTCAGGTAGACCCGGGCTTCGAGCAGGTCGGGGGTGACCCGGACGGCCGTAAGGGATATCAATCCACCATCTGTCACGCTCAGGCCAAGGCGCTGGAAGATACCACTTAGCTCGTGCAGCAGCAGCGCGCCTACCTGTTTTTGTCGTTTTCCTTCTTCCATAACCTTTAACCGTTTGTACTTTAACTTAAAACAAGCGGCCCGATGCAATAATACCGCTAAATTTGCCAGCAAATTTACGGATTTCAGCATGAAGAAATTCTCGGTGATCTTAGGCTATCTGTCCAGGTATAGGGGAAAGATAGTGGTTTACATGATCTTTAACATCCTTTCCATTGTGTTTGGGCTGATATCGGTGGGCATGCTAAGCCCTTTTCTGAGCATTCTTTTCAGCGATGAGAAGGGGGGCGGGGGGAAGAACCCATTGTTGAATAGCAATGCCATCGGCGGCCTTAACCAGGTGCTGGTGGATGTCATACACCACCATGACAGGTCCACGGTACTGGTCGTTATCTGCCTGGTGATCGTAGTAGGCTCTATTTTGAAGAACCTCTTTTATTACTGGTCTTCCTATATCTCCTCCCCTATCCGAAGCGCGACGATCACTTTTCTGCGCAACGACCTGTACGATAAGATCCTGGCGCTGCCGATCGGGTATTTTACGGAGCAGCGGAAGGGCGATCTGATCTCGCGGATGACGAATGATATCTATGAGATCGAATCTTCGGTCGTCAGCACGCTGGAGGGCCTTATCAAGGATCCGCTGACGATCCTCGGCTACCTGGCCTACATGGTCTGGCTCAGCCCAAGGCTTTCGATCTTTCTGCTGATCCTGCTGCCGGTAACGGGCTTTCTGATCGGGCGGATCAGCCGCACGCTGAAGCGTCAGTCCAAAGAGGCCAGCATCCAACTTGGAGAGAGCCTCAGTGTACTGGATGAGACGCTGGGGGGGATCAGGATCATCAAGGGTTTTGGCGCAGAGGCACTGTTGAGGATGAAGTTCACGACAATCAATGATAACCTGTTTCACACACGCAATAAGATGAACGCCCGTCGTGACCTGGCTTCGCCGCTGACGGAGGTGTTGGGCACCGTTATCCTATCGATCATCCTGTATTATGGCGGAGTGCTGGTCACCGGCAATCATGGCAAGGGCTTCTCCGGCGGCGATCTGTTTACTTATATCGCGGTATTCGGCCTGTTGATCAATCCTGCCAAGAACCTTTCCACTTCCATGTTCAATGTGCAGCGTGGGGCAGCGGCGATGGAGCGGGTAGAAGAGCTGTTAAAGGCGCCGGTGGTGATCCATGACGACCCGGCGGCAAAAAAGCTGGAATCGTTCAAGGAAAAAATAGAATTCAAAGGTGTCGGATTTTCCTATGAGGATGCGGTCATCCTCGAGGGCATTGACCTGGTTGTCGAAAAAGGGAAGACGATCGCACTGGTGGGTAGTTCGGGTGCCGGCAAGTCGACCCTGGCCGATCTGGTGCCGCGTTTTCATGATGTCAGCAGCGGGAAGCTGTTGATAGATGGCGTAGATATCCGGGACTATTCGTTAAAGACGGTACGGGAGCAGATGAGCATCGTCACGCAGGAGCCTATTCTGTTCAATGATACCATTGCCGCCAATATTGCGCTGGGCAAACCGGATGCAACGCAGGCAGAGATCGTGAGGGCGGCGGAGATTGCGAATGCGCATAATTTTATTATCGGAAAGGAAGAAGGTTACCAGACGAATATCGGTGACCGTGGGAACAAGCTGAGCGGCGGCGAGCGTCAGCGGTTGACGATCGCGCGGGCAGTGCTGAAGAACCCGCCCATCCTTATATTGGATGAGGCCACCAGCTCGCTGGATACGGAGAGTGAGCGGCTTGTGCAGGATGCCATCAACAAGATGATGGAGCACCGTACGAGTATCGTGATCGCGCACCGGCTGAGCACCATCCGGCATGCCGACGAGATCATCGTGCTGCAGAAGGGTCGTATTGTCGAGCGTGGGACACACGATCAGCTCATTGCCCAGGGCGGCTTTTATAAGAAGCTTGTCGAGATGCAGGAAGTCAAGTAGGCCGATCATTGAAGGTCGTCATCTTCCCCATCCTCGTCATCGGCAGGGCTGCGACGGCTTTCGGTCTTGTTGCCGGTCTGCTCAAGTTCGCGGTCCATCTCCTCGATGGCAACGGATCTTTCCGTCGGGTCGCCGATCAGGTAGCGGGAAAAGTAGTCGGCCATTTTCCACCAGAAATATTCGGTCATTTCCCCATAGCCATGTCTTTGTCCCGGCAGGAGGAGGAAGTCAAAACGTTTGTCGGCCTTTATGAGTGCGTTTGCCACCCGGATGGTGTTCCCGGGGTGGACGTTGTTGTCGATATCACCAGTTGTGAGGAGAAGGTGACCCTTTAGGTTTTTAGCCAGTTCCGGGTTCTTTTCTATGGAATACACGAAGGAGGTGTCGCCTTTGTCGCTGACCATTTCTTTTACGCCATGATGCTTTTCGCTCCACCAGCGGTTATAGATGCTATTGTCATGGTTGCCGGAAGAAGAGACGGCCACTTTGAAGAAATCGGGATAGACCAGCATGGCGGCCGTGCTCATGAAGCCGCCGCCGCTATGACCATATATGCCGACGCGGTTGACATCAATAAAAGGGTAGCGATCCGCGAGCTGTTCGGCCGCGGCTTTTTTATCGGCGAGACCATAGTCGCGCAAATTCCCATAACCATAATTGTGATACCATTTGCTTCGCGACGGATTGCCGCCGCGGTTACCCACGGTAATGACGATCATGCCCAGCTGGGCGAGCCGGTCCATGCGGTCCATCGACCGGCCGAAGGATTTGTTGACCTGTTCGGTCTGTGGGCCGGGGTACACGTATTCCGTCAGCGGGTATCGCTTTGTGCTGTCGAAATTGAAGGGTTTATAGAGCACGCCGTAGAGATCGGTGATGCCGTCGTCGGCCTTGACCTTGAAGGGCTGCGGGAATTTATAACCGGCCGCGAAGAGCGAGCTCAGGTCGGCGACTTCGAGGTCCATGAGCTTTTTGCCGCCGCTGGTGCAGAGTACTGACCTTGGGGTGGTGTTGACGCGGGAGAAATTGTCGACAAAGAACTCCTGGTCATCGTCCATGTTCATGGCGTGGTCGAATTCTCCGGCGTTCAGCAGCGTCAGGCCGGTGCCGTCAAAATTTATCTTATACAGATGCAGATAGTAAGGGTCTTCATCCTTTTCCCTGCCGTTGGCCGAGAAATAGAGGATGCGTTTTTTGTCGTCGATGCCGACGATGTCTTCGCAATGAAAGGGGCCGCTGGTGATCTGGTTCTTTAATTTCCCATCGCCGTCATAAAGGTAGAAATGTGCCCAGCCGTCACGTTCGCTCCATTCGATGAGCTCTTTGCCCTCGTTTATGAGGCCGGGGCGGCGGATCTCGACGTAGGTATTCAGGCGTTCGCGGATCAGGGGATGGGCAGCGGTATCACCCACGGTTATGGCGCAGACATCGATGCGTTTGAGATCGCGACTCGTGCGGGAAAAATAGAATTTTGTGTTGGTGCCCAGCCAGTATTGGGTGCGATAGTCGTCGTCCCGACGGCGTTCCTGGGTGGGGGCGGACCAGATGGCGAGGTCCTGGTCCCTGAATTCCCCGGTGGCTATGAACTGGTGGGTGTGGGTGGTCATATCGAAGACCATGAGCTGGTCGACCGGAGATTCCTTTTCGCCCGGGAGCATGTATTTATAGGTCTCCAGGGTCGGGCGCGGGTCGGCGATGGAGTTGATGACCCAGAGGTCCTTTACTCTTCGCATATCCGAGCGGGATAGGGCGAAATGGCGGGAGTCGGGGCTCCAGAAGAGTTGGGCGGGTTTGCGCTTGTCCTTGTTTTTTTCTTTGTCAACATTGGTCTCGCCGCCGCCGCCGATGATGCCGTTACCGTGGTAGCTATTATTCTCCGAGCCGTCGGTGGTGAGGGCATGCTCTACGATAGTGGTATCGTCCTCGTTTTTGAGGGCCTTTTCGTAGTTGGCCCGATCCATCCAAAAGAGGTTGTAGCGGCGGCCGAAGACGATGGTGTTGCTGTCGGGTGAGATATTGGCCCAGTTAGGTTTGTGTTTGGGTTTCCTGAAGCCGGTGAGTTCGTTGAGGGTTCCATCGAGGAGATTGTATTCGAAGTAGAAGATCTTCTTTTTGCCCGCCGTGGAAGCGGAGGCGGAGGCGCCGCCGCTGACGCCGGCCGCGGAATCTTTTTTGTCGTTGTCCTGGGTGCTCTTGACCTCGAATTGGATCCAGTTCTCATCCCGAACAAAATGCAGGCTGTCCAGGCCGAGGTGCTTGGCTTCGAAGGGGTCTTTTACGATGAGCGTGATGGCTGCGGCCAGGCGGTCGTTATCGAAGAGTGGTTTTTTCTCGCCTTTGGCAGGGTCGACGAGCCACCATTTTTTTCCTTCGCTGGTTTCGTACGTATACCAGAAGCGGGTGCTCTTTTTTAGCCAGTGGGGTTCTACAGTGGTGGAGAAGATCATCTTTTCCAGCTTTTTGGGGGAGAAGTGGGCTGCGGCCTGGTAATTGGCGGTACTGACGGGGGTGAGTTGGGTTTGGGCCTGACCGATAAGGGTCATAAAGAGAAAGAGGCCCAGCGAGAGCGTCCGGAACATGTGCAGTAGTTTGGTTTGGGCTCGCCTGGGCATACGACCGCATGCCTGCGAGCAGGGTGCAAAAATCCAGCAGGGACGGGGCCGGTTATTTATTCATCATCTGCTTGGCTTCGATGCTAAGCGTGGCATGGGGAACGGCTCTCAATCTGGCTTTATCGATCAACTTACCGGTGACCCGGCAAATACCATAGGTCTTGTTCTCGATCCTCATCAGGGCTTTTTCCAGGTGGTCGATAAAGGTGATCTGACGACTGGCCATCTGGCTCAGTTGTTCTCTTTCCATGCTCATGCTTCCGTCTTCCATGGTCATGTAGCGGGCGTCATCGTTGTCGCCGCCCATCTCGTCCTTGCGCGTGATCAAACCCTGCAGGTAGGCTAATTCCTTTTTTGCGGCGTCCAGCTTGCGGTTGATCAATTCCCTGAATTCTCCAAGTTCTGCATCGCTGTATCTCATAGTGGGTCCAGTTTGTTCTTCTTGTGGGTTGTCTAATACTGATTTTGTGAATTCCGGTTCGTATTTGCGAACCGTTTTTGTCTTCATTTCGGGGATCACCACTTTTACCGGTTTTGCGGGCGGAGCCGGCTTTTTTGCTTCCGGTTTCGGTGGTGCGACGGTGGATTGAGGGGTGGCAGATGATATTTTGCCGACGGGTGCAGTCGTAGGTACCGGTTTAGCCGTGATTTGCGGCTGTTGGGGCTTTATTGCTGCAACGGGGGCCTTTGAAAGATGGTTCGCGGGGGCGTGGGTCGTTTTTGCCGGCGATTTGGCTATATTGGATGATACAGCGGTCTTTTTTACGGCGACGGGAGCGGATTTCTTGGCCGGAGCCGCCTGGGCAACCTTTTTGGGTACCGGTTTGGCAATACTCTTAGCAGCCGGGGCCTTCTTGACGGACTTGCCGGAGCCTGACGAGTGGGCAGGCTTGGGGGCCACTTTTTTAGCCGGTGCTATTTTCTTGACATTCGCGGTCTTCTTAGCGGGTTTGGCCGCTTTCTTTTTGGTTGCCATACAGTTAGGCTTTTTTTGTAACGAACACTTTTAAAGGAATATCATTAACTTCAATTTCAGTGCCATTGGCTGGCTCCTTAACCAATTCGATGGAATCTGCCAAAATTTCCGCGCAAATATAATCATTAAATTGTGTCAAGGAATCAGTAAGTGTGGGTACGTCAGCTACTTTTACTAAGATCCTGTCTGTGAGGTCATAACCATTATCCTTGCGGATCTTTTGGATACGATTGACAAATTCTCGGGCATTGCCTTCCTGGGCCAGCTCGGGGGTGACAGTCACATCCAGGGCGACGGTCAGGGCGTTTTTATTAGCCACTACCCACCCCGGGACATCTTCGCTGGTTATATCAACTTCCTGGATAGACAATATTATGGGTTCTTGATTAAGAATCAAAGTAATATTTCCTTCTTTTTCCAACTTCGCGATATCCTCCTGCGAAAAATTGGCGAGGGCGGCGGTAACAGCCTTCATTTTGGCGCCCAATTTCTTGCCGAGCGCGATAAAGTTGGGTTTTATTTTTTTCTTGATAAATGAGTCGGCATCGGTCAGGTACTGGATCTCCTTGATATTGACTTCTGCGCGGATAAGATCTTCGACCTTTTCGAGCTGGTGTTTCATATGGGGGTTGAGGACGGGCACCAACACCTTTTGCAATGGCTGCCTTACCCTGATATTCACCTTCTTGCGTAGCGACAGGATGAGGGATGAGGCATCCTGGGCCAGTTGCATCCTCTCTTCCAACTGGGTGTCGATGAATGACGTGTCGCCTTCCGGGAAGACGGCATGGTGCACAGATGCGACCTTTATATGACCGGTGACGGCGTTGAGGTTTATGAAAAGCCAGTCCGAGAAGAAGGGCGAGATCGGAGCCATCAGACGGCAGATGGTTTCCAGACATTCGTATAAGGTCTGGTAGGCGCTGATCTTGTCGTGCTCGTATTCTCCTTTCCAGAAACGGCGGCGGCAGAGGCGGACATACCAATTGCTAAGATGGGCATCTACGAAGTCCTCGATCAGCCGGCCGGCAAGAGTAGGCTCATAGTCGTCAAAAGCGCCATTCACCTTGATAGCCAGGCTATTCAGGGAGGAAAGGATCCATCGGTCGATCTCGGGCCGGTTGTCGGGTTCTATGTACCTTTCTTTAAAGGCGAAGCCGTCCACGTTGGCGTAGAGGGCGAAGAACTGGTACGTATTATAGAGTGTCCCAAAGAATTTGCGTTGTACCTCTTTTATACCGTCGAGGTCGAATTTTATGCTTTCCCAGGGGGAGGCATTCGTGATCAGGTACCAGCGGGTGGCGTCGGGGCCGTACTGATTGATGGTATCGAAGGGGTTTATGACATTGCCTTTGCTTTTGCTCATCTTCACGCCGTCCTTGTCCAGCACAAGGCCATTGGATACCACGGTCTTATAGGCGAGGCCGGGATAGCGGGCTTCGAGATCGTTCCCGCCGAGGCCGTCTTTTTTCAATTCCGCGTGGATGGACTCCTTTAAGAGTGCGGCCAGAGCATGCAAGGTATAAAACCAGCCGCGGGTCTGGTCGACTCCTTCAGCGATAAAGTCGGCGGGGTAGTTTTGGGCGAAGGTCTCCTTGTTTTCAAAGGGGAAATGCCATTGGGCATAGGGCATGGC
>Ga0302325_10012062_pt1 | contig 18578 bp, 14 predicted proteins | sample Palsa_T0_2_FD_201948 | JGI IMG/M metagenome (GOLD analysis project Ga0302325, IMG submission 201948) | Peat permafrost microbial communities from Stordalen Mire near Abisko, Sweden - Palsa_T0_2 | ecosystem: Environmental > Terrestrial > Soil > Palsa > Peat permafrost | place: Sweden: Abisko...
CACGTGACCGTCGCTGGCGACGGGCGCCTGGCCTTGGCAGCACTCGATCGGGCCACCTTCGATGTGGTGTTGATGGACGTGCAAATGCCGGAGATGGACGGCTTCGAGGCTACTGCCGCCATCCGGGCGCGGGAACGAGACGCGGGTAACCACCTGCCGATTATCGCCATGACTGCGCATGCGATGCCGGGAGACCGGGAGCGCTGCATTGCGGCAGGAATGGATAGCTATATTGCCAAGCCGCTCAAAGCCGCGGAGTTGATCGAGCTGTTGGAGAAATTCGCCGACGCAACCCAGCAAGAAGTAAGTCCGGCCTGAAGCAGGAACTATCGCCGGGGCTGTTTACTTAGACGAACCCCAGGTTTGCGGGCTGAAGGCGCCGATGCTGGGAAGATGGCGCTGAGCTGGGACGGGCTGACACCAAACCAACTGGCCAGGGTGGAAGCGTACTGGACGCTGCCGGTGGTAGGAATCCAGCCGCCGTTGGCGCCGGAATCGTCGGGTCCGCCGAGTGCGAGTGTGGGATAGGTACCGTAAAGTTTGGCTCCCCGCACCGCTCCTCCGACAACGATATGGTCACCACTACATGCTGCAGGAGCGTATGCGTTTTGAGCCGGTCATTTGAAACCCCTTTGGGCATGACTCAAGCCGAAATCCGCATTATGTATGTTTGGCCAGAGAACGGAGAGGTGACTCCAGTACTGCCTTTGCTTCGCATGGGACGAGGCATCATAATGGGCGTCGATCACAACCGAAATCTGGAATGGGTCGGCGGATCAGCGGCACTTTGGGTGTAATCAGATGCTCGACTTCCGGGCGAAAAATGCCGATAGGTAGTAGAGGTAAAGGTCCTGCACCGAAACGGCCATCTCGTCCTGATTTGCGTGATGCTCGGCGTGCTCCTGGGCCCGGCCGCTTCCATTGCTCAGCCATCGCGAGCCGAGCGGCGGCCCTTGCCCACCCTCACCAGAGCGCACGATGCCCACAGTCTGACCAATGACCAGGCTCGACTGAGCTATCCCGTGCACCTGAAGGCCGTAGTCACCTACTACGACCCTCGTGTCGAGCTGGGGCGAGCGGGGCTTTTTGTCTCCGACTCGTCTGGCAGTATCTATGTTGCCCTTCCCCGGTTTCCTAAAGTTCCCTTTGAGGCCGGCGACGTGGTTGAGATAACGGGCGTGAGTGCCCCTGGAGATTACGCTCCCATCGTTAGAGCCTTTGAGGCGAACACCCTTGGAAAATCTCGTTTGCCTTTGACCGCGCCGAGGGCAAGCTTGACCGAGATGCTTACCGGGGTAGACGACGGCCAACGGGTAGAGGTTGAAGGGGTGGTCCTCGCGGTCCAGCATGCCGGAAAAAACATCAATATAGATCTGGCCTTGAGTGATGGCGCGATCACCGCGACAACCATTGGGGAAGCGGGACCGGATTACGACAGCCTGGTCGACGCAAAGGTAAGGGTTCTCGGCACTGAGGCGGCGCTATACAACCATCAGTTCCAGATGACGGGTGCTCACCTCTTGTTTCCCAATCGTGCCCAGATAACTATTGAGGAAGCAGCACCTGCCCATCCCTTTGCCTCACCGATTTCACCAGTCAGCGGCCTGCTACTCTTCACTCCTGACTCCGCCTGGCATCACCGCGTCCACATCCGGGGAACGGTTACCCTGTCATGGCCGGGCCGCGTTCTCTGCATCCAGGACGGCCTTCACGGTCTTTGTGCGCAGACCGAACAACGCACTCCGCTTAGCCCTGGAGAGCGGGTCGATGTGATCGGCTTCCCCATCATCGGCACATTCACCCCTACCCTCACTCACGCTACGTATGAGACAGCGGGATACCAGCAACCTGCCCCTCCCGAGGCCGTGACCGCGGACCAGGCGCTGCACGGCAACCACGACGCTAGTTTGGTGGAAATCAAAGGCCAGCTGGTTGGGCAAGACGATTCTGCAAGTGATCCGAACATCGTGTTGTCGTCCGGTAACTACCTGTTTTCCGCCATTTTGCCTGCACAAACCGGCTCGCAGATGCCAACCTGGAAAAAAGGAACCACCTTCAAAGTAACTGGGATCTGCTCGGTCAAGGGCAGCGCGAAAGCGGGCGGCGCAAATGGGCCAGGCTTTCCCATCCCGGAGTCGTTTCGCATCCTGCTGCGCTCGCCCGAAGATGTAGTGGTGATCAAGAGTCCTCCCTGGTGGAACCCGGCTCACGCCATTGCGACCGTCGGCCTTGGGGTGGTGTTCACTCTGGTGGTAATCGCCTGGAGCTTCGTCTTGCGCAGGCGAGTTCAGGAGCAGACCTTTACCATCCGCCAGCAACTTGAGGAAGCGGCGAAGCTCCGGGCCGCGGCCGAAGCCGCCAGCCATGCCAAGAGCGAGTTCCTGGCCAACATGAGCCACGAAATCCGCACCCCGATGAACGGCGTGCTGGGGATCACCGATCTGCTTCTGGACACCGCGCTCAATCCGGAACAGCGAGAATATGCCGGGCTGGTTAAGTCCTCTGCCGATTCTCTGCTCTCCATCATCAACGACATTCTAGACTTCTCCAAGATCGAAGCGGGCAGGCTCGAATTGGAATCGGTCGAATTCAACTTGCGGGAATGCATGGCTGAGAGCACTGGGATGTTGGCTGTGCGCGCCAGGCAGGATGGCCTGGAACTAACCTGCGATATCCTTCCCGAGGTGCCCGAGCGTGTGGTTGGCGACCTGAACCGCTTGCGACAGGTCATCATTAATCTGGTGGGCAACGCCATCAAGTTCACAGCTCGGGGCCAAGTGGGATTAAGAATTTCGCTCGATTCCCAAACTCCAGGTGGTTGCCAGTTGCACTTCGTGGTGACGGACACCGGGGTGGGCATTGCCCCGGAAAAGCAGAAGCTCATCTTCGAAGCCTTCTCCCAAGCCGATGGCTCGACCGCACGCAAGTTTGGGGGTACCGGGCTGGGCCTGAGCATCTCTACCCAACTGGTGGCGTTGATGGGTGGCAAGATCTGGGTGGAGAGCGCCCTCGGGCGCGGCAGCCAATTCCACTTTACCGGCAGATTCGGTGAAGCCAGCCAAGTGGTAGAGGCTGTTTGCTCCCCTGCCCCCTCGCGGCGGGCCGCAGCGAAGACTCGCAGGCAATTGCGCGTGTTGTTGGCAGAGGACAATGCCGTCAACCAGAAGATCGCCACCCGCGTGCTGGAGAAGCATGGACACCACGTGACCGTCGCTGGCGACGGGCGCCTGGCCTTGGCAGCACTCGATCGGGCCACCTTCGATGTGGTGTTGATGGACGTGCAAATGCCGGAGATGGACGGCTTCGAGGCTACTGCCGCCATCCGGGGTCGCGAACGGGAGACGGGTAACCACCTACCGATTATCGCCATGACTGCGCATGCGATGCCGGGAGACCGGGAGCGCTGCATTGCGGCAGGGATGGATAGCTATATTGCCAAGCCGCTCAAAGCCGCAGAGTTGATCGAGCTGTTGGAGAAATTCGCCGACGCAACCCAGCAAGAAGTAAGTCCGGCCTGAAGCGGGAACTATCGCCGAGAGTGTTTACCTACACAAACCCCAGGTTTGCGGAGCTGAAGGCGCCGATGCTGGGAAAGATCGAGCTGAGCTGGGACGGGCTGACACCGAACCAACTGGCCAGGGTGGAAGCGTACTGGACGCTCCCGGTGGTAGGAATCCAGCGGCCGTTGGCGCCGGAATCGTCGGGGCCGCCGAGTGCGAGTGTGGGATAGGTACCGTAAAGTTTGGCTCCTCGCACCGCTCCTCCGACAACGATATGGTGGCTGCCCCAGCCGTGGTCGCTGCCGCTGTTCGAATTAGGCTGCAAGGTACGCGAGAAGTCAGACATGGTGAAGCTGGTCACATCACTCGCGATCCCCATCTCCTGCGTAGCCTGATAGAACGCAGCGATCGCTGAAGAGAACTGGCTGAGCAGAAGACTTTGTTGCGTGAACTGGTTGGCGTGAGTGTCGAAGTTTCCCACGCCAGCGAAGAAAATCTGCCGGTTGACCCCGAAACTGCTTCGCACCTGCATCAGCTGAGCGATCTGTTGCAGCTGCGCGGCGAACGGGTTACTGGACGGGAAGACAGTAGTGAGAGGTGCGGTCGAAGCGATTGCTTCAGTCAGCACGCTGGCGTAGCGATAGGCATCCTGGGTGATGACGTTTTCCGCCTGCACCAGGCTGAGGCCACCGTCGAAACTGAGGAAACTCTGGGCGAGTGCTTGCCGCGCTGCGCACTCCTGTGCGCCTTCGCCACACGAGACACCTGCCACGTTGCCGGGGCTGACCGCCAAAGGAGTGGTGGATTGCCCATCGCAAAAAAGCGTGTCGCCGGCCACCGAGGTGATCATGGGGATGGAAGCCGAGGGATTAAATCGGCTACCCAACAGATCGCTCATTCTGCCTGCCCAACCGGTATTGATGGTGGCGTTCTGGGCTGCGTTTTGCCACTGCAGTTGCTGATCGGCGTGGCTGAAGAGGTTAGACGGCAGATTCAGCTGCGCGGCTACCGTGGCGCGGGTGGTCGGCTGCACCAGCGTACCAACGTTCGCGACCAGTGCGGCGGAGCCGGCGTCGATGAGTTGGCGCACTTCAGGCAGGCTGCCGTGCAGGCTGTAGTTCGGCATCGCTGCAAGCTGCAGCAGCTGGCTTTGTGGCAGAGCAAGAGGTCCGCGGAGTTTAGCGTAATTCTTGTAGCCTGCGGTGTCGAACGGTACCAGCGTGTTGTTGGCATCGTTGCCTCCAAAGAGGAAGACACAGACAAGAGCCTTGTAGGAGGGTGTGGGAGCAGATTGAGCAAAGGCGTTGAGCGCGCCAAAGGGCCGCAGCCCGACAAGATTGCCGCCCGCGGCGAGTGAGGCGTACTGGATGAAGCTGCGACGATTGACACTCATTTTCCAAACTCCCTTTTCTGCGGCCCTAGTGTTCGATCTGGTAGAAGTTTGAGCTGATGACGAGCCAGGTGGCCACGCGCACGCGCTGACCGATCACCGGAAGTTGAGTAACATGGGCGACGATGGCCGCCTTCATCGCCGCTGGCATTTGAGCGTGAGTAAAGAGAATGTCAAGCGCGTTCACCAGGTTGGCGCTGTCGACGCCGGCGTTGCCGGTTGCCGAAGCAATCTTACCCAGCACGCTTGTCTGGCTCATGTCGATAGAGAACGACGTGAGGTGATTGCGTACGATACTGTCAGCGAGGTTCAGGCGAATCATGGCTGCAGCCGTGTTTTCCTGCGCAAATTCGGGCGCGTTGATGCTCGTACCCGGAATGACATAGTTTGGGGGAAAGAAGTTAAACACGCTCTCGGCGCCGTAAGGCGTTTCCCCCAGGGGCGCGGTGTAGCTAGTGGCCATGTCATAACGGCCCTGGGAGTTGGTATTGGTGGATTGCAGAGCCCGCAGGATGCCGGTGAAATACAGAATCGGCTCGCGCAGGTGGCCACCGTCCTCGGCCGGATTGGTGTCGGCTGCGCGCGCCTCCGCATCATTGAGGATAGCGGCGATCACCGCTTTCATATCGCCGCGGACTCCAGCGCCGTCATCAGCAAATACAGCACTTACGCGACCCACATAGGCGGGCGAGGGGTTGCTGGTGACCAGATGCTGGATGAGTTGCCGGCAGACGAACGGACCCACATTGGGATGATTGAAGATGGAGTCGATCACTCCTGCGAGATCTGCTTCCGCGGTTTGTCCAGGGGGAAGGGTGACCCCGTCCAGCAAGATTTTTGCTGACGTATCATGCGAAACCTCTATGGCCCTCATCGGCTGATCAAAGTTTGGGATGCCGTTGGGAAAGCTCGTGGGCACGCCACCCGTGGGATTGGCGTAGGTCCATCCAGTCAGCGCGCGCGCACTCGCTTGCACCTCCGTTTCGGTGAAGACTGGCTGAGGAAGCTGCTGTGCATTCAACTCGGGCTGGCCTTCTGTGTTGATCTGAACCAGGCCTGTGGTGAAGAGCTGCATTAACTCGCGGGCGAAATTCTCGTTAGCGATTTGGCCGGCGGGCGCTCGGTCGCTGTCGAGCATGTTGAGGTACTCGCCCATGGCCGCAGAGGTCGCCACGTCATGGATGACCTGGCGAAAATTGCCGAACGCGTCGTCGGCCAGCAGGTTGTGGTAGGACGGTATGGTGCGCGCGTTCACCATGTCGGTCGAGACGACGAACATTTCACTGAACGCAAACGCAACCCGCTGCCGAAGCTGGTCGTTGGCGGTGAGCGCGTTTTTCCAAAATGAGCTCTGCGCGCAACGATAGGTCGCATCGGGGCAGGTGGCGACCGGCGGATTCCCAATAGCAGGCATCCGTGTGGTTGGGGCGGCGAACTGCTGCGCGAGGTAAGCAGCTATACCGATTTTTTGTACATTACTTATCGCAGAGAGGGTGGGGCCGAATGTGGTTTGGTCCAGCAGCCGTGCCGCCTGGGTAAGGCTGACAGACGGAATGGCCTGAACCGCCAACGTCTTGCTCACGGGCAAGCTCTGCGCTGCGTTGGGGTTAAGTACGCCAATATTGAGAGTGGTCGTTCCGGGAGCAACACTGATAGTGCTCTGGAGCTCGGTGGAAGAGACGAATGTGGTGGCAACATTGGCGCTCGCGGCCAGCAATTGTGAAGTAAGGAGAAAACCGGCGCCGCGCACATCGAGCGAAAAGCTGGTACCCGGCGCGGCTTGTGTCACAGATCCGGAAGACAGGACTGGCAGCACATTCAGCACCTGAACGCTGAGCGAGGAGGAAACAACTGGTTTTGCCACTGTCGCTGCGGCGATTGTGATCGCGTGGCCTGGCACTATCGTAGAAGAGGGGGAGTACATGCCTGAAGCGGAGATCAGGCCGATCGAGGCGTTGCCGCCGGTAATGGTATTGACCGACCATATGACACCGGATGCAGCGCTGTATTGCCCACTGCCGCCGAGCCTCACCTGGGACGGACCGGTAACAGACACCACCGGCACCGGGGTTGGTGTAGGAGCCGACGGCGACGACGGCTTTTGAAAACTCTGCGGCAGGTTGCTACTGCAACCTGCCAGCAGGAACACCAGTAAGGCCGGAAACCTTGATCTCATGATTTGCGAAGGCGAACGTTGGGATGGGCTGACCTCTCTCACCTTAGGGGCACCCTGAGGGGAGAGCCATACAACGTTGATCGGGTTACTGAAGTGCGAGATTCGGCCTGGAATCCCTCACCTCCCAACAAAGTGTTGGCAGATAGGGAAACCGGCGGCGCTACTACGCCGCCACAGTCTGCAACTGGGATTTCAGGATGCCAAGGAAGGCGTCCATGCCCGGCGAAATCCATTTGTCTTTGTGCCAGACGATGTGGGTGGCAATGGTCATCTTCGGCTCGTGCCATTTCACCGCAATGAACTGCTTCTTCTTGAGTTCGCAAGCAATGACGATTTCCGGCAAAAACCCGATCCCCATCCCGGCAAGAACGCACTGCTTGATCGCTTCTACGCTGGAGAACTCGGTGATGTGTTGTGGTTTTACATTTGCCAATGCCAACTGCATGTCTAGCTTCTTGCGGTATCCGCAGCCGGCCTCGGTCAAGAGCAGAGTCTGATCCAAAAGATCCGATGGATACACCCTCTTTGCGTTGGCCAACGGATGATCCGGCGTTCCGAACAGATAAACGTTTTCGTTACGCATCTTGATGGAGCAGAGCTGTTCCCCATCGACCTCATCTGACATGCTGATGGCCAGATCTATCTTTCCACACTCCAGTTCGACCGCCAGCTTTTGATCCGACTCCGGGCGGAAGACTAGTTCCACTTTGGGATATAGCTTTCGAAACTGTTTCAGCACTTCGGGCAAACGATAAGCCAGCACACTCTCTGGCGCGTAAATGCGCAAAGGACCGGCGGGCTCGGTGCCAAACTTCACCGCACGATATCCCTCGTCCATGGCGGCTAACGCCTTCTCTGCGTAAGGACGGAAACGGCGACCTGCCTCGGTGAGGAGCACCCGCTTCGCCAACCGGTCAAAAAGTGGGTATCCCAGTTCCGTTTCGAGCGACTTGATCTGCGCAGTCACATTGGATTGGACGGTGAAAACCCGTTCCGCAGTACGCGTGAAGTTCAACTCTTCGGCAAGAATACAAAACGTTTGCAGCTGGCGGACTTCCATTCGTCAATCTCCTTTTGAGATCGATTCGATAATAACAATCAATTGGACGAATGTATAGCACAGGCGGAAACTCGGCCTATGAGCAACCATCGGTCGCATCATCGGCAACACCAGGGAGCGATTACCTGCATCCTGTTCGTCTTCATGTTGTCTTACGGCCAGACCCACAACTCTTTGGCGGCTGCCATACCCGCTCCCCCGTTGAATGCACAGCAACCTGGTACGGCGCTCGTTTTCTACGCCCAATCAGAAATGAGCCCAGCAATGAGCGACGACCTGTGGCCCAAGTTGTTTCAGACATTGCGGGCCGATTTGGCTGACGGCGGGGGCGATTTGCAGGATGGCCTGGTCCTGGACAAAGACCCGTTCCTCTTTCGTGGGGACCAGGATTTGCGGGGCGTGACTTTTCCACGAGTGATCACCGTTAAGTTGCTGGGGCGCTGTGATGGTTTCTCACCGACCAACCACTCCTCAGAGAAAGGGCCGCTTGGCTGGGTGCTGCTGGTTTCCGGGAGAGTCCAGCCCTTTGTTTCCATTGATTGCGCCCGTATCGCCCAGGTGCTTCGCCCGGCGATGGGCGGCTGGAACAAGCAAAGACGCCAGGATGCGATGTCACAGGCGATCACACACGTCCTTATCCATGAGTGGAGTCACATCGCAACCCAAAGCTCTGCGCACGGCTCACGCGGCATCATGCAGGCAAATCTGTCAGTGAGCGATTTGATCAAAGAGCCCCTCCATAGCCACTTTTCGGCGCGGATCCACTAATGATCGAGGTACCTTGGTATGGATGTGGCAGGATAGGTATGCTGCCCTTGGCAACGTAGGGCCGAAAACGAGGACCTGATAGTGAAGCTGGAGCGGATTCGCAAGGCTCAACCCGAGCCCGGACAGCGGGATGCGGCGGTTGATGCTATTTCGCGTCGCATCTTGTGCGTATTTCCCCGCTACACCAAGTCATTTGGCACGTTTGATAATGCCTACCCTCTGCTGGGAGTAAAGGCGTTCATGCCTCCGCAGGGGCTGCTACTGATCGCCGCCTACATCCCCAGTCACTGGGAGGTAAGGTTCATCGACGAGAACGTACGCCCGGCCACGGAAGGCGATTTCCGCTGGGCCGATGCGGTGCTGGTCAGCGGGATGCACGTTCAGCGGCAGCAGATCAATGACATGAACCGCCGGGCGCACGCCGTGGGCAGGGTGACGGTGTTGGGTGGGCCTTCGGTGTCGGGGTGCCCGGAATATTATCCCGAATTTGATTACCTTCATTTGGGCGAACTGGGGGATGCGACCGATGCGCTGTTTGCGGCGCTCGCGCAGAGCCGGGAGAGGCCATCCTCGCAAATACGATTCACTACAGCGGAACGGCTGCCGATGGCGCAGTTTCCAACGCCGGCGTACCAACTGGCTGGGATGTCACAATACTTCCTGGCCAATGTGCAGTTTTCTAGTGGTTGTCCTTATCGATGCGAGTTCTGCGATATCCCGGAGCTATATGGGCAGAATCCGCGGTTGAAGACGCCGCAGCAACTGCTGGTTGAATTGGACGCGATTGTGGAGAGTGGCTGCGTGGGCGCAGTTTACTTTGTAGACGACAACTTTGTTGGCAATCGTAAGGCGGCGAAAGAGTTGTTGCCTTACTTGATCGAGTGGCAGAAGCGGAAGAAATATCCGGTGGAATTTGCCTGCGAAGCTACCCTGAATATCATCAAGTCGCCCGACCTGCTGGAGATGATGCGCGAAGCGTCGTTCTGGACAGTATTTTGTGGAATCGAGACACCAGACCCGGTGGCGCTGAAGGCGATGGACAAAGATCACAACAATCAGACGCCCATCCTCGAAGCGGTGCGGACCTTGAATAGTTACGGAATGGAGGTAGTTTCGGGGATGATCATGGGACTGGACACGGACACCTACGACACCCCGGAGCGCATTCTGGACTTTGTGGAAGCTTCGAAGATTCCGGTGCTAACGATCAATTTATTGCAGGCGTTGCCGCGCACGCCTCTTTATCGGCGGCTCCAGGCCGACGGAAGACTGCTCGAACAGGAAGGCCGCGAATCGAATGTTGATTTCAAGCTGCCGTACGACGACGTGGTTGCGATGTGGAAGCGCACCTGGCATGCGGCCTTTGCACCTGAGGCCATCTATCGCCGGTTCGAGTACAACCAGAAACACACTTATCCGCATAGGATCGAGATTCCGCCAACTGGGAAACTGAGTTTGCGCAACCTGTGGAAGGGACTCAGTACCCTGGCCAAACTGATCGTGAAGGTGGGCATCCTAAGCGACTATCGGGCGATCTTCTGGCGAATGGCAAAGCCGGCGTTGCAGTGCGGAGATGTCGAGACCGTGATTCACGTTGGCCTGGTGGCGCACCATATGATTTCGTTTTCTCGGGAAGCGGACGCGGGAGTGCAGAACGCTTCGTTTTTCTCCACCAAGGTCAAGCAGATCGCTTAACGCCGTTTTTCCCGGTTCCGACCTACGCTGGTGTAGTGCGTCGATAATCATTTCTCGGAATCCATTTGGCGTCCCAAGACTGGGCTCCACAGGCTGCAGAAAAAACTCTGTTTTGTATCAGGGCACGACTTTAGTCGGGCCGCAAATGGTTGAGAATACGCCGGGCTTTAGCCACTGAGGTACGTCTTTTCCCGCCCGGTCCCGAGTTTTCCGCAGCCTGTTCGCGCCCGAAAATGAAAGGGAAAACGCACTTCGAATAAATGACGATCCGAGTAACGCACTACACTACGGTCAAGCTCCTGTCTGGACGTTTTTGATCAGGCTGACGAGTTCCGCGAGCCGAAACGGATCCACGTCGCTGACGGCGACTATGTCGAGCTCTCCTACGCCTACGCTTGTCACCTTGAATCCCGAGTGTTCTGACTGTTTCTCGCCTGTTGGTTCGCCGCTTCTTTTTTCGGTCAGGAAAACTGAAACGCGGTGGCGGCCGATGGTGTAGAGAAGCTGCGCTACCGGCTGATTGTGCAGGTAGGTCAGGTTGGCGCCGTCGAGCTTTGTATCGCCCGGCAGATTATCCGGGAGATTAAAGCTGAACGGCAGCTTGCCCTGAAACCAGGGTTTGACGGTGTGCCGGTCTGAAGAGACCACCTGCGGACCCAGGCCCGCCGCCAAGGTTGCAATATGCAGATCAGACACCTCGCTCACCTGCGCCTGGTATTCGAGAGCCGCCAATTCACTTCGCCGCCGCCCTTGCAGCAGGAGAATCAGGCCGGAGAAGATAACCAGCAAAATGGCCGCCGCTGTCGCCCAACCGGTTATCGCGGATCTTCGTGAGGGGCGCGCTCTTCCCGCCGTATCGGATCTTGCCAGACGCTTCAAGCGCTCTTCCAGACCAGCGGGCATTGCATATCTCTGTCCTGCCTTAGCAATATTGGTCTTGAGGAGAGTCTGGACCAGCGCCGCAGAAGTGCATGCCGGGCAGGCGGCAAGATGGTCGTTGACCAGGGAAAGCTGGTCGCTGGAGAGCTCCCCGTCGGCAAGGGCGTTGAGGTTGGCCTGAGAAATATGGTCGGTCATGCACCCCGCTCCCTTGCTTGAGTGTTTTGAGTTTGCAGGCTCTTGCGGAGAGCTGTTCGGGCACGGGCGATTCGAGACATCACGGTCCCGATGGGAATCTCCAGTACGACGGCAATTTCCTTGTACTTCATTTCCTCAACATCACACAGCAGAATGACTTCCAGTAGAGGCGGAGGCAGCTTTTCCAGAGCCCCATGCAGCATGGCCCGATCCGCCAGGCGGATCAAGTTGATCTCCGGCGTTTGCCGATCGATTGCGCCTTCGGGGTGTTGCTCGTCGAGTTCCTCTTCCAACGCCACGGTGCGCGTCGCTTCGAGACCAGTGCGGGAAGTGAGATAAGTATTTCTCAAGATGCGAAAGATCCATGCCTTGAAGTTGGTACCCGGTTCGAAGCCTGCAAATCCACGCAAGGCTTTCAGAAAACTCTCTTGTACTAAATCTTCCGCGTCGGTCGCATTGCGTGTGAGCCAGAAAGCTACGTTGTGGAGTGCAGGCAGCAATGGCAGCGCAAGGTCTTCAAACGCAGACGCTTGAGGGCCAGGCTTCTGTGCCTCGCGCTTCCATGACAACAGAGTCATCAGGCAGGAACGACCTTTCTGCGTCTCCAAAGATGCAAACTTGGATCAGACGAAATTATTCCAGTTATGACGGAATAAAGCACGGAATGACCGGTTTTCTTTCGTGGAGGAACTCCCATGAACGATTCGGCCGGCGGCAATGGTTTGAGAGTTGCTCGCACCCTTGCTGTGATGGGCGCTCTTGCCTGCACCGCGTCCCTGCTTCTGGCCCATGCACATCCGTTTGGCGACGCGGGACTTTATGGCCCGAAGCCCTCAAGTAGACAGTTATTCACAACCTCCTCTGTACCCCAGGACGTACGAGCAACTCTCACGCAAAAGTGCGCGGACTGCCACTCGATCGAATCGAAAGCGCCGATTTATAGCCGTTTAGCTCCGGCTTCCTGGCTCATGGAACGCGACGTCCTCAAAGGCCGAAAAGCTATGAATTTCTCTTTGTGGGATAGTTACTCCGCGGAACAGCAAGAGTACTTCAAAGCCAGGATTGTGGAGCAGACGAAGGCAGGTGAGATGCCGCTGCTGCAGTACCGCATGATTCACTGGAATGCACGCATCAGCGATCGAGATATGCAAAACCTAACCCGATGGGCGAGAGGGAAACCCAGCGACGATGCGTCGGAACAGTTGGTGCACAAAGGAGATCCGGTTCGAGGCAAGGAGACATTCGAGAAGCGTTGTACTGGTTGTCATGCAATGGCTTCGGACCGTGAGGGACCCCGTTTGCAAGGGGTTTTTGGGCGAACCTCTGGGACGGTCGAGGGCTTTGCTTACTCAGCGGCCCTGAAGAACGCGCATATCGTCTGGAACGAATCCTCACTGGAAAAGTGGTTGACCGATCCGGATGTTTTGGTTCCAGGGAATAGCATGGAGTTCCACGTGCCTAAAGTTCAGGAGCGCCTGGACCTGGTTGAATTTCTGAAAGAGAACACGAATAAATAGCCCGATCGAGGGGGTCCAGGGCCCCTATTGAGAAATTGAAGCCATCGCCTCCTGCAGGTCGTCCTATCACTGGACGGTAAGTTCGAACGAACGGCGAGGAAGCACGATGAAGACTTGGATGGCGTTAATTGTGTTTGCGGTTTTTTTGGGCAGTGCTCGTTTGGCGCCTGCCGACGGCGACCAAGGACCGGCTAAGCCGAATGCCACGAGCGTGACTACGCAAACGACTGCAGCCTGGGATCTGCTCAATACTGCGGTGTCCGCCACCAAGGTACAGACTCAACCAGCGAGAATCGACGCGATTACCGCCCTGGGCACGCTGGGTGACTTTCCGCACGCAGTGGATTTGTTGCGCGATGCGCAGAAGGATCAGGACCGGCATATTCGCCTGGCGGCCGTAGCAGCCATGGGCTCGAGTAAGAACACGGTTTTTGTCCCCGACCTGAAAGGAGCGCTCGATGACACCGCCGCCGAGGTCAGTTTCTCGGCTGCGGTCGGACTGTGGAAGATGAACGACAGGAGCGGGGAAGGTATCCTGAACGCAGTGGTTGCCGGGGACCGCAAGGCGAAGCAAGGCGCTGTCAGTTCGGAAAAGCACCAGGCGGATGAGGATCTGCATAGTCCTTCCAAGTTAGCGGTGATCGGAGCGGAGCAGGGTGCTTATGCGGTCCTGGGACCTTTTGGATATGGACTTTCGGCGATTCGCCGAGGGAAAGATAATGGAGTCTCCGCGAGAACAATCGCGGCCACGCTGCTTGCAGAGGATAAGTCGACCGCAACCGAGAAAAGCTTTATCGATGCGCTTGACGATCCGGATCCGGCGATTCGCACGGCCGCTGCACGCGCGCTGGGCGATTACCACAGCAAGGAAGTGCTGGACTCCCTGGGGGACGGATTTTACGACCTCAAGCCTGCGGTCCGCATGATGGCTGCTGCATCGTACATACGAGCTGCGGCCCACACGGATACAGAGGGCAAAGAACGCACAGCGGACCAGCAGGGACACACTTCTGGCAGGCGGCCGGTTGGATGACGATTGATTGAAGAAACCGCGGGTCCCGCCACTTCCCGGCACTCGCACACCCTCGAGAACCCCAATATTAGTAGCTGTCTTTAGGAGCTGGCGTGTAGCTCTCACCGAATTTGTTTTGGTGGTGAGTCATGATGTCTCCGCTTGCTTGCAAATCGAAAATGCCGAGATCGGTGTTCGATGGCGAGACATCAACTTCGCGGCTCAACGCGTTGAGGCGGTCCACCGCTACATTCTCGGCCCAGATATTGAGTCGATAGCTACCCGCCGGCACACCAGGAATCTTGACCTCACCATCCCGAGTCGAAATTCCGAAATACGGCGTACTCAAGGAAATGACCACTGCGCCCATGTCAGGGTGAATGTTGCAGAAGATGTAGGAAACACCATCGCGATCGAAAAGGACCGCTCGATGCGTGTGGGCTTCATAAAGGCCGAGATCAAAGCGTTTGCCGTTAAACAGTGAAAAAACATTGTGGTAAAAGGGGTCGAGATTGGGAAAGTCCACGCTACTGCCGGTGCGCACAACCAGGATATGCGGGATAAACTGCTTATCCTTTTGAGCCAGGGTGTAGTTTTGTTGCGCGCGAGGCGGGGGCGGATTTTCTTTTGGCGTAAGCCAGACGACTACGTCAGCGGAAGATTGCCGGGAAGAACGGCTTGCGCCCCGAGCTTTGGTCACTCTCACGTGGGCCGATAGATCCACTGTTTGTGCCGAGGCTAACGGCATGAACACAAGACTGCACAGCAGGATCGCGAGCGCGCAGATGCGGGGGGGTGGTTTCATTCTGGTGCCGATGTTCCTCTCGCGCAACGTTCCGTCAGAATTCGAAGCCTGCCGTTATGGTGAAAATATTAGCGATGTTGGAGGATCCGTTGTACGGCCATGTCTGAATCCGGCGAAATTCTGGAGATAAGATCAGGTAGCTCTTAGGCCTGTAGATCAAGTTTCCCAGGACGGAGCGATTTCTTGCGTTGAGCGGCGTGACGCTGGTCGAGGAAGGATTGAAGCCATCAAAGTTGCTGGTGAACGCGTCATCCAGGCCGAAGGCGACGTTTGCCTGAAGGGTAGAACTGGCGATGAACTTCAATTGGCCCCAGCCCCCCGCGGTGGCAACGCCGGTGGTTCGCGTGAGGCCGGTCAACGCATCGGTTCCGGTAAATATATCCTTGTAGGCCCCACCGCCGAATCCTCCCAGAGATCGACCGCGATAGGCTTCTCCACTGAGACCAAACCACTTGAAGATGGGAAACTGCCAATCTCCGGTCGCCGCCCAGGAATGGATTTGAGTCGCACTGTTATAAAGCTGATGTGCAGAGTAGCCGCTTACGCCAAGGGCAAACGGCCTCGCCACGCCTTTCCAGGATCCGTCAGTACGGTAAGAAATGCGGCCTTCGTAGCCTGGGTGCCGGGACGCCTCAACCGGACTGTCGAGCTGGTCGGACATATAGCCGGAAGTGGGCGGATCAATGAGGCCAGCCTCGAGCCCTATGGTGCGCTGCTCGGTGATTGGAATCCGTTGCTCCACTTGCAACTGGGGAGACCAGGTCCAAAGGTTGCCGGAGCCGGTTAAGGCGGGTACCGCAACCGTGGCGTACGAGGTGGGCGACAGAGGAGAGATGAGCGGGACGGTGTATCCCGCTTGAGCGGTCGTTTTATACCAATCAAGATTAACCCAGGTTTGGCGCATGCGTAGCAGGCCGGCAGATGAACTATAACCGTAACTGTTAGTGGAGCCGCCCCCAAAAAAGTCAACGCTTACTTCCGCGGAACTGCGAGCGCCTGCGATCCTGGGACCGGTCGCATCGAGCGTGAGCAGGGTCTGGCGTAAAGTCGCGCCCGAGCTGCCATGGGATTCTCCGGGGAAACGGGGGTAGGCGATGGTGGGTAACTGGGCGTTATCCACCACACCCGCGTTCGAAAACGCGTTGAACAAGATCAGACCGCTGAGCCGCAGGGGGTATTTTGAAAAAGTCTCTACCTTGGTTTGTTCATGCTGTTTGATCTCGGCCTGCATCGCATCCTGCTGTTCGCGGACGGCGTCGAGATCCTGCGCGTGGCCCTCATCTGCTGGCCGTGGAGCGGCGCCGCTGGTCGAGACCGCTCCTGTTTGTGCGCGAAGAGCCTCCAATTGAGAACGAAGGGCCTGAATTTCCGCGCGCGACTTCTCCAGCATCTTCTCCGTTTGACTCAGCGTCTCGGTCAATTGGTTGAGCCTGGTTTCGATAGACAACACTTGCTGGTCAGGCAAGCTTTGATTGTCAACCCCCTGGGCGAATGCGCTGGGCAGCGACAGAAGCAAAACGAAAAATGTGGATGCATAGCGACTGCTCGCACCTGGAGATAGCTGACCTGACAATGGTCTCATAGCATCTTCCTTCCGCGCCTGGTCTCATTTGAAACCAAGGTTCTCTTCTCGCAAATGGGTCCTGGCCGGAACACCCAGGTCTCAAACGCGAGACCTGGGCCACCCACTCAACATTCGTCCGCGCCGACACCGCCGGCACTTTCGTTTCTACTCCTGGAACGTGTTGATCTTGACAGACTCTGCCTTGACGTGGCCGAAGGCCTCCAGAGCCTGCTTGTAAAGCAGGATGCTGAATACAGTTTCTCCCGGCACGGATTTCTCCAGCCGCACCTCGCCACCATGCTCCTGGGCGACATGTTGCGCCAGGGTGAGTCCAAGACCGACTCCGCTTTCCTTTCCGGCGCTCACGAAGGGCTGGAAGAGTGTTTCCCGGATGGAGTCAGCGACCCCTGGGCCCGAGTCCCGAATGCTGATTTCGATCCGGTCACTGTCTTCCACCAGTCTCACTGCGACCCTGGGGACGCCGGCGCCGGTCTTAGCGGATTGACATGCGTTGAGTAACAGGTTGTAGACGGCGCGGGAGAGCTTCTTGCTATCGACCCAGGCATAGACAGGGCCGGGAATTTCTGTGGAGATTTGTACCTCCCGGCATTCCGGGTGCTGGCGTACGTTTTGGATGGTGCGCTCAATCAAGCCGTCGACCGGGTCGCGGCGCAGATTAAGTATTTGACCGGTCTGGCTGAAGAGAAGCAGCGATTCAATGAGGTCGGTCATGCTTTGCACGCCTTCCTGGACCTCAAGGTGTAGTTCTGCGCGCTCCTCAGCGCCGGCCTGGGGGAGGCTCATGAATTCGGCATTGGCGTAGATAGCAGAGAGATGGTGACGAAGATCATGCGATACGGAGCTGGCCATTCTGCCGATGGTGGCCAGACGATCCGACTCCAGCAGCTCGCGATGCGTGCGCCTAAGCTCACCGCGCATTCTGTCAAAGGCCAGCGCGAGTTCGCGGACCTCCGCGGCGCCATCCACGCGCAGCTCGTAATCAAAATCGCCTTGACCGAGGGCGCGGGTGCCGGCGACCAGGGTTTCCAGCGGCCGGGTTACGGAGCGGGAGACGGCAACCGCCAGCACCAGCGCCATGAGCAAGGTCGCCAGGCCAAGGGCTAAGACCCACCGGTTTACGCGGCGAAGGTATTCGCTGGCGCGATCGTAGGACTTGAGAACCACGATCTGAATCTTTGTCTGCCCGGCGGCAGGGAGAGTGGCGGCAGCCGCGATGTAAGCCTCTCCGGCCAGTTGCATTTTTTGCGGAGCAGAAGCCTCATCGAGAGCCGAACTATGCTGCCGAAGATCATTCAACCGGGTGGCGGGGAGTGTGGTGGCGGCGATCTCACCATCCACCAGAAAGGTGACGTCGGCGGCAGCGGCCTCACTCACCTCGCCCGCCAGCTGACGATCAATGGCGTAGCCAATAATCACATAGCCGAGGTAGGACCCGTTCTCTCGCGGCCCAAAGTAAAGCGGCTGGAACGAAAGCTCATAGAGGCTGTGTTCGAAGGCGATCATGCAGGTGTCTTCGCCCGAGCCCATACATGCCTGCAGACCGCGTGTCACCGACGCTTGAGTGAGCTTTGGGCCACGATTGGAATAGGTAAACAGCGTTCCGTTGGCAGCGGTCAGGGCGAAGAAATCACTCCCACTGGTAGCCCAGAAATCCTGACTCTCGTCCTGGATGGTGTGCGCATCCTGGGTGGACATCAGGGCCTTCAGGCTGGGGAGATCGGCCAAAAGGGCTGCTTCGCGGTCGAGCATGCGATTGCGTTGATTGGCCAGGTTGGCAAACGTGGTGAGGGAGTGGTCCAGGTCCGCCTGGAGACTCTTTCTGATTTCCTGCTGAACGGTTACGCGGATGATGAACAGACAGGTAACGGTAAGTCCCAGCGAAACCGCCAGGAGAGATACCATCAAAGTTGTCCGCATCCGCCACTGTTTCATGAATCAGTGATCTCTTTTCACGACGCCGGTTGGTCTTATACCTGCGGCACGAATTTATATC
>Ga0302325_10012063_pt1 | contig 18577 bp, 17 predicted proteins | sample Palsa_T0_2_FD_201948 | JGI IMG/M metagenome (GOLD analysis project Ga0302325, IMG submission 201948) | Peat permafrost microbial communities from Stordalen Mire near Abisko, Sweden - Palsa_T0_2 | ecosystem: Environmental > Terrestrial > Soil > Palsa > Peat permafrost | place: Sweden: Abisko...
TTCTCCGTCCTCAGGGGTTTAACTGAGATTTGAATCTTGTCAATTTGAAAAGCATTCAAATATATTTGTACAAGAGGAAAAGACTCGCTGATGATACGTCTCTAGTCGAGTATCACTTATTCGGTTGGAAATGCCCAAATACTCCAAAAGCATGGAAGTTCTCAGCGCTGCCTGAGAGGGGAAGATTGGATTCTTCATGGTCCAAATGGTCTGATGTCAGTTGGTTGAACAGAGGGTTTGGTTTTGCATGAGTGAGGTGTGAATTGGGTGTAAAAAAGTTAGGGAGCCTTTTATGCATCCAAATCAGAGGCTAATCCCAATACAGAAATGGTATGATCCACGTGATATTGAACTGACATCTGAGCCATTCTCTTTCTAGGCAAAATACAAAACCGGAAAAACGGAATTCTATGCCCGGTGTAAAATGGGGCAATTCAGGTCAACGCCAACATGTTCTATCCCAAGTCTAACAATCTGTGTCTGATCCTGCTCGACATAGGTTCTTCCTTTGCTGGGGGGTGTTCTCGAAGAGCACATCAATGGCATTTCAAACCCGAGGGAAGGAGTTGTAATTGACAATCTCATTGGAAGAAAAGCTGGAAAGTCGACTGTTGACAACACATAACCACAACGTGGATTGTATGAATTTGGTCTGGGCACCAGCGAGGTATTCCGATTGGCACAACCTATGCTTGTGCCTCGAAAGGGGAAGGAATCGACCGCTCGAAAAGAAGAAAAATCAATTGTAATGAATTTCAGGAAATGTATTTTCAAGTCCCGGAAATTGGACCGAAATTGCAGAAAGCACCCATCTTTTTCACTCCTGTAAGACATTTGGATAATTCGGAGGCTGGCTATTAATGACGACCTGGGTACTTGGCTCGGGGTTGCGCTATCCCGCTCCGTCATTGTTGGAAGGTGCTATGATGATCACAAAATATATCAGGACAAGAAATACTGCTTAGTTCCACAGGTGAAATATCCCTCGACGAAAGTTCCTCGTAGCTTTCCTCTTTCTTGCGAGGTGAATGGGGAAGGCCATCGATCACAAAGCGGAAAGAGTTTTATATGCACCCTTTGGCTGATCGCCCCGAAGCGAGGCCTCTAAGGTTATCAAAGATCACAACCGCAGTTGAAGGACCAGCAGCCTTCTCGCGACACCACCAACCTTCGACCCATTCCTCGCAACCCCCCAACAATTCCTGCGACAGTGAAAAGACTCTGCCACCAAATGGCGTGAGCCGATGGATCAACGAATGAGCTCTACTTCAGTTTTCGATAGCGAAAAAAAGACAGTCTCGAACGCAACTTCCAGGTACTCACCTAATTCACCCACCTCCTTCCACTTCTTCTTGAACCCCTTCCCATCCAACTCCTACTTTGAATACTCGATACGTCTCAGGCTCTTTTGAAGAGCTCTCCTTACAGCCAAGTACTCACCATCATGTCTGGTAGAATTACGAGGGCATCCGCCAGACAAGCTGCCAGTTCCTCAGAGTTATCTGGCGCCTCTGTGGGAACTACCGCAACTGCTTCGTCGGCCCGGCCCCCAGCAGCATCGAGAAAACGCAAAGCTCCAGCCCGCGAGCCAAGCCCAGCACCAGAGCCAGAGCCAGCGAAGCCCTCATCTTCACGACGTCCCAAGCGCCAGAAGATTGCGGAACTCGAACCTCCTCAACCACCTCTTGCACCTGCGGCTGTAACTTCATCCCGTCAAAGAAAGGGAAAGAATCCTGCGGTTATGTCGAGTCCTGGGTATGCTAGTTGCTTCGTTGAATGGCTATGGATGCTGATAATGGTTTAGTGATTCTGCTGGTCCTTCCAACGATCCACCGATTACAACCAGCTCGTCAAAGCGCAAGTCTTCGAGAAACAAGAAAGGCAGTCAAGGTGTGTTGAGTCTGCATTCCCGAGGATCTACGCCATCAGTACTGATATGTGCAACAGAACAAGCCGTGAACACTCCAAATGCCAATCGTCGATCTAAGAAGACAAGTGGCGATCACAAAGATGCAGAGAGCTCTATAGATAACGGGTCGGACGATAAGCCTCCACCTCCTGCGGATGATGATGATGATGGCAGCGATGATAATGAGGACGACGAGATGGCGCGCAACTACGAAGGCCGGGACGAAGACGACGAGGACCCATTTGGAGGCTTTGGGGGGCCTGGAGGACCACCGCAAGGCCTCTCGAGCACATTACGAGCACTAAGTGGTATGATGTCAGGGGTTTCTACAAGATTACGAGATATTCTGAACAACCTGAAGCAAAAGGATGATCCCTCCGTACAGTTCATTGCCCTTCAAGAACTCTCTGAAATCCTACTCGTATCGACTGAGGACAACCTCTCAGGACACTTCTCTCCTGATGCTTTTGTCAAGGAGCTTGTTGTCTTAATGCAACCATCGGAATTTGGAGAGGAAAACCCGGATATGATGTTGCTTGCCTGCCGTTGTCTTGCAAATCTTATGGAAGCTTTACCCGCTAGTACTGCAAATGTCGTCTACGGAGGTGCTGTCCCTATTCTCTGTGCGAAGCTCTTGGAAATCCATTTCATTGATTTGGCAGAGCAAGCTCTCAGCGTATGTGACCCATGTTTCCGGTGAATATTTTTTCACTGACATTTTTAGACACTTGAAAAGATCTCGGTCGAGTATCCGGCCTCAATTGTCCGCGAGGGTGGGCTATCTGCTTGTCTGACCTACCTTGATTTCTTTGCCACGAGTACACAGCGAACAGCTGTTACTACGGCTGCCAATTGCTGTCGAAATATTCCAGAAGATTCGTTCCCGACTATTCAAGGTCTCATGCCGTTGCTACTCAACGTTCTCAGCTCGAACGACCAGAAAGTCGTTGAACAGGGCTCCCTCTGTGTCTCTCGAGTTGTAGAAAGCTTCAGATATCACCCTAGCAAACTTGAAGAACTCGTCAGCACCGACCTTTTGAAAGCAATACTTCGTCTCCTGCTTCCGGGGACCACCAACCTAATCGGTCCAAATATACACACGCAATTCTTGCGAGTACTCGCTTTCACAGCTAAAGCCAGTGCAAATCTATCTACCGAGCTATTCAGGATGAACGTCGTCGAGACCTTGTATCAGATCTTGACAGGTGTTTCACCCCCTGATCCCACCGAAGATATTGCGTCGAAGCTGGACAGCGTTGTTATCATGCAAGCTTTAATTCATAGGCCTCGAGAACAAGTCATTGAGACTCTGAATGTCATCTGCGAGCTTCTTCCAGGGCTACCTAGAGAGTCTGACCTGACGCTCGACGAGATATTCGACCTCGACGCCGCGTCTGCACCACCTCCTGCGTCAGCATCTAGTTCAAGAAAGAAGTCGTCGAACGAAAAGCGCCTCGAACTCCTTGAGGGATGCAAAGACGAAGTTAAGCGATTTGCCATCATTCTCTTCCCGACATTGACGGATGCATTCTCGAGCACAGTCAACCTAAGTGTCCGCCAAAAAGTTCTGACTGCTCAATTGAAGATGCTGTCGAACCTTGACAAAGACATCTTACTAGAAGCTTTACGTTCTGTCCCATACGCCTCTTTCCTAGCTGCTATTCTATCCCAACAAGATCATCCCAGCATTGTCAACTATGCTCTCCAGGCCGCGGAGTTACTTCTCGCTCGTCTCGATGATATTTATCGATACCAATTCTATCGCGAGGGAGTCATTGCTGAGATTGCAAAACTTGCTACTGCTGCCCAAGCCGAAAAGACTAGCGCCACCGATGTCTTAGAGATAGAGGCTGCGGTGCCAAATGAGTCGAATGGAACGCGCAAGATCACGGAGAAGTCTGACCATGACGGTGAAGCCGGCGATGATGATGAGGACTCTTCGGATGACGAAAATGACGAGGACAATGAAAATGACGATATACCTGATGATATTAGCCCGTCTCCAGCAAGTTCCCGTGGATCGACAATGTCCCTGGATGGCCCTCCTCACTATATCTCATCAGATACTGTCAGCATGCAGCAGCTCATTAGCCAGCGAGCAAAGAAGTTTTTGGACGTTCACGAGACTGAGAAGAACAGCAAAAACATGAAGAAGAAGGCAATGAAGATCCTAACCAGCTTGCAGAACCTAGCTTCGGACATTGAATCCCATTATCTTCACCAAGGCCCTGGCAATGGAATTCAGCTGTTCACTACGCTTGCTTCATACTTTGATGGGGATGTATTGGAGAGTGTCACTAGTTTCGAGTTGTTGAACTCCGAAGTCGTTCGAGTCTTACTGGAGGTTTTCAACAATGCCGATGAACGACTGAGTAATGATGCTCGCTCCGCGTTCCTTGAGGTCTTCATGGGTCGCACCGTCACGAAGAAGCCGAAGACCACAAGTGCGGACTCTCCGGCAACCCCTTTTAGCATTCTCATTCACAAATTGCAAGATCTTCTGAGTCGTTCGGAGCACTTCGAGGTAGTGACCGTACACCAAAACACTTTTGATGGAAACCGAAGCAGCGCTGCTTCCATGCTTGCCAAACAAATTAGGCTCAAGTTGGTTGCAGATGATGATTCCGAGATTCCAAGACCATATCGGAATATCATGGTCTCGATTCATGCTATTGCTACCTTTAAGGCTCTCGATGATTACTTGCGGCCAAGAATCAGCTTGTCTGAGCGTCCGCGAGGTTCACGGAATCGGGAAGGTCTCTCTGGTGCTTTAGCTGCACTTGCCGCTGCTGGAATCCCAAACCCATATTCCGGAGTGCCTAATGCACAAACTCGTCTTGCAGAACGTGGCCTGGCTTCAGCAAATGCAGCAACTCCTTCTGCGCCAACCCCAACAACCTCCCGAAGCTCTCGCAAGGCAAAAGCTAAGACTGCGCCAACTACGACTCCTGCATCAGGTGGCCCGTCAGCCACTGCCACACCCCAAGAGAAGTCTGCTACTCGGCGATCCAGCCGACGACAGCAAGCTCAAACTGAGCCTTCTGCACCCGCTCCTCCTTTGCAAGATGAAGACAGCTTGGCTGGAGCCTTGGAATGCGCTGACGAAAGACAACTAAGCGATGATGACGATATGGAGGACAGTGCTGCTCTGGATGCTATTGTGGGTGATTTAGAGGATGAGATGGACGAAGGATCTCCTCCTGATCCCACGGCAGTCAATCTTGAAGTAGCTGCTGGTGGTAAGGTCACTGCACGCAAGGAAGATGGCACCCGAGTCGACGCAACTCCTTCACAAGCACCTGGAAGTAACCCACGAACCAACTCAGCTTTGCAGGCTGTTGCGGCACATTCAGCTTTGACCACACCTAGCACATCATCTAGACCTATGTCGTATGCTGCTGCTATTCAAGCAGTCCCTCAGGACTGGCATATTGAATTTAGCCTTGATGAAAAGGTCATCGCTAATGAGACGACTATCTACCGAGCTGTCCATAGCACATCGACCACAATTGATGAACACACTAGTAGAAGCGTTTGGTCTGCCATCCATCCAATCAAATTCAAGAGAGTTCCTGGTCCACCCCCACCAGAGCCAAGTTCTCTTACCCAAGCCGCGGAAATCAGCACCGAAACAACCGCTTCAGGAATTCCAGCCTCCCTAGACAAGCACCCAGCTACCTCATCGATCCTCCGCTTGCTTAACATCCTCCATGCATTGAACGCAAACCTCGACGATGTTTTGGCGGAGAACAAGGACACGTTAAAGTTGAATGCAGAACCACTGTCTCAATTTGTCAACACAAAGCTTACAGCCAAGCTCAATAGACAGCTTGAGGAGCCTCTCATCGTTGCCAGCAACTGTCTCCCTAGTTGGAGTGAGGATTTAGCCCGCCTCTACCCATTCCTCTTCCCCTTCGAGACTAGACATTTGTTCTTGCAATCTACATCATTCGGCTATGCTAGGTCAATGACTAGGTGGCAAAATGCTCAATCCGCCGATGAGTCTCGGCGAGACCGTCATCGCGATGAGCGGGTACGTCTTATTCTCATACTAATTTACTATTTTTTTATCGGAGCCGAGAGCCAGGGAGCTATCTCAGGAGCCCGCATCATCCGTTTGTCCTTGTGTCTCAGGAGCTAGAACAGCTCTGAACCTCTTAGCTCCTTCACACTTTTCTGGAATTACAGTGCTAATTTGTTGGGTAGCCCTTTCTCGGCCGCCTCCAGCGCCAGAAAGTCCGTATCTCTCGGTCCAAGATCCTTGAATCTGCTCTGAAAGTCATGGAGCTATACGGAGCATCACAGAGTATCCTGGAAGTTGAGTACTTTGAAGAGGTCGGGACTGGACTTGGTCCTACCTTGGAATTCTATTCGACAGTTTCGAAGGAGTTCTCGAAGAAGAAGCTTAAGCTTTGGCGAGAGACAGATGCAAACGATGCCGATGAGTATGCGTTTGGTGTCCGCGGGCTCTTCCCAGCTCCAATGAGCGAGGATCAAGCATCAAATGAGAATGGAAAGCGTATCCTCCACCTATTCAAGATGCTTGGGAAGTTTGTCGCCCGGTCTATGATCGATTCTCGAATCATTGACGTTTCTTTCAACCCAACCTTCTTCCGCATTGGTGATGGGTCAAAGACAGTTACACCGTCGTTGGGAGCTGTCAAGACTGTTGATCCGCAGCTGGCCAAATCACTGAAGTTGATCAAGAAATTTGCAGTGGGAAAAAAGGCTATTGATGAGAATTGCAATCTGAACCCAGCCCAAAAGGTTGCCTATGCTGAAGCATTGGAAATTGACGGTAGTCATATCGATGATTTGGGTCTCGACTTTACTCTTCCTGGCTATTCATCCATTGAACTCCTACCAAATGGATCGCACATTGCAGTCACAATCGATAACGTCGAGCTTTATCTTGAGAAAGTCATCGACTTCACCCTTGGAAGTGGAGTTCAGAGACAAGTTGACGCTTTCAGAGCAGGCTTTACTCAGGTATTCCCATATTCTGCATTGAGCGCCTTCACTCCCGATGAGTTAGTCATGCTCTTTGGCAGAATCGAAGAAGATTGGTCCCTTGAAAGTAAGTACCCTCGTCTCTGACCACTTTTGATTTTGTAGTTGCTAACAATTCTACAGCTCTCATGGACTCGATCAAGGCAGATCACGGCTTCAATATGGACAGCAAGAGCGTAAAGAATTTGCTGCAGACCATGAGTGAACTGACTCTGCCAGAGCGACGAGACTTCTTGCAATTTACCACTGGCAGCCCGAAGCTTCCCATTGGCGGTATATATTCCTGCTTCTCTCTTTCGTAGAACACTTACTAATCTCCAAACAGGTTTCAAGTCTCTTACTCCAATGTTCACTGTGGTTTGCAAGCCAAGTGAGCCCCCTTACAGTTCTGACGACTATTTGCCGAGCGTCATGACTTGTGTCAACTATCTTAAATTGCCCGATTACACCAGCCTAGACGTTATGCGGCACCGTATGAATACTGCCATCAAGGAAGGGCAGGGAGCTTTCCATCTGTCATAGGGATGTCAATATCGATTGGTCGGACGGGTTTGGCAAGCATGAAGCGAATTGAGGGCTTGGACCCCTGCATTATTTTACGAAAGATGATCAGTTCTTTCTTTGCATTTTATGTATTCAAGAGCTTTCCCCATAGTTGTCTCCTTCCGCATTAATGAGTGGCTGGATGATCAAGTCAGATTGCATGGAAGGTCGTTTGGGCGCATCACAGCGGGACAACTGCACATGGGAGGATGGGATGAATTGTTGCGCTCCATTAGATAGATGATGAATTGAATCCTTTCCCACGAATTGAAGTCGATCTACCCCAAACTAGGCCAACGATAGTGATTATAGCGGGCACTACACCCTCGGCTCTTCTCTAGCATACAACAGGTAAAGGCCAAATTCCGATGCTCGGTTCCAGATATGTCCGGCGGTGTCTCGGCCCAGGATGGTTAGTCTAGTACAGTACATATTTCCCCGCGACATGACTTCATAGATTGATTATCTATCAAGAGTGGAGAAACACAACTCCAGCAAGGCGCACCATGTCCTCATACTTCGGAGATCAATGCCATTACGATTTCCACCAAGCCTTTTCCTTCAGGTAGCGACACCAAGACGCCCCCTGAAAGAATTTCCACGGGAGAAGAAACCGCGTCTTCGCTCGCCCAATCTTGGCGCGTAAGGGCATGGCTGATCTTGAGGCGCTTCAAGCCCGTCTCTTGGTACGTCTCAAAAGACTTAATGTTTGTGTGTGTTAAAAACATATCCGCTAAACTTCGATTTTCAGGAAGAATTTTCGAAGACAATTGACTCGTCAACGGTGCTAGCTATTCTCTCCGACTACAATCTCTCCGAGCCCTCCGAATTAGATGCGGCGCGGCAACTGCTTAGTACTCTTAGGTCCGAAGTGATAGCCGATGAGACTACTGGTTTTGATCCCAGCGGTGCCCGCGGGCAGGGTCTGTTGATTGATGACCAAGAAAGTGGAAGGGGAGAGGGTGAGAGCCTCGATATGAGAAGCCAGCAAAGGTGGAGGGGCCAGACAGATGACACTTCCCTAAGCCAGGAATTATCGGTATTGGATTTGGATGGACTCGAATTCTCAGACAATGACATGGCTACAAGCAGGGAAGAAAGCCCAGAAAAATCTTACAGCAGTGAGCTCGACGACCTGGATGAAGAGGGCAAAGTCAATGCCCTGATTGCCATATTTCCTGCATTGAAACCTTTCGATATCAAATGGACGCTGAAGAAGTGTAAAGGAGATGCAGGTCTGGCCATTGACGAGCTCATGACACAGTCGTTCCTGGAAGAAAGCGGGACCCGACAGCGTGGAATTGAGGCGTTCTCAGAAAGCGAGCTTCCCTCACGGCCACGGAAGAGCAAAGGGAAGAAAAAACGGCGGTTATGCCCAGAGGATGACATGGGACTTGCGTCCCCGTCATCGCCTTTGCAAAGTAAATGGGATACGGGACGGCAAGATGTCAAGTTTATTTCCAACAAAACTGGAATACCAATGCAGCAAATTAGTTCCATCTATCATAAAAATGGAGCCTCAGTTCACCAAACGGTGGCAGCAATCATTGAAGCCCATGTTTCCATGAAAATGGAATCAGATGATCCAATGATCCAGATCAATGCCTCTGAACTTCGACATGACTTCCCATCTATCTCGATTTCTGATCTGGAGATTCTCCTACAGATCACACACCCCTCGATCAGTAATGCACGAGAGCTTGCGAAAGCCCTCATCTCTCGCCCTATCGCCAACAAGCCACCAATACACCTCGAATTCCGCCATTCCCCTATCGATTTTGCTCCGGAACCTCCAAGTACAAAATTTAAGACCTCAAATGGAGTGCATAACGAGAGGCCAGCACCGGCAGCTGCCCTTGCATCGGCCTACATCCAGGCCAGAGATACGGCCTTCATCCAAGCACATGTAGCATATCGAAAGGGAAAATCAGATCCTCTGATGGGTGGTGCTGCGGCTTACTACTCGCAAGTTGGAAGGGACAATGATGCCAAAGCTAAGAGTGCGGAGAGTGCTGCGGCAGACGCCTTAGTCTTGATGCAAAGTACGCGGACAGAACTTGATTTACACGGCGTTAATGTCAAGGATGCCGTGAGGATCACCCGGGAGAGAGTCACTGCTTGGTGGCATGAGCTGGGTGAGGGTAGGGTCGGTGGAAGAGGCATCGGAACCGGATATCGGATAGTAACAGGCAAAGGTAACCACAGCGAGGGAAGGCAAGGGAAGCTAGGTCCTGCTGTTGGGAAGATGCTCATAAGAGAGGGATGGAAGGTCGAAGTTGGGAGTGGAGTCCTGGTGGTGACCGGCATTGCTCAGAAAATATGATGAGACTTGGGATTTTGCATTGCATAGTGTGGCATTTTGGGGCGTTTCGCAGTTCATATCATTTGTTAGGAATCTCTGGAGGCATATCGGTTGTCATTAGGGATTTGCCGGAGTTGTTTTTGCATTAGGAAAGCTCACTCTAAACGCTGAAGTAGAGTAAGGATATAGACACATTTTGCATAGAAATGTGCAAGATATTACAAGAGCAAACATCTGGCCCTTTGGCCTAAGAACTCGCAGCCATCATGCCCGACAGCTGATAATTTTGAATGACTTCCACCAGAAAGAAAAAAAATACGTAATCTTCTATCCAGAATGATAATTTTCATTTGCTATCTAAATCTATATTCTTGTCATTTTGACAAGCTATCTTTCCCGCCTTCAAACTCACTAACATCATATTCCTCCGGATACTTCTCAATGATGCTTCTCAACTGCTCCATCTGCGCCCTTGTCTCAGGCGTAATCTCCTCATAGACATCCTCAAACATGGATCTCAATGGGGGTTTCTTCTCCTTCTCCGCTTGCCCAAATGCCCTCAAGCACTCTTTTCTAATCCGTCCCCTTGCCTCTGCTTCTTTTTCTTCACTCCAGAGACCTTTTTTTTCCAAGTACTTCCGTAATCTGGTGATTGGGTTGTCTCTCCGTTTCCAGTCTTCTACTTCGACTCGAGCGCGGTAGGCGAAGGAGTCATCACTTGTGCTGTGGTGGGAAATTCGGTAGGACATTGCTTCGATCAAGACTGGTCGGCCGCCATCCTTCAGGGCCATTTCCCGAGCTTTCTTAGTCACTTCCCGCACCGCCAAAATGTCGTTGCCGTCTACACGGATGGTGTCGATTCCGTAGCCTGTTCCTCGACTGGCAATACCGTCGCCACGGTATTGTTCCAAAGTTGGCGTGCTAATTGCGTAACCGTTATTCCGGCAGATGAATACCACGGGACAAGAGCGTGTGGCTGCTATGTTGAGCGCTGCGTGGAAGTCTCCTTCACTTGCTGCACCTTCACCAAAGTAGCAAGCCACTATTCGGGGTGGGGTATTGGGATCCGTAAGGCGTTGCATTTTTAACGCATACGCTGCACCTGCTGCTTGTGGGATCTGTGTTGCAAGAGGGGATGAGATAGTGTGCTGAGACTCTGTTAGTGTGTGAAAGACGGAGATGTGGTAGACTTACAATATTAAGAGCAGCGCTTCCATAATGCACAGGCATATTCCTCCCTTTCCCTGCATCCTTCTTATTCGCAAACAATTGGCTCATAAAATCGTCAAACGTATATCCTCTCTGCACAAACACCCCGGCCTCCCTATACTGACAAAATATCACATCTTCCTTCTCCAGCGCTGATGCTGAGCCTACACATGTGCCTTCTTCACCTTGACTTGTCATGTAGAAACTCAGTCTACCTTGTCGTTGTGCATCGAACATGATTACGTCCATTATTGATATGGAAAGCATGTTTTCGTACATTGAAAGGGCGAGCTTGTCAGAGGCCGGCGCAAATGAGAGATCGATTATGTCTCCATCGGGGCTCATGGCACGATAGGTAGGCATTGCTGGGTAGGTCGCGGGGTGCTCGAATTGTAGGGCATTTGTAAACTTGCTGTCCACTGCGCCAGGAAAGCGGACGCTGTTCCACTGTGAGAAAGAGTTCAACACTTGGGGTATATTATCTTACCCTGCTGATCCAGGTTTCTGGGACAGCGAAGAAGACCATCGTTGTGTTAGGAGTGGTCTGTAAGCTGTAGGTGCAGGGAGGAATGCCAAAGGACGGCCACCGCGAGCCAGCCGGAGCAGAGGAACTCTCATTTGTCTTTTGCTTGGAGATATCTTCCAAGTCTGGTTCCAACCGACAATATTTCGGCCATCAATTGCATTTAGCACATCGTGAAAGAGTTCCTGGACATTCGTGAGCAATCGAGGAAGCGTCGACGTCGCCCTCTGCCGCGGATAGCCGAGCCCAGGAAGCTTCTGGGGTCCCCCGCAAAGTTTGGGCCCGCTCCAGCCACCAACACTTTAAAGCGACAGCTCAACGTTCAAGTGAGCTCAAAGATTCTGTAAATAAATGGTCAGATTTCTTGAGGGCCGGTGTGAAAGCTTTTTCTTCTCTTGAAACTGTGTGCGAGATTAGGGTCAAGTGAAGTCCGTGCCACTCGCCGTACGGATGATCGACAACATTCGCAAACTTGACCAGTATCATTTAAAGAATTGCCTGTCCAGCATCTGGATAAGAGCGCCAACGTACCGGTTTTGTGATCGAGACGTCCTCCGAGCTTCGTCCAGTCGCAACAAGAATCTATATAAAGTCTCGATACGGGTATCAACAGTGCAAGTGAATGCCCCGAGTACCAATGTGTTGTCCCCATCTTCGACATTCCTTACAAGCGGGATGTATCTGTTTAATAACAATGGTTGCTTAGTCTGAATGAACTTTCTCTTCTATCTTTTACTGCTTCTGGAAGTTTGATTAAAGAAATCCGCCATGTAGCCATTGTTCAAAACACTTTGTCAATCTCGAAAGATGTGACTTTCTCGGTCCCGCGAGAGCTTATATAACGGCACAACCACCGAGACCATTAGACGCTTCTTCCAGAAAAAATTGTTCACAAAAGTCTCAACACTTCAATTCTTGATGTCATATCCCAGGTACTAGATTAGATCCTTTCATGTCACATCTTAATTGCAACGTGCCTAGAGCCCAATTATTTATGCATCATTCTGAGCTCTTATGAAGACACCTATACCTGAGCCAGGCGTCTGATTAGAAAACTTGCTCTAGATCTTAAAGAATTTACATCCAGGTCGTTCCCAATTGTTCTTGTCGCTCGTCGTCGCACATTTTTAGAGGTAAACTTTGCCTCCCCACAAGATACTCAATGAATATTGACTGCCGCAGGAATGGTGGTCTTTAGCATACGATGATGCTGTTTTATTCCATACTATTTTGCAACTCAGTTCACTAGATTTGTAAACCTTGAAAAAGCAAGACGCAAATTGCAGGCCGAAGTTACTATTGAACAAAGAATGCATTCGCCTAATGAGGCAACGAGTTGAGGATCCAGTCTTGGAGTGAGCGGCAGAACCATCGCTTCTGTCTTATTTCTTATTGGAGGTCAGTCTCAAAATTTTAATTTGAATCATTCATTTGCAAACTAAGAGAATCTAGAGGGAATACAATAATGGTCGAAATGCATATCAATGGCTTAAAACGAATGGTTAGCCTGGAACATATACGTGCGACGAAAAACAACTTAGCAGATATGATTTTCAGGTATTTCCCACCTCATAGCCATCTTGCCAGTCGTAGCTAATTCCTAACTAGAACCAGCATGACTGTAATAACAGAATGCCAGTTTTTCCCAAATGAGAGAAATATGGATCCCTTGAGGACATATCAAATTTCGATACCGCACGACGCCGGTCTACCTTTGAAGATATGGGTGTTTCCAAAACTCTAACGAAATTTATGGAAGAATTAAGATGGAGGGTAAATCAGGCACCCACGCTCTGGCGTGTTAATCCTTCTCTGACCCACTGCTCCGATATCCTCTTTCGTCTTCTGGCCTTACCGCCTCAGACACAAGGGATACCTTTCATAGCAAGTTTATCTGAAAGTTGTCGTTTGGTAATGGTTTTTCTATTATTTTTACCTTACGAGAACGAGTATACGAGTCCTAAACTGATGATCAATGTTCAACTACACAAGTTCAACATGACTTTGGAAATTATGTTCTCCCTAGTTTTGCCCCATTATGCTTTGCTCCCGTGGTTGTTATCTGTGGGTGGAGTCTGCGCATTAGATCCGGAGAGAAAGTGGTTCATCGGTCATCTGGTCTCTGTGACATCTGACATGCGTATAAACTCTTGGGGGGAGATGAAATCTCACTTGGTTAAAGTCATCTGGTTTGACATCTGGTGCGAGCAGCTGTTCCGAGAGTTTTAGGAAAAAGTTAAAAGAAAGAAAGATGCTCTAGACATTATCAGTATTGGTCCTTGATAGAGATCTACAATAAGACAATTCCTACTCAACTAATGAAGGTCGTGATTCCTCGTTAGGCCAAAATGTCCCAGGGCTCACCGAACATCGCTGACCATTTCTTTCAAATAAGATATAAGTTCAGCCCATTTCACTTACCGTGAAAACACATCAGTCTTCCACATTCTCTCTATTTGTTTCATCTCTTGAAAATAGCTTGCACGTAGGCACCCAGTTAATCGTTCTGAAAGCACGTGATCTACCCTCAATGCGCCCAGCCTTAGGCCCCGAGGCTGAAGAACTTGAAGACCTCAAGATTTCTGACAATCATCGAATTTCCGCACGTCACCTCGCAGGTTCCTCCCTCGAAGTTCTAATGGCGTCAAAATTAGCCTTGCGATTATTTCTGCGAGCTTCAAAGGGCCAATTCCAGCCAACGCAAATACATCGATGTTTTTCCATCTCTGCACGCCTCTCAGAATCCCCAACACAATCATCAAACCATGAGAGAACAACTCATTTTGGCTTTGAGACCGTCGCAGAAGCAGAGAAGGAAGCTAGAGGTACCAACTATCCTCTAGTATACATGGACTAGCGAATTGATCTCTATATAGTTGCGGGCGTCTTCAGCAATGTAGCAGCCTCGTACGACACCATGAACGATTTCATGTCTCTTGGAATCCACCGATTATGGAAGTGCGTACCTCTCCGGCTGCCTTCTCCTTATATCCAAGCCTAATGCCGAACAGAGATCACTTCGTCCGCAGCCTGAATCCAGGCTCCTCCTCAGCCCCCAACTCTCCCGGTTGGAAAATGCTCGATATAGCAGGCGGCACAGGAGATATCGCCTTCCGCCTCCTCGACCACGCAACAAACATCAACAACTCGCCCAGTTCCACAATAACAATCTCTGACATAAATCCCTCCATGCTCTCCGAGGGCAAAAAGCGCTCGCTCGCCACACCCTACGCTAACTCGCCCCGCCTTTCCTTCCTCGTTGCCAACGCCGAAGATCTCAATACCATAGAATCAAACAGTATAGATCTCTACACCGTTGCTTTCGGGATCCGGAATTTTACGAACAAGGAGAAGGCGTTGAGGGAGGCGTACAGAGTGTTGAAGCCAGGGGGTGTGTTTGCATGTTTGGAATTCAGCGGCGTCACAAATCCTCTTTTCGATGCCGTTTATAAAAGGTGGAGCTTTGGTGCCATTCCATTGATAGGGCAATTAGTTGCGGGTGACAGGGCAAGTTATCAATATCTGGTAGAAAGTATCGAAAGATTTCCAAAGCAGGTGGAGTTTAGAGATATGATTAAAGATGCTGGCTTTATGGTACCGGGGAAAGGGTGGGAGGACTTGACGGGTGGAATTGCGGCTATTCATAAGGGCATCAAACCTGTTGAGAAGCCCTGATGTTGGGAATGTGTTGAACGTATTATAATGTATTATAAAGCATGGTTGGAAGGAAGCATATTAAGGTTCACGTCTTCCCCAAAAAACCAATGTAAATTACAAAGGGATTTGTAGTATTTTCTATGCTGCCAACACCATCGCCAGCCAGCGTTCTGTCTTCTGGCGGAACTAGAATACACGCAACGCTATTGGGCAATCAATGATGCAATAAAGGGGGATCAAAGTACACAGAGAAGAAAGAGCTATCATCGCTTACACATAGTGAAGCATAAGCTGATTTAACTCCGCCTCCATCCCAAATCGCAGATACCGGGTAACAAGCCGAGAAAATGAACGGCCTTCGATGTCTTCAGCTCACGAAAGAGTGACCATTAAGAAGATGTACTAGAAGGCGACTTTTTGGCGGAACGCAAGGGAATATCGAGTTGACAAAGTACGGAAGATTAAGACTCGGTAGTTGCCGGAGTTGCGTTGGATGGCGCTGGTGATGAATCGTTCTTGAATCCTCGTCCACGTCCTCGTCCACGCTCACCAGCACGTCCTCTCGGTGCCCCACGACCTCCTCGCCCCCCACGTCCGCCTTCACTATCACTTGCACCACCACTTCGATATCCGCCTTGAGGAGTGCTGGAGTTGTTGCCGCCTCTGCTGCTGCCCCAGTTTCCAGCTCCGCCACGGCTACCACCAAACGACTTGTTCTCCCTAGGTTGGAAGATCTTCACAAGTGGTCGGCTACGGTCTTCTCCAGTTCTTGACTTGACATCTTCTGGAAGACTTGCCAGAACAGCATCCCTTTCTTCCATTGTCTTGAAGTGAGCAACCTTGTTCGACTGGCCCCACTTCTCGATCTTCAGGATCTTGTCCTTGTCTTCATCTTTGAATAATTCCCGGACAGCCTCATCTGAGGTAACATTCATGATGAAAAGACCAACAATGGGTTCAACTGGAGTCTTTGAGACGGGGGATGCAGCTTCGGCACCGTTAGTGCCATTCGTGGCTGCCGGTGTGCCGATCTTCTCATTTTCCTTCTTGTCTGGTCCAGGAAGGTTGACAACGTTTGTCTGTGGTTGAGGGGTTGCTGGTTGTTGCGGCGCAGGTGACTCGGATTTAGCTTCCGGAACCGATAGTCCTCGTGGTGGCTGCTGCTGCTGCTGCTGATTAGGACGTTGCTGACCCTGGTTAAATGGCTGTTGACCAGATGACTGAGCGGTAGGTGCGCGTTGCGCAGGTCCTGTAGGTGCAGAAGCAACAAGGGTATGGCTTGAACCTGGGGTGCCAGACCCCGTTGCTGGGGCTTGGGCGGGGGATTGCTGGTTAACGTGAGCTGGATGTTGCTTGGCGCCTCGGTGTGCAAAGTTGAAGCCTTGAGCTCTCATCTCGGTACCAATACGACCATCTTGAACCTCAAGTACCAACCATCCGAACGCAGCATCTGCCAAGTTAAAATTCCACATATTCTTAAACGCACTTTCATCAACTTGCCCAACCCCTGCAGCATTGGCGCCTCCAACCGGTCCACCAAATGGATTTCCGCCAAGTGCAGTGCTCGGCATCTTATCAACTATGCCAAGCGCATTTTGAAGAAGATTTTGTTGAGCTTCGTTCTGCGAGATTGCGGGTTGGACCTCACCCTTCACAGTCTCCCACACATCGTTGAATGATGCTTTCGACGCAGCAAGCTTTCCGCGGTAGTGATCTAGGGTAGGATTGACACTGAACTCGTTGTAGGAGCTACCATATCGGAAATGAAGTCCAGCAGAGATCGAGAAATCGGCCTTCAGTGTGACGGAAAGTTGGTTCAAGATACCTTCGCGAGCGGGAGAGGCGTGCGTGATGAAAATGCGGGTTTCCGTAGGATCGTAGACGCGATTCGCAGTATCTACCAACTCGCCCATCTGCAAAAGAGTCGTCCACATAGTTCCTTGTCCACCAGCAATTGTTGTTCGTCCCTCGCCGTTATCGAAGAGCTTGTGCATTACCACAGCACCACCTAGACCTAGAAGTCGCAACTTAACGCCGCCAATCTCCAACAGCATAGATCGAGCCTCATCAATAATATGAAGCTTATCGACCTTGTATTCGCCAGACCGGAACTTTTCTAATACCCGTACATCTTCACAAGCTCCCCAAACGGTATAAACGGGGACGTCGAGCTTCAGGCTGCCGTCAAGAAATTGTGGGAGTTCGGAGAGAGGAAGATCGCTAGGATTGAATCGCTGCTTCACGGGGCCGCCTGGTGCACTAATGGCCTTCTTCGTTGACTCTGAGATGAGGGGAGAATATTGAGCAACATGCTTAAGGGTCCTAAAAAGTGCAAGGTTAGCACGTGGCCAAGGTGAACAGGCAAACTCTGGAAATCTCACTTTTCTGCAATACGATCCAGGGAGGTCCCATCGTAGAAACCGAAGTCTCCAGTATGGATTATGTGGTCCGCACGTGCTTGCTTTGCAAGATCGTTGAGTGATCTGAGATTTCCTTCATGTCGTCAGCTTCATGTTGACGCGAGGCTTCCAACACATCGTACCTCGCACATCTGCAATACACAGCACTCTGACGCCTCCAGTTTGTATGATGCGCCCATTATTGGGGAGTAATGGGGTCGCTCCGGGTGGCAAGCCAGTGTGTCCTCCAGCGGCTCCGTTTGGAAGGTAACCAGGGTTTTGGTTGAAATGACGGGGTTGCTGGAATTTCATCACGATTAGCTTGGGCTCTATTCATGTAGAACCACACAGCAATAGGATAAGTTCAATGATGGCATGCGCAGGAGGGCTTATTGGTGATGGATGTTGGTCGTGGGTGGAACGGAAGACGAGAAGTTGACGATCTGGGGAAAACTTACAGCCATATTCTTGAGATCGTTGTAAGCCAAGAGGAAGTGGTATCAAGTGTAGGATTCTATGCGCTCAAATAAGAAGGAGGGTGGCGTCAGAAAACAAGTTCGTGAGATGGGCAGGAGAATGCGAAGTTCAAATGTTTCTTTTCTTCTTAGAAAGTTGAGATCGCGGTTGCCAAATTCACAGCTTGAAACGGGACAAGACTGCGTCTGCCATTGGCTCGCTTCTCGCGCTAAAATAGCCCTGGTCTATGCATTCCCCCCTTTAGTTTATTTAGTGCCGTGGTGTCTCTTCCAACATCATCATAACTTGGCATTTGAGATTAATCAATATCAAGAAATATGTTGCGGGTACGTCAAAGTTCTCATCTAAAGTTGATCTACGAGTCCTTATAAAACCGGCAAATTTTAATTTCATATATATCCAATCAACACGCCAGGTTTTCCTCACCTTACAACATCAAACATAACAAGGCAAGTGTTATATGCATTGGGGATAGTGGCCAGATTGTGATAATACCCCGCTGAATTTCACGGTTTCACTTAGACAAGGCTGAATGAATTGAGCACAGC
>Ga0302325_10012064_pt1 | contig 18577 bp, 20 predicted proteins | sample Palsa_T0_2_FD_201948 | JGI IMG/M metagenome (GOLD analysis project Ga0302325, IMG submission 201948) | Peat permafrost microbial communities from Stordalen Mire near Abisko, Sweden - Palsa_T0_2 | ecosystem: Environmental > Terrestrial > Soil > Palsa > Peat permafrost | place: Sweden: Abisko...
TGAAAACTCATAGTCGCAGATAAACCCAAAGATAGCGACGATAATTCCAAATGCGATGCCCATTATAACGCCAAGAGAAAGAAGATTTCCCGAGCGAGCGTGCGAATTGTTATATTCCGTAGAGTTGACCTTCTGATACATTTCGGGGTTTCCTAGGACCTTGAAAGTGCGGTAGTGTTGTGAGAATGGCCTAGCCGTTCGCTGAGTTGCATTGGTAAGCCTTGTCAGGAGGCACCCGACGAAGAGGCGGATATACATAACAATGAATTTCATATTGTGATTTCTGTGTCGCTGAAGTCTACTGAAGGTGGAAGAAAGTGAAGCAAATCTCGTGGTTCACCAGAAACCCATCCCGATTCGGTTTTTTTTGTCCCCAGTTTCCATGTTCCAACGCCCCATCAGCTGTGCAATCATCACTTACACCAAAAACTTCTACTCGTGAGCATCTTCAGCTTGCAAATTCCGCACGCCTCCAGAGTCGACCAAATTCTCCGTAGGCTCTCCCACTCCCAGTAACTCTCTCCGCCGCCGCCACTGCATAACCTGCCTACAATGATAGTGATAATGGCGAATATAGTCAAAACCACCATGAAAACCTGGAGGCCCATGAGCTCGTGAGCTGGATCTTTATCCGCGGGCCCTGGAGTTGAGCTGGAGAAAGCGCTATTGTTGGTGTGACGGGAGTTAAGGCGCCTAAAGAGTTGAATTCTTGGTGAAGGCATGGTGCGTGCACTGGTTAGGTAAACAGTGGTGTATAAGGTTGAAAATTGGAACTTGGTCGCAGTGGCGAGTATTTGTGCGTAGATGTTGATTGCCATCAGTTTCAAGGCAAGTACGAAAGCTTGGATGTTCATTTTGTATGGTTTCGATTGGGTTCAAGTGAACTAAGACTTTGACGTTAGAGTATGAAACTTCGAAAAGACAGAATACGATCAACTCAACTAGTAGAACTTACCAGCTACTTTCTTCAATCAGACAATTCATCAACTACCTCGAGTGATTCACGTCTCATAACACGCAGGACAGAACGACTGGACATTTCAAACTTTGTCTTTCTTTCTATTTCTCTATGAAGGCTTCCAAAACACTACTACCTCTTGATTATTCACGATATCCACCCCCGTTAACTGACCTCCAGCATCCCCAATCTCAATGATCGTCGCCCCATCCACACCCATACGCTCATCCTCCGTTGTCGCCACACAATTCGTAAACGTCACAGTCCCAAAATCCGCAAATGAAACCAACTGATTATTCTCCTCGAAATCCTCAACAATCCACTCCGCATTCTGGCCTTCAAGTGCATAGGTAGAGGAGAGCTCGATACTCGCTTGCTGCCCCGTTGAAATGTTTTCCACCAATGCAGTGCCTTCTGTGCTGCTGGATGCGATGACCGTCATGCTGACTTCATCTCCAGCATTGATAGCGAGGTCGAAGGTGTAGGAATAGTCTGGATACCACTCGTACCACGCATCGAAAGACACCGATCCATCAGCTGCTACATTCAGATCAATGCCTGTTTGCAATATCGCATTCGTGTAGGTATCGCCATCAATTCCCACCCACACCGCTGCAGCAAATGACTGCCCGGTATAAATTCCATTTGAGGGGATAGATGGAGTGGGGACTTTGAAGGAGCCCGTTACGGCGTTGAATGTTTGGCCCACTGGAGGTGTCTTGATGACGGCGCCGCCCCAATTGGAGCTGTAGTCCGTGTGGGATGTGTTGCTAACTTTCTGAGATTGCTTGGAGACTTTCTTGGGGATGGATTGATGGGCCCGAATATTGGTTGAATTTGATTGTCTTGGTGATAGGTGCTGTGATCTCGGAGCTGCGAGTGTGGTTGAGAGGAGGAAGGTGCCGAGCAGGGCGAGTGAGAGCTTCATGATTATGATTTATAGCTACCCAGAAAAATGACTGCGAAAACAAATTATTTGAATGATTGAATAAAATAAGTGAGTGTGAAGATCGACGATGAAATATTCAAGCAAAACGAATGACTTGAGTACTCAACCGAGGGACAGCTTTTGGGGAAGTGACCGTGGTGGTGGGTAAAGACTAAAGATCGTATTGAAGTGTGACTTGGGGACAGAAAAACAGGAGCAGATACTTCCCTTCATAAACAAAACCCATCGTGCAACAGTAGTGAAAGCTGCATGAAGATGCTTCCTTTTCCACGCACTTGACTTAATGTTCATCTCCGCATAAAACATCCCTTTTATGTTCAAAAGGCCCCCCTCGAAGCTGCATTGAGTCGCTTCCCCTATCATTTCTGCCTGAGAATAATGAAGGCGTGCGTATCCGCCAACAAGAACGCTGGCCCTGCCCTGAGCTACAGCATTCGAATCTCGGTGTCTTAGATGAGCGATACCGCAAACTGTATGCACTTACTCCACCACATTGCCCCTTTCAATTAGAACAGTTGAGTTTCTACTTTCTTGCCAACAACTGATCGCTGCATGAATGGAAATCAGATAATCGCATAAAAGATCTTACAGAGCCCATCCCTGGATCAACGTTTGGCAGGAGGAACGAAGTGGGCTGTGTGGATTTGAGACAGGGATACATCCCGCAGGCCTTCCTATCGGGACTGATTGCTGAAAATAGCTTGTTACAGAGCTTAAGCGAGACGTACACATCCCTGCGAGTCGCTCCCCCCTTCCCCTTTTACCCCTCAATGCACGTTACGTCAATTCACATAATCTAACATTTTAAAAAATTATCCACCGAATTGAAACTTAGTATTCCATTCTAGGATGAGATAATTGCTCTACAAACGGCAGTCCGTGATCCGCCTTCCAGTTCGGGGTCTGCCCCTTGTTCTTTCCCGAGTGGGAGGACAACATGCAGCTGTCCAGGAATCTGTTCGGCATCGTGGCCGATGAGCTCAAACTCTTTTCTAGCCTTATGAAAAAGTGTCGGTCTGATCTTATCTAGTCTACTTCCTTGTTCCATATTTCAAGTCTCCGGTAATGCCCCATATTTCACCCCCGCTCGTGCCATCGGCATCTGTAGCATCTGATTCCTCCCCAACACCATCTCCAGATGCCCCTCACTTGTTTCTCTCACCGCCACCGATTCATTCCATGTGCGGCTCTCACTTATGCCTGCACAGGTATTACCCAACTTCTCACTTGGCCCCGAATTTATCGCCAGGGCAAAGAACTCCGGAATCGTCTCCCATGCTCCAGGAAGCCCTCTACCCTCCCACATAATGAGTCTCAAGACATACGCCATATGTGCGAAGGCAACCAAGAGATGCACCAACAGAACGGAAATACTAAATTGAGTGGTTCGACTCCCATGCCAATGATATCCATATCCGTACCGCTGAAATGTTGGACTGAGACCACTTTTCTGTGTCCGCTATGTTTGTCGTGTTGAGAGGATCATCCTCCCCTCCAGTGGCGCTTATGAAAGGAAATCCGCCTTGAAGAACACCATCTGCTGTTCGGTTTGGGAGCAGGAAGAACGATGCGCTGTACGGGAAGGAACCATCACTAACAATGCGGGCTATGCCATCTGTCACTACTCCTGCGAGTACGGTACTGACCAGCTTTGCGCGTTGTCTTCGAGCTACATCGTCAGTTATAATGACACCAGCAACCCCTGGGATAAGCGCTTTAAACATCACGCCATTGGGGATGTATTTGCTGTTGTTGTAAATAAAACGCTGGTAAGATTACATTCCCAGTAGTGCTGGTAAGTTTCCTGTGATGAAGTCGATCGGTGCGTTGATGGCGTTGGCGTACTCGATATCAATAGTACTATTTATCGACTGCCTGCTGGGGATTGGATAGACTGGAATGTCAAGGCATGTGTCTGACATGCTGCCCCTGATGCCATAAGAAACTTAGTCGTTAAGAGTTGGTTCGTACCAGACCTCCACTGGAATCCATGATGCATACATGCTGCATGCTAAGTTTTCTGCCGCGTGGACCCATGTCCCATTGATGTTCTCGATGAGTGGAAGTGTAAGAACAGCACCGAGAGATGGAGTCTCGGAGCCAGAGATAGGCATCTCGACAAATGTGAAGTTCGACGCATTCACGGGACGGCTGTATTTGTACGTCCAATCTGGAACTTGAATGGGACTTGCACCACCAAATGCCAGGAACACCATGTTTGTTTGGTTGTCTGGATTCTCAGGACCAAAGTCGTATTTTGAGTATAAGTTGCATATAACTTCGACTCGAGGTGCATATAGCTTTGCGTTGTAGTTGTGTTGATGCGCGGCTGAGCCGCTTCTAAAGCGAGGCCTCGGAAGTTCTGTAATGTAAATATCCACTGTACAGAGTCAGTATTGTGCAAAATCAAACGAGACTAGCCAAGAAGCTAGACCCAACACGAGAGGGAAAAAATGTTCGTAATATACTCACATAAGATGTCATTGCACCACTTATGAAATCGTTGAGAGATACTGCAGATGCACGGCCGTCAAAAGTGCTGTTGCAGCTCTGGGCCGAAAGTACTCGCCTCGTTTCACCTGTAGCATCTACGACTCCGATCGAACTTGCGAACTAATTCGATTTGTCAAATATTCGTCGAATAAGGTGCGAATCGAACCTAACTATTTGCAGGTTTATAGTTCGATGAATTATATTTGCAAGTTCGACAAATATTCGTCGAACTTATAAATATCGCGTATATTGCTAATAAGCACTTAAAATTAAAAGATTTTTGTCAGATTAGTAGAAGGAACGTCTTTTAAGTGGTAAATCCTTATATTACTAAGTTTAAAATCTAGAAGAGAAGGGAGCAAAAGCTAGCTATAAATACACGTTTTACTTTATATAATATTACAACTAATAATTTTTGCTTTATTATAGCATTAAAAAGCATATATTATAGCTATCTAGTAGTTATTACTAGGCTTAAATCTATTATAAGAGCTATTATGCCTATTTATACTTTTTATTAACCTTTTATATCCTTTAATTAATTGTATATAATTTAAAGCATAATACATCCAAGTGTTATATTTGTTAAAATTGCTATATAAAGTTTATAAAGCGCTTCTTAATTATAATTACTTATAACTATTATAATAACTTAAAATAAATATATATAAACTCTTTTATTTAAAGATTTCTAATGCTTTAAATTTTCCATGTGATATAAGTCACAAGAGTTTGTCGAGTTTCGAATATTCGACAGATATAATTCGATTCGCAGCAAATCGAATATTTACCCAAGTTCGATTCGATTAGAGCCCTAGATATCGGTCCATTTGTCATAACCCACATCTAGAGTCGAGAGCTCCTCTTCGAGGTTTACCATAAATCTTGCCCCAGTCAGATTGTCAGTCGAAGTCTTATGCATGAAGTAGAGGAGTCAGTTGATTGTGCGCAGCTATCGAATCGCTCCCCAGTCAGTGTTGGTTGACTTAGCACTCTAGTGTTATCTCTTTAGTTGGGCTCCCTTGAGCTTTCGGAGCTTTCGGAGCTTCCGAAGGCGTTATTCATGCTGATTCTAAATTTGCATTTTGTCCGTGATCAGAATTTCCCAGAGCTTGTAGTGATCCATTTTCTCATCCTGCCAAAACCTGGGTGTTATTTATATGAAAATCCTTTTCGTACACATTAAATTTTTGCTGCTAGGGCATGAAAAATATAATTTCAAAGAATTTTATGGCCTACTTCATTCATATTGAACCCATAATAATAGATGGGCTTTGGATTTAAAACTATGTAATAGTATTATTTTGAAATATACTTAAAAGATATCTCGACTTTTATCACAGCCTACCGTAATATTTACTCATCCTAGCTCCCGAAGTACACTTTCGATTCCGAATTCAGAGGGGGGCCTATTGCTCTCCAAGATCAAGAAATCTCGCGTGGCTCAGAACAAAGCGCCAAGAAACACGAGACCAGACGATAAATGAAGCCCTTTGAGTCGCATTGCAACTTTGACATAATTTCCTTGGCTGTGCTACAAAAGGGTAGAGGGGTAGTTGTATAAAGCAAACGTCTCATTATAACAACATGATGTACTATTTAGCTAAAAGGCAGACGATTTTGGAAATATTCAAGTTTTAAAGTATTAAATATGTCAAATCAATGTTTATAGACGAAACTCAGCGTTGAGAAGCCTCTAATTAACTCATGTGAATCTAATAATCTGATATACATTTAAAGCGGGAGGTTTCCGCGGATCTGAGTCACACAGCGAAAAGTCAAATTCAGGTGAATGAACTTCATAAGAGACGACTTTATGGAATTTTTCTTCGCTTCGGTTTAAACATCCAATTCTAGTGTCGATCTGTCAAAATCAGCTCTAGACATTAAAGCCTTGGGACGCTTCAGTGTCAACCCACCTCGAACCCTTTGGGCGATATTGGAAAGAAGAGATCATCGCAGGAAAGATCTTAATCAATCTAGACCGAGCACGAGCCAAGGTGCTTAACCCTCCCATCACTTCTTCAACAGTCACCTAACACAAAGCAGTTCTTCCCGCTTCGCTTTCCCCCCACAATTTCGAACAAATCTCAAAGTAATTCAACCTTCATCCTTTGTTTCCTAGAATCTTCAACCACTATTGTTCTCAATCAACATCAATCTTCGTCATGGCAACCTCGATCAACAAATCGGAGGTGTCAGATGAAAATGAGCGTTATTTCGAGTGCGAGATCAAGGTCATTGGAGTCAAGGAGGGTCGCACCTACACCGACCGCCAAGCTGTCCGAGCAATAATTATGAACGTCCACGGAGACATCGCCATCATCCATGCCAAGAAAGAGGACTACTTCAAGCTTCCCGGAGGTGGAATCGAAGAAGGCGAGAATCATCAAGTGGCAGGAACGAGAGAAGCATTGGAGGAGATCGGATGCAGAGTCAAGATGTCCAAACGCTGCCTGGCTATTGTTGAGGAGTGGAGAAATGACTTGCATCAGATCTCCTACTGTTATGTTGCACATGTTTTAGAGGATACTGGAGCGACCGCGTTGACGGAGGAGGAGATTGGTGATGGTCTGGAGCATAGATGGGTTCATCTTGATGCAGCAATCAAGCTCATGAAGGAGGCGGAGCCGACTTCTACGTTGGGATTGTCGATCAAGGAGCGCGATTTGTTTTTCGTTGAAAAGTTTGCTGCTGCTTTGGAACCTCCAATGGAGCCGCGCCACCTTTGGGGATAGGCGGTGATGCGAAAGAGGGGATGGCCTGACTCCTAAGAGCTTCTGACCGCAATGTACCAAAGTCAATAGAGAACAATTTCGCAGGGTTAGAAATACTATTCTGCGGGTTGAGAGACGGTTCACTCACTAAAATGGTGCCTCTGTCCTCGTTGAACTTGAATATAAGAGCACTCTTGAAACACATTTCCTAATCAATCGTGACCGACACATCAAAGTTTGAGCTCTTGCTATGTCCCTGTCCCTGTGAAGATTCCAATAGTTGAAAATATAGTCCATGTAACTCCTTATTAAAATAATTTGGGTGGAAAGTATCTGATTTACAGTTGGCCATCTCGCCTTAGCGGCCACTGCACAATAAATGGGGAATACTCACAAAGCACTCACAAGTAACGCAAACCAGCCCATATCAGCCAACTCAGCAATAACGTTGCAATGCCAAAGGCAATGCTAAACCCCAGCAGGTGTGCGAATCCACATTCGGATTCTTTTTTGCCTAGTCTTTTGTTGGGATCACGAATCTCCAACATACTCATGCCAACTAAGACACAAATCAATAAGTATGGGAATAGCCAAGCAATCACAATGTTATAGAACAGTACTTCAGCATACATCATATGAGCACTCTAAGGAAGGGAATAATGCTCGTGATTGAGATTTTAGTATCCACGACTAGCAGCAAAATGTCCGATCCTTCCCGTAGTAGACGCATTGATCAACTGGAGGATGGATTCAGCAATGAGCTGGTTGAGGGACGAGTTTCCAAAGGATACTCCTTGACTAGCGCCTAGAAAGGTTTTGGGAGGTCCATTAGAGCTTCCGAAGACTCCGTTGACATGGCCCCCCAGGCTCAACACAGGTTAGAGTCGTGACATTTCAGCCCCACAACTCCACACTCTGTTGACTGAAAGATTGCAACGCAGGTCTAACTTTATTAAGTGCTTCCTCAAATTCGGCTTTGCACTGGAATTGCCTCGCTCGACAGACGCGGTTCAGTCCTTGCCCAAAATATGGTATTTCCTCACTGAGTCACTGCCCTGTGATGCCACTCCTCCAATCAAGAATATCTAAAGTAATATATCACCATGAGAAATTCCAGCTAACTCCTGAACTAGATCATCTCGAAAACTCGTTTTCAGAATTTCGGTAAGTCTGTGTACCAAAACCTTAATATTGACACTGTACATCTCCCTTTGGATCATGTCTATGTACAGCAAAATGGCCAGCCGGAAGGGTTCCAGGATATTGGTCCGAACCCTCGAACTTAGATTTAACGTATGTGGTTCTTGGGGTGATAATAGTTGCCATTCGAGGAGATAGGTTGCATCGCTCAGCGCCAATCTGTTGAATACCGATACAAAATCTACGAATCGAACGGCTGTCGGGATCCGCAGCACTTGGAGAGCCTCATTAAATCCTCAACAGTGGCCGATTTGTAAGTTTACGTCCAATGACCCCACATCAAGCTTCAAAATAAATGGGAAAGCGGTGAGGGTGTTTCTCAAATGATTTGTGGATGAACGAATGGAAAGCGAGGTTGGAAATTCTACGTTGTGGCATGGAAAGTTTCCATCCTAATACAGCTATAAAGTTAGCTATCATATTTAAAATTTTGCTTGGCCTGCGGATAACGGAGTTGCATGTATGCATGCTCAATGATCTTTTCAGTCGAGTTGGGAGACACTCAAGGCCACCTCGCGCGTCAACCATCCGCTGTAAACCATTCATGTGCAAAGCCGAATGCTCGCTGGTGCCTGATAGTATCGTTACAATCCATGGCAAGATTAATGGCAAAATTATAACTTGGTTTTAAGTTTGAAAAAATACATTGTGAATGACTAAAGACCTACAGCCGGATGGTTTCATCATTTGTTTGCAAATAGTACTGATCTAACCGTCGTGACACCAACCTTCGGGGTCTGCTGGAGTGTGTTAAAGATCGCTACAGTAGTGCCTGTGTCGTAATATATCGAGGTGATGGACAAGCCCGTGTGGAATGAAGCTTGGTCTCTTATAGCAAGGAGTTCAAAATTTTCAACCGCCGACACTGGAGTACCGCAGTTATTTTCAATAAGCTGGTTGAATACTGCTCCAGGACGTCATTTATCTGAAACTTGAAATTGAAATGTTTGCTTAAAGTGCTATAACATTGTCCCAACATTAGACCTCGTCCAGAGTGACACTCAGTTTGATACTAACAATTCCATAACAAGGGCATTTCTCAAAAATCTCACTACAGGCAAAGGCTGGGCAATGTCAGATCTTATTGGGCGTCTATTCTTGGATTCGTTCGATAAATCTTCTGCTGCATGCCGGCATCGGGCCCTCTTCATAGGTTTATGGAATCACAGGGCAAATCTAGTCCTTCCAGGGCGTGGGGACGACAAGCCACGTTCCGTCGAGACAACAGGGGTTGCGACAGAGAAGCTAGGATTGTTTCCATGTACTTCTCCTACTCTATGAGCTGATCAGCTGGCATTGGACCGAACGAGTTTCCGAATCGCGTCATTGTTGGCTGCTCGAGATGGTTCTCCCGCAAGAGCGGTGAATTTTAAACTTGGGTTGGCAGCGTCATGCAACAAGACATGTTCTACCACCTTATCAGTTCTAAGCTACCCTCTATGGGATATGAGTAGTGGTTCAGGCAAAGAATGATGATTCACGAGCTGTCTCCGGGCAGGGCATCCCGAGAGGACCCCCTGCCCCTAAATTTGGCGGTACTCGATTTCCCGCCGAAATGCACGGTCCACCGAAATGCACGCTTTCTCCCTTACCAAACCACCAACTTTAAAGACCCATAAAATGTCGCACGAAGAACGTATGAAGAAGGCGCTAGCTGAATTAGAAAAGCATTAGAAATCTGTATTACTCAACTAAAACTTTATATAAACTTATATAAACTTAATATCCTGAGAGTTTTAAAGCTAAATTTTCATGGCCTTAAAGCTTATAAACTTCTTATTATTGTGTGGTAAATTATTCAAGTTTTGAGTAGGAGAAAAGTAGTAATAGTCGGACTAAACGTCACGCTAAGGACCTCTGGCCCTTAGTCGGGGAAAGCAAGTTGTCCGCGGAAAGCGAGTTGTCCGCGCTCGCATTATTTACTTAATATCTCCATACAAATACATTTTTTTTAAATTCTAAAAAGTGCATTTTCTTTGCAATGCTTTATTATATAATTGCATCACTTAAAAATTAATTATTAGATATAGTGGCTAAAAAGTTATTAAAGTTATGCGATATAAGCTAATTTTTGGCTCGTTTTCTTCCACTGCAAATCGCAATTTTGGTCATTTGTCACGATTATTTGCACGCAATAACTTTAATAACTTTACAACTACACAATATTATTTAATTCTAAAAAGTGCATTTTATTTGCGATAGCTTAGTTAATAATTGCATCACTTAATATTTATTATTTAGGGCGGTAAATATAGAATTATTTAAGCATTTGTCGAGCGCGGACAACTCGCTTTCCGCGGACAAACTTGCTTTCCCCGACTAAGGGCCAGAGGTCCTTAGCGTGACGTTTAGTCCGACTATTAAGCGATATGCGTCCGCCATAGGAGCCGAACGGATAATGCAGGTTCTTGTGCGCTGTAAGTGCGCCACGTGCGCTATAAGTGCAGGCTCTTGTGCGTTGTGTGTATAGGTTCTCGTGCGCTTTGTTAATATTTTTTAGAGTTAAAATTATAATCTTTATATTATTAAACCTTTTTATAACCTCGATTTATATATATATATATATATAATATAATAATAAGGTTTATTACTAAAATTTATAAATGCTTATTGTGCTATAATATAGAACCCTTCTATAAATAATAACGAAATGCTGCTATGATAAACGGCAGAATCGACGAATAAGGAAGCCTTATCAGGGGCAGGGCGCTCTCTCGGAATGCCCTGCCCGGAGACACGTCGGATGATTCATATGTTCATCGAGATATTTTCAAATGGTGTTCAAAGCGCTCAGGGGCCGCGACGTACTGAGTGTCTCCATCCTCGTCATATTACTCGTACCGGTATTCAAGCCTCTCGACGCTTCTGACCCCTTCGCTACTTCCCAACATACAGTTCAGTGTTGTCGACTTTAAAGTTTCCTGGCAGAGAAAGAGGGGTGGTCTCAGAGACTTTGTGCATGATTCTTGAACTCTCAGTCAGCCTTGGAGAAAGCCTTGGTGGCTTGACTTAGATCAGGTTTTGGTCTCTGTTTTGATTGGATATCTCATTCGAGATGCTATCTCACATATGTCGGGCGTGCTTTCGCCAGCCTTAAAGTTGCGCATCCTTATCACAGAACCATTTCGATCCCCCCCATTCAAAATCCCACCTCAATCTACACCGAACGCCCACAAGCATGCAAATCCTATCAGTCAAATGGCCGAGGTCTTAGGCATAGTGGCAAGTGGCGTCAGTGTCGCCCAGATCGCGGGACAGCTGTTGGGCTGCGTCCAGCAACTGCGCACATTATGCAGAGCTCTGCGCGACACACCAGGAGAACTGCAGGGAATTCTTGACGAACTTGAGATCCTTGGAGAAGTCTTCTACCAACTCGGTGCTCTAAAGACAGACTCTTCGCAACCAGGGTATTCGGCGCTTCGAGCAAGTCTGGGACATTGCCGCACGGCAGCGTCGAAACTTGAGACTATCGCGATTGCAGGCTCACAACCTCTACAGGACAACAAAAAGCGAGCCTGGTTTCTGATGAAAGCAGTTCTGAAAAGAGAAGAAGTGAGAGAATTGAAAGATCAACTAGAAACCTCAAAATCTTTGCTACATCTGGCAATGACTTGCTGTTTGTTGTAAGTGAACTAGTCACTCCATAGGCTAAAGGCTTATCATTTCTTTCCAGTAATATGCAACAGCAATATACCACGCTTTTTAAAGCGAGAAATATCGATCATGTTGATCCACTCCCAGCACCCACGCTGGCCACAACCGATGGCCCAGATACGAGTATTTTACCCCAAAGCAATTCAATCGCTCTTGAACTAGAGCTCTCCAGGCCACAAATGTCGCTACAATTTTTCAGATGCGCCCCTGGGAAATGCCACTGCGCTTGCCACACTACAAAGACACACTCGGGCCGTTTCTGGTCGTTGAAAATACCTAATCGTTGGACTAGCTGCGACAGGAGGACTTGTTCCAATTACAGAAACGCATCAATATGGATCAGCTTAAGTAGTATTGGAATTTCCTACAATATTATTGCAAGCTTAAATTTTCTGTTCAGCACACAGCAGTCTTATATTGCGCCATCTTTGAGCGTTCAGCACGTGGTAGACTGGGACTCGCCGGCTTTTGCGCTTCTAGACATCAGAGATTTGGATGAACAACCGCACTTTGAAGGAGCACGAGAGCAGCTGACCAAATTATTTGAATCTGGCCGAGCTTCGCCACTTGACGTTCTCCCAGATGGCAAGTCCTTGATCGAAGTAAGACAGCATTTACTTCATTCTTCCTCAGCGCGATTTGCTAATAATTGACACCAGAAACTTCTCATTCTTCCATGGCCCAATGGAGATATACAGCTGAAATTGCTAGAATTCTTAGTGACGGCCGGGTGTCAGCTCAACACAGCAGGGTAAGTCAAAGTAATGCGACTAGTGACGCAAGTGGTATTTGACACTCTGAACAGCGTTCTGCGTCGATGTGTTGGATGGAAGGGCCTGGGAAAGTGGAAAACAGGACAAAACAACGAAAGAGGGGGGCACACGCACTTACTCAACAAAATTCTGAGCCTTGGTTTTGATCCATCCGAAGTTGAGCCACCTTTCTCTGAGCGGCCTTGCGAATGTTCACCAATTCCTGCTGGGTATATGAATCTCGATGGGGACGGATTTTTTGTGGACTGGATTGCTGAGGGTGTCAAGGTTTTTCCTGGTAGGATTTGAGCAAACTTATTGTGTACGAGATCATTTCATTAACGGAACTAGGATTTGCTGGATCAACTCCTTTACAGGAAGCAATTCTCATTGACTCAACTAATGCCGTCGGACAAAAGCTTATACAGTCACCCCTCCATCCCGACCAGAACGTTTTACGACAAACATCGTTGCACCTCGCAGTTTGGAGACCACAACATTTAACACTAATACTGGAAAGGGGTTTTGATGTCAACGCACAGGATTGGGCCGGCAGAACTCCTTTGATGTATGCAGCAGAAGCCGGATGCATCGAAACTGCAATATCTCTCTTACGCTCCGGAGCTGACCCATGGATACAAGACAACCTTTTTGGAAGTCATAACTTTATCAATTACGCAGTAATATCTTGTCATTGGGAATTTGTCATGGCTGTCTTAGATTTTATTCGGCAGTCGACGTTGTTTTCCACTCACGACGTGCGATCCTTGTTGAATATTACCATAGTATTATGGGCTGGAGCAGGTACGGAGAGACGATCAAATGACCTTTTTTGCCTTCTCAATTGGGGAGCAGACCCAGAGGTTCGTTTCACCGACATGTGGAGACTCTTTAAAGCATCGGGTAACACTCTTCTACATTCCATTTCCTCGCGGGTGCATCTCAACGCGCTAGTTAACAGTGGTTTCCGGAGTTTCAATCATGCGAACAGCACCGGCACCCATGGTCTGATAGCTATTGTAGGACTACAAACATGTGTGCTGAAAGCTCATGATCCTCATCTGGTTCAAGATTGCATCACCTCAGGAAGCAGAGTCAATCATCAAGACAACCTAGGCCGAACCGCACTACACGTTGTCACGGAAGCAATATGGGAGTCGTTCCTTTTCCCATATTTCAATGACTCGCGGCTGAGAGCGAATGCACTTAATTGTGGCGAGGTCCTCCTTTCTAATATGTCCGAGCCCTTCTTAGGTGATCATTGTCGTTGCGCTTGTTCCACCAACGGTTGCACACCAAGCCATGTTCTCCTGAAGGAACATCGCCAGGTCCCCGACTCAGATCAGTATAAAATGTATCCTCTTGGACAGTACGCATGGTTTCTTGAATGGCATGAACTAGTAAGAAGTATCCAAGGGTTGGAATACGTCAGAAGAAGAATTCTCCAGGATATGACAAGATTGCGCAGATTTGAGGAACTGGAGCTAACCCACACATGTTGCCGCAAACCAAATGTCAGGTGGGCGCACAAGGGCGAGGAATGGACGACTTTGGACGCAGATGAAGTTGACGAGATCAGATGTGAGGAGAAGGAAATAATTGCCGTTCTCGAGCGCCAACTCGAGGATAGCGAGCCCAAATTTGACTCTGATTTTGATGAAGTCTTCCAAGAGGAATTATGCAGACTGCTCGAAATTAGGGCTCGAAATCCTAGACTGTTAATTCGAACTGAGGAGCCAACTGTCCTAGCTGAGGTGAGCATGTCGAACGGTCCCTGGATAATGGGCTAACACTGAACTTCAAGGGTCTTGCCAGCCCCGTGAAGGAGTATTACGGTCAGTAAGAAGGATCCACCGCAGAGTCAATGATTGTTAACATTTGACAGATTTTACATCGATGGACGACTACGCCAATTGGACTAAGTCTTCGAAGCGAGGAATATTCTTTGTAGGAGAATCCAGTACTGGTTGGATCGAACAGAGAGAAAGATGGATTTCAAGGCTCAAAACTACGGCAGAGAATTGCAATACTGGGCAGTTCCGAGCAAAGGGATGATGAAGACATTCTAATTTCATCGTTAGTTAGTTCAACTTAGTTGGTGAGAGGCTTTTCGACAGTCACCGATACAATATTGTCACTAGAATTTTGGAAATACACGTCTGTACCAAAGTATTTCAAAAGTTTAATCTACAATATCCTTCAACTTTCGTAATAGCTGAAGTTATACTTGACGTGTCACTAGCTGGCGCAGCACTTAGAATGCTGCTTGCTGGTGTTACACTTGCCGTAGTGTCAATTGACGTTCTGCTGTGTGCACTGCTTGAAGGAATAACTAATTAAAAGTAGAAGCATATAATAAATATAATAAATGCATATGATAATAAGTGCACGCAATAATAAGTAGCATGCGGGGTATAATAAAGGGTGCATGCGCTGAAATTTAGCGATTAATAGCCTAAGAATCGGTGATATGTATGTTAGAAGTTAGCAAACAAAGCTTATAATTATAGTAGTTGCTGGCGCATTAGGGCATTCGCTAAAATTTAGTGGTTAAAGCCTATAAATAGCGAACATACTTTGGTGATTTTTTTTTTTTTTGATGGGGTAAGATTATTAAGCGTATTGCTTTGTGTCTCCCCAAAAGGCTGGCATTTTAATCGTACTAGAGAGAGCAGGGTCCACGTGACAAATATTTAAGCGGGGACTAGGTACCTAGGTAACCTTAGCGCGTTCGCGTTTTCCAGACATAGAAAGGAAGCTTCTGGCCCAAACAAGTACCTACTCTGCTACGTGCCTTGTGCTTTCGCTGTATCCCCAGCAACAGAAGATTCTCATCAAGTGATCGTCTCACCCAGAAATGTTATCTCGGCCACACGAGTCACTGTTGGGATTGAAGGGAGGTAGTGGCTCAGCCAGATGTGTCATGTTACTCAGCAGCGGCTCTCATAATTGGGGCAGTGGTGGAGAAGGGTAACAAGTTGGAGAATCGCGAGAGAGTCGCAATGTTTACAGTAATGTCAAATGCACGGAGTCTAGCCTGTATCGCGCAGCTGTTCATCTTGCTTTATAATACCATAATATCCCGTCATGCCCTCGTAATTTGTCGTGGGGTATCTTGTTTCTGGTGTTAAGTTATGAGCTTAATCGGCAGCGGAATAATCGTATAAATGGATGCAATTGTAGAGGGATTGCAGTGATGTTTGTACAGTGTATATTTCATACAGATGATAAAGTTAAGTAGGGTGCAAACACCATATATATACAGGATCACCTAGCGGGCCCTAGCGGCAATTCACGTGCCACCATACCATTATTTCTGACATCTGGAAACGACAAACAAGTTGCACTTTTGGTAGTTGTACCTATTTTCGCGAGCTTCCCATCCCACACAGAAACATCCTCCTCGCGATTACTCGTTCTATTCGGGTTTGTTTTGTTTTGTTTTGTCTTTTCATCTTGCTTGGCTTCGGGAAATGCCGATAAGGCTTTGTTCACGAGAATGCCTTGCACAGCCTGGGAACAAATCGGTGTTTCTTATTGGCTTTGACTCGGTATTGTGAACGCCACGATGCAAGTCTAGCACAACTGCGGCTGAAACCGATCACCGTACTCAATATTTAAATACTGCCACCTCTTCCCCAACTTTTGAAGACTTTTAGAATTCTCTTCTCAGCCTTGTGGGTCGAGTCAATATGGCTGAAGCTACGGATGAATGTCATGGGGAGGAGAAAGATCCCGAATATCAACATCCAGAGTTGATGGGGAAAGTTCAATTTTCAGATACGACTGGATTATTCCCTCGAGAATTCTTACATAGCTCCGAACATGGTGAAGTCTCCTCCTCACCTGCCAAACTGGACGACAAGGCTCTGCCTCGATGGTTGACTCAAGTAAAGTCTACAACGAGTAGCTTGCGGTTACTTTATGGCAATAATGAATGGGTCGAAAAGAAGGGCTACGTCATGCCCGTTTCCCAGGCCTCATGGAAAAAGATAATGGAAGAGCTTGGAGTACCTTTGAACTTCAAGCAGGTCATGGAAAAGAAAGGCGCCCGGGCATGGAGGCGCACTAGTCGCCACAATGGGGATCGTCGAACTTGTATGTGTAACGTGACAAGAGAAAGTCGCTAAGACTACACCAAGGCTCACGTTTACTCGCAGGTTATGCCTTCAAATTCGGGATGCAACCTTACTCTTACTTCATGCTGGCACTCTCACACTCCCAGAGGAGCAACATTACTACTGCTTTTTTGCTCACGAAAATCAACTCGAACAACCAACATCTATTTGAGGATCTTGTCTCGCGGCTGGAATCGTCCTCATATTCGGATGTTTCACATCCTCTTCATCTAGCAGCCTTGATTGCTGATATTACAATCCACTCTTGCAACGTCCGTATGCATGAATGTGACATGACGCTCCACAAACTGGAAAAGGAGCTCGGGCAGCACGAATACAAAAATATCCGGCCCAATAACGACCCCCTACAAGTGGATTTCATGTACGCGACGCGTCGGTTAAATTTCATGTCGAGAAAGACCGCACTTGAGGTGCTGAGGCTGAAGAGCACGATGGAGACAGTGGGGTGGATTGAGGATTGGGCGAAAGAAATGAAAAGCAGGAAGAGCTCTAAAAATAGACCAAAGGCAGAGGACAATCATGTCGTTCACGATGATGGCGAGAAGGAGTATGACGACGACGACGGTGATAATGATGGACTTGCGGAAATCCTCCCTTGGCTTCGAAATTCTTGCAAGGTCAACCTCCACCGTGCGGAATTTATAAAGACACGGAAAGACGCTCTAATCCAAGTTGTCGGTTCCCCGTTTATCTCTTCCCTCTCCCTCCTCATCTTCATACTGACAACGAGAAGGTGTACAATTTCATGGCCGAAAAAAACGCCAAAGTCAACATCTCCATCGCACGCGCCTCGACAACGATCGCGGAAGAGAACCGGCGAGATGCAGTCTCTATGAAGACGATCGCTATTCTCGGTATGATCTTTCTCCCGGGGACGTACCTTGCGACCGTATTTGCTATGCCTGTATTTGATTGGGATACTGCTGGCAATGGGCCAGTCACGAAGAAGGGCTTTGCGCTGTATTGGGCTGTCACGATCCCCATTACTCTTGGGGTGCTGATTGTTTGGGGGTTGGCGACGGGGTTACCTTGGAGTATATGGGCTGAAATGTTCAGACTGAAGAGGGAGGGGAGATTGCTGTGGTCGAGGAGGGCCTTGGGGGAGGTGGAGATGGATGAGTTGCGTACCCCGTAGTACTAGGCCGCCCCCACAAAACAAATATCTCCACCCATCTATCTTATTCATATATCATATCAGTTCATATCACATCACATTACAACTGAGACAAGCAATCCAACCTATTGTCGCGATAAATACTCTTATTTTGACATCCGATAAAGTCCCGCTGCGCAGGCGCAGGGCAGACTCGACATTCGGGAACGAATGTCGCGGTGCGAACAAATCTAAGAATAGTTTCAGGGTAAGCAAACTATTTGCGGATATCATTCACCCATAAGGTGATTCATTGCACTGCATTTCCGGGCTCGGCCAGACTTGTTCATGGGTAAATCCGGTCGAATATTGAGGGTATAATGGTAGGATACCCATTCGGTGGAATTATATCTGGTCGGATACCCAGATCTTGGTCCGGATGGTCGGATTATCCGGGGGTAAAGTCATGTGACTATAATCAACCAATTAGAGAGCTTTATTTCTAAGCGCTAAGCCTTATTTGTTCGCACGATTAAAACTTTAAATTCTTGAACTATTAACATCACCACCAATATACACTTTATTACTAGCAATAATGCCTCGACACAATCAACAAGCTCTA
>Ga0302325_10012065_pt1 | contig 18575 bp, 19 predicted proteins | sample Palsa_T0_2_FD_201948 | JGI IMG/M metagenome (GOLD analysis project Ga0302325, IMG submission 201948) | Peat permafrost microbial communities from Stordalen Mire near Abisko, Sweden - Palsa_T0_2 | ecosystem: Environmental > Terrestrial > Soil > Palsa > Peat permafrost | place: Sweden: Abisko...
CTGCGAAAACGCCTATTGCGTAACTAATTCTGGGGAAACGACCTTGAAAAGCTACGCCGACTTCGGATCACCGGACTTTGCACACACAGACACATTCAAAACCCACGGAGATGCCATTGTTTGGTTCACGTCCAGTGTCTCGGGCTGGATCGAATTCAGTGCCATCGTCACGACCGTCTTCGCGAGGACCTTCACGTACTACTTCGCCTGCTCCAGGCGGCGTTTCGAAACTCGATTCAATCCGTATTGATGGGAATTTATATGACATTCTGAAACCGGTTCCGGCATTTACCCATGAATCGGAGATATTGCCCAAGGAAGTGCATGTTGTATTACGATATAATGTCTCTTTTACGTTGAGTAAACCCGTTCGATGTACGTCGGTCAAAGCGGCATATCGGACCACCATGCTGGTCACAACGGATGAAGGGGACGGACAATTTGTACAAGCAACGCATGAATCAGAGGAAATCGTCCATCTCCATTGGACGATCTGGAGAGGGAATATCCTTGAAGCTGGCCAGGAACATGTCTTTGAGTTTAATGGGGAATTACCGCCCCAGACGCCCCGGTCACTGAAGACCCCGAGGGGGCGAATCGAACATACTCTGACGGTATGGATGGACGGGGTTACTGATTCAGGGAAGATGAGAAGAACGAGGAAGACGGTGGAGGTTTGGAATCCGTTTAGTATGGATGCCGATGCGCCGAGACCGGGGTTGGACTTTCATGACGATTTGGCAGAGATGGAAATGGTTGGTACGAGTACGGAGCTTGAAAAGGGACTAGAAGCATTCATTCGATTTCCCGATCAATGCTACAAAGGTATCTTTCTGGCCCCGGTGAATATTGATTGGTGTAGGCATTGGACGATCTTTCCCATGCGAAGTATCCATACCGACCGCAACCTCCTCGCAATTGCATTCCTTCACGCACATTTCCGTCGACATTCTGCAATTAGTATGGTTCCTAAGACCAAGGCCGGGTAAAGTCAAACCAGAGTTACTCGCCGAAGATATTTACCCCATCACCGCCACAGCTACAATACAGCCTTCCACGGACCCACAACGCGTTACGTTGCCATTACCCGATCCAATTATTCACGGCCGCTTTACCTCGCCATACCTGCGGGTGCGACACCAATTGCGGGTGGTATTCCACCGCAGGTGGCTAGGAAGGAAAACAGAATGGGAGGGCGATGTCGAGATTTTCCATCGGGACGTAGGATGGGAGGCCCGTGGCATTCAAGGGGTGCAGGAAGTCGTTCGAGGCCAAGAAGGAGACTACCCTCCTATTCAAGCAACACCGCCAATGTCCCTATCCACGTCCACGTCATAAACAAAGGGGGAGTATTGCGTACATATTTAGCTCGCTATGTATGTATATATGTATGCATATGTACACGTCAAATGTCTTAAAGATGCTATCAAATTTAATCTGTGCGGCCCATGATGTTGGAGAGAATATTGAAGGGAGATTACCTTCGAAGTGCACGAACCTTAATCCAATCTCGCGAGCGTTACAGAATGCCATGGAATAAAGTATAAACATGTTTCTGGAAAGTGATCTGCAAAACAGGTGCCCCGCTCAACAGGCGACACTCGCAGGCAGGCTGGCGGGCGGGATTTTTCGCGACGTGATTGGGCGAGGCATTCAATTGTCCAATCCGACTTAGAGGAGAGAGAACGAACGCAGCAAGAGAGACGGCCTGAGCGTCACACAATTTTACTCCTGGCAAGGCCTCCCAATCCAATCGTCTCGCGCCCCTGTCCCGTCTGCCGTGTGCCTAGCGCAGACAATATTAATCGTCCTTTTTTCCCGCCAAGCACAGAAAAAGTTCCTTTTTGTTTGCTTTCTTGCTTGCTGCGTCGGACAAACGAGTTGACGTTGTTGCCAGGGTTTGTATTCTGGTTCACAGCGATTGTACTGTGAGAACGAGAACAAAGGGACATGCCTCCCAAAAATCGCGGTGCAAGAGGTGGTGGTGGTGGTGGTGGAAGCATGCGTGGAGGACGTGGAGGGGGACCACCTGGCGGGGGTGCCTGGGGTGGGGCCTGGAGAGGAGGAGCTGGAGGAGCTGCCCCAGCGGCAGGCAGAGGGGGAGGCGGTGGCCAAAGGGCCCCCAGTCAGGCACCCACAAATGTGCCTCCCACCGCTCCAGCGGCCGTTCAGGCCATGTCTCTTGCTCCTGCCTCTACTCCCGCCCCTGCCCCCGCCCAGGCTCAGCAATTTTCGAGTCAGGCGTCTCCGCCAAAGACAGCTGCGCAGTATGGTGTTGAGGAGGTTGTGGTATCGCCCTTTTACATCCTGTGAGATTTAGCTTCTAATACTCCTTGGTAGGACCTTCCTAAGCGTCCAGGATACGGGAAAGAGGGCCGCAACATCACCTTATTTGCGAACCATTTCCGAATGTCAAATATTCCGAATGTGAAAGTCTACCAGTACTCTTTCACCATCCCCACCAAGGACGGGGATGCCCCTACCAAGGGTCTTGCTACTGCAATTTGGGAAAGCGCGGAAGTGAAAAGCGCGCTTGGCCAATACTACTCGTCCATGATATTCAATGGTACCTCTCTCACCTGACTTCATTCCCAGTCGGTATGTGTATATATGCTGATGCTTTGTATAGGCAGGGCGATTGCATGGAGTACCCAACGGATCCATAATATCCCCACGATAGAAGTTCCCCGTGGCAAAACCACCATGCGCGTCAACTTCAACTACGCGACCGAATTCGATCTCACAGATCTGACAAACTATATCGCGAAAGAGCGCCCCAACTCTCCTGAAATCTTCCAGTGTCTCACATTCCTCAATCAAGTCATCGCGGACAGTCTGACCACTTCCACGCGCTTCATGGCCGTCGGAAGGAAATACTTCCCCACCGACGACGACGAACGAGAAATTTCCCTCGTGGACGAGAGTTCTCTGCTTGAATTCCGTCGTGGGTTTTACCAGGCCATTCACTGGGGCGGAACAAAAGGTCTGACCATCAATGTCAATGTCACGACCGGCATCTTTTGGAATTCAAAAATGCATACGATTGTGGATTTGGCGTTGAGAAGTATTGGGAGACGCGCAGACGATGCCGCGGCCCTTGCTTCGTTGAATGAAAATCAGTTTCGCGTGATTTCTAGGAATCTTCGCGGATTGAAGTTTTACATCAAGTATAGGGGTGGGATGAAAGAGAAACAAGTCCATATGGCCACAAGCTTGGCTAAGGAAACCGCAAGGGGGAAGAGATTTGAAGCACAAGGACAGACGATCACTGTCGCGGATTATTTCTTGAAAACTTATAATATGAGGCTCAAGTACCCTGATATCCCTCTATTCTCACTCGTTAAACCCGACTAATTGTAGTTGCAACGGTATCCCCAGAAATTAGATGGCCAACAGGCTGCCGCGATGATTAAATTTGCTTCCAAGGTACGTGTCCTTTTCTTGAGCGTGCAACTGATTTCAGCCCCCTGATGTTCGCAAGCGGGAGATCGAATCCAAAGTCCGCAACTTGAATTGGCAGCATGATGCTACGTTGAAACGTTTTGGAATCACCATCGCCCCGCAAATGTCTACCGTCCCAGCACGGATCTTGCAGCACCCCCGTCTCAGCGGCGGCACTGAGATGGGCGGCGGAGGAGTCTTCGAGCCCAAATCCGGAAAATGGGATCTCCGAGGCTATCGTCTTAAATCGGTACCCCCCTCCCTTCCCCCAATTCCGTGTCCCAACCGTTGCTCCTTGTATTTATTATGTCTTCTATTTTTCTGGGAGTCGTGTTCTAACTTTCTGTAGTCGGTTTCCTTGAAACGCTGGGGAATCCTAATCTTCGACGACCAACGTAAATTCTCCGGCCCACAAGGCGCTCTCCCCCGTTTCCTCGAGACCTTCATCCGTGGCGGCTCCGACTACGGCATGTCAATCGACCGCACCCCCGTCGTCACATACGGCAACTTCAACGCGCCGCTGAACGCCGTGCACCGTTCCTGCGAAGAACTCTACACCCGCGTCGCCAAAGAAAGAGGCGGACCCCCCGAACTCCTGATGTTCTTCATCAAGGGGAAATCGCAGATCATGTATGAGAACATTAAATCTTACTGCGACACTGTGAGGGGCGTGCAGAGTCAGGCGGTCGACAGCTTTAATGTGCAGAAGAAAGGTGGAGATAGGGCGTTTCATGCGAATTTGTTGTTGAAGGTTAATTCCAAGTTGGGTGGGACGACAGTTACACTTACGAACCCTGTTACAACCTCCTCTGTTCCGACGGTATGACTCCTTTGCTAATTATGTTGTTTTTGTGCGTTGACTGATGGCGGTAGATGTTTATCGGGGCCGACGTATCGCATGCGGCTCCCGGGTCGAGAGCGCCCAGTCTCGCAACCATGGTCGGTAGCGTCGACCACGAAGGTGTCAAATACGCCTGTCCACTGCCCCTCAACCAAAACAACCGCGAAGAGTCCATCCTCGGGGTCCGAAGCATGGTCACCGAGATCGTCAAGCTCTACAAAAAGAACACGAATACTTTCCCCCAGAGGGTGATGTATTTCCGCGACGGTGTGGCGGAGGGCCAATTCGCCAAGGTCAAGGACTTGGAGGTCACGGCTATTAAGGAGGCGATTGCGGCTTTGAGTGGGCGCAAACCGTCCGTCACGGCAATTGTCGTCCGCAAGAGGAATCATACTAGGTTGTTTCCCAAGGATGGAGAGGGGGATAGGTCGAGTAGGGGGAATGTTCATCCTGGGACGGTGGTTGATCAAGACATCACGCATCCCACGGATTTTGATTTCTGTACACACTCTCCTTGCCTGGAAAATACGGTGTCTGATTCATTAGATCTTGTTCCTCATTCGAGTATTCAGGGCACTGCACGTCCCGCTCACTATTGTACATCATCTCACTTTTTCTTACGATATGGATTAATTAATCGTAGATGTCATTCACGATGATCATAATCTCCCCGCGGATTTCGTCCAGCGACTCTGTTACCAAATGTCCTACGTCTACCAACGGTCCTGCGGCTCCGTTTCCCTCCGTACTCCCCCCATTCTAAATACCCCTCTTAACCAATAGACCCGGCAGTCTATTACGCCCATTTAGCGGGCAATCGTGCCCGTGCACATGACCCCTCCAGGGACCGCGACGAGGACAGTTCCGGCTCCGGCGCAATGCAATCGGGCCGTGCGGTAGTGGACATCAATGTCTCTCCCCTGCGACCTATCCATGCCAACATCCAAGGGTCCATGTGGTGGATGTGAGGATCCTATCTTGGCGATGCAGTTCCCTTGATATTTTATTTCTCTTTAAATTGACTGGTGTATTTTTTGGGGAAGGGGGGCATTGTTGTCTTTTGGGCATTGTTGTCTTTTGGGCGTTGTTAGTTAGGTGTAGGGAGCTGGAAGAAAAGACTTATTTCAGAGTACTTTAGGGGAAATCAGAGCAGTCATACCAGCCATTCCTTAGGCATGGATATCTTGTGAATAACTGCACTGGGATTGAAACGTGCTTTCTGAGGAGAAGGACAACTGCGTAGGTGGGCGGAGAGAACGTCGATAATGGACCCTGCCTCTTGACGGGGTATGGACAGCCTATGACACGTTTCTGGCACGTTGCACTCAGGTCCCGGCGACGCGCAGTCGACGATCCTTCTAATCAACACGCGCCGTAGATACCAAAGACGTCCTTCGCGGGCCGGAAATTAAATCACCGACCTCAACTCTGGCAAAAACGTACCATGAAACACAGATCTACAGGATAACTTATTTTTATCTACATAGTTCCGAAACTGTTATTTATACCAAATGGAGGTCTAATCGAAACATCAACCGCGGCGGAATTCGACACTTTCATAGCTATAAGTGCTTTACTACTTATGTGATAATTCAATCCCCGACGGAGCCGATCGTGTTCAGCCACTTCTGCTTACAGTATCTGGCATATGTCAAAAGTGTGCTGCCCATACTATAGCGGATAATTATTCATGCGGAACGTACGTGTGTGTATGCATGAAGGTGAAATCGCCCTCGCCCTGCTGCAGTCGGCAGAGAGATGGCGTCCTATCCAATGGCACGGACCTTCCCCTGAAAATCGCCCAGTCACATCATCAATCTCACTAATCCGCCAGAAACCCCTGATTCCCGCCTCCAGACCCCACGGCGTTCCACGGCCGAATTCCTCTGCGCGTGAAAGTCGGTGAACTGGCTGGGCGTCCATGTGCCGTTGTGCTCAGGTACCCGAGACGGGCCTCCCACGTGCTGTCTTTCGGTGGAGATTAGGTTCACGTTCGCCTCCACGTACACACATGTAAGTTACTATGTGTGAATATACTTTTGAATTGAGTATTGGTGGGTCATTTTTCCTGCTACGCACGGCCCCCTTTTCACGGTCCACCTTTCGATAAATTGCCCCACCGCCCCGTTGGGCCCAGCTATTAATCCAACACCCATTTAAGAAAATAAAAAACACCCTCGGCAGCACAGCATCCATTGTTCCTTTGAACGGCCCGTTGTCGACAGGCCCATCCCGATCATCTCTGCAATAGTCTTTCTTGACTACCACCACGTCCGTCGGGATTCTTTGCTGGGCCTCTGGAATGGTAGATCGGTCTCCCCCAACGCTGTAGTCGAGAGAAGATTGATATCACGATCCCACTTACGAATATAATATACAACCACCGACCGGGGGATTTGATTTGGGTCTAAAGGGGGTATACGAGGGATGTCGCTGCAGCCACTGGATTCCACGCCCGATGTCCCCGAGGCTTACAAACTGGCCTTATCAGAGTCACGAAGATGGTACGTATCGCTGGGCACATATTGCTGTGGTGGTCGGGGAGGCGCGGGCTAATTATGATGATAGGCTTGTCTTGGCGTATACTTCGCGGGCGGCGTTGTGTCTTCGAGGACAGGGGATAGGATTACCCGAGCTGCGAAAACAGTTGGAGGAAGAAGATGAAGTGCTCTTTGGATTTTTACGGTTTCGTCGGAGGGGGATTGTGTTGCAGTACACTAATCCCGACTGTTCTCGCGTCGTCAAAGGTACTCACTCCCGATCCCGTCCTTGATCCCCTCTTCATGCTGTGTATCTTTTGTCGAATCCTTTGCAATACTTATTCTGGGATCGCATTCCAGTCTCCGAGGAGGGATCAAGACGCTAATATAATACTAGCTCGAGCCCAGGTCCACTTGCAGACAGTCCTAAACTACTTCCGCGACAACGATTTCCTCCTCGAAACAAGTACACCCAAAGACATCACTCTAGACAACATCGCCCGTCTGACAAACTCAACCTCCACATCCACCATAAACTCTAATAAAAAAAGCAAACGTCTCACCGACATCATGGAAGAAAGCCCCATCATCGGCGCAGGAGGAGAACTCCTCGATGTCGAGGACGGCGAATCAAGTCCCTCTGCAAGCAGTGTGTCGGGGACAACCAGTTCGATGAGTAATCGCACGGACGAGGGGGAGAGTACGGTTACTGCGCCTTCGACGAAAACGGCACAGAGGAGTGGACATAAGTTGTCGTTGACACCTGTCTCGAGGGGAGGACAACATGCTTTGGTCAGTCCTCCTACCACGCCGAGATCGCACGCACCGTCAGGTCTCTCAACTTCTTCTTCAGCAGCAGCAGCAGCGAAGTTACGACAACCTCCTTCGCCGACGACGACTTCTTCCGAACACCAACGCGATTCCTACGACTCAATAACCTCCCCCCGTTCCACCCCAACCAACTCCCCCACCCCCGTCACCCCAACCAACTCCTCCCCGCCTTCCCTACCACTCACGCCACCAACTCCCCCCTCGCCCTCCAAACTCCGCCTCCTCAAAGCCCTCGAAATGCGCCGCCTGAAAATGTCCGGCCAACCCGTCGTCCTCGTCTCCAAAACATTCGAATTGACTCATCACCACCACCATTTCGAGCATCATCCCGCAGCCTCAAGGACCGAGAAGCCCGCTACTCCGCCCCCGGAACCGGTCTCCCCGAGGGGGGTGGGGACAGCAGATCATAAGATGAGACTGCAGGCGGCGAAGAAGGCTGCGTTGGCGGCGAAACGGGCCGTGCTGGAGGAACAGAAGCGGCATATTGCGGAGTTGGAGGGGTCGGGGAGAGATTTATTGAGTGGATGGGTTAATTTTCAGTCTTCTACTTCACTGGTACCTCCTCCCATCCCCAGACTCAAGACTCAAGAGATTTGTTTCCGCGGCAGTGCGTTTAACCCCGCTCATATGTACACGGGAGAATTGACGGTAGCTTTGGCGACGGAAGTATATCCGTATTAATTCGGCCAGGGATCTTATTCTTTGTGATACGGAGGACGCGGCGAAGGGCTCGGTCGTGGATAAGTCGGTGTGGAAATGGAGTTTGAAATCAGAGGTCAGGAATGTCGAAGTCCCTGATAGAGATGAGGAACAGTTACCTTACAGCCTGAGGATTGCGCTTGAACGGGGTGGCGCGGTGTGTAGTATTGCTTGTCAGACCGATGAGGATTTAACTAATTTACGAAGAGGTATCTGATCCCCCTCCCCCTCCCCCCACACATCTCCCCTTTACATCCTTTCTCCAGTCCTATTCTACGGCACTCAATCTCATTCCCAACATGCTTTTAATTCGAGAAGTTCCTTAGCGGAACGATGGCTTGAACGTGGACTGACTGTTTTAGTCCTGGGATATTGTTTGAATGATGAGGGTGTGTTTTGTGGATAGCATCATGGCGTTTGGACGAGATATTTGAATTTGTGGGAATTTGTTGGTTGCTTTGGTGTAGATTGTGAATACGTGCTATTGTAGCATTCAATGGAACCCGAGACCTTGGCACCAGCATAACGCGGACCAAAACCGATGCAAGAAAACCTTACCAGATCCTGATTTTTGAGCACCCACACCGTATCTGAAGAACATGGATTTCTCTTGCTGCGTCTAAACCAACTTTGCAGCCAATTACTGTGAACACTTTGTCGTCGAATATATGCATATCAAAAGACATATCATGAAGTGCCAAGGTGTTATCTTAACGCAATTTGAACACGCATGTACATATTTCCCCTTCATCTCATCTCGCTTAATCACCTCCATAATCCATTTTCATCTCCCACAGCGAAAGGGGTTTCCAGGGGTAAAATTAAACCCTCCCTCCCTTCGAGCCCTGATTTTCGCACCCACAATTAAATCACGTTCCATTGATCCCCAAACACACTCGCAAACCACACAGACGAAGCACGTCGGCAACCGCGGCCGTCTCGCCCTTGCAGCAGCAGTGTCTCTTGCAGCAGTCGAGAGAGGCTTGTATGATGGGGGATTTACAGCAGGCGTCGCCGATTCCAACGAATATTCCACGCGGGATTGTGACGGAATGGGGGGTTGATGATGTGCGGAATTGGTTATCGCAGAGTATGCAGTTGCCACAGTATCTGGAACTCTTCGAGGGTAGTCCCCCTTCTCTATGTGTGTGTATTGCTGTGGATCTCTTTGTTGGGTGGTTTGGGAGTGTTTATTGGCGTTGGTCAGGGACGGGGTTCTGATTGTAGAGAACGAGATTGCCGGAGATGTGTTGGTGCATTTAGACCATGATGCATTGAAAGATCTGGACGTTACTTCCGTGGGACATCGATTGTATCTCCTCAAACAGATATATAATCTCAAAATCGCGCATGGAGTGAAATTCGAGAAGGACGATTATGTGCCGATATGTATTGCCTCCTTCCTTGGAATTCGAGGCTGACAAGAATAGCCGCTCCGAAGGGGGAAGAGGAAGATGAAATACCGCCCGCTAATATTCTTAAACATCTTCGTGATAGAGGTGACTTCTCTGTTGGAAAGGGGTTGACAGTAGACTCGAAGATACAGATTCTAGAGTACGAGGTGAAGAGGATGAATGATCAAATGTATCGATTGAAGGAGGAACTCGTCCCAGTCTTCAAATATACCCGCGAAAAGGTCCATACCCACCCTCCTATCCCACATGTCAAAACATCTCTCAAATTCCTTCCTTCTTTAATTGGAATATACTTATCATATAGCCATTACCCACGCCCGACTTACCCACTCCAAACACAGCACCAACCACCGGCTCCAGTCTCGCCCGCAAATTCTCCACGAAAAAGCTCTTCCTCGGAGGCAGTCGAAAGCCCCCCGACGAACGCACCATGGAAATCTCCAAACCCCTCATGTCACCAACCTACCTGAACGGCATCAACGACGACAGAAGACCCGACTCCCCACGCAGTCCCACAAAGTCCGCCATGCCAATAACTCCCGGACTACAGCCCCCGACACCATATACTCCCTACGCCCCCGATACCTCCAATTACTCCTCCGCGACGACGTATACTTCCAATACACCCGGGACGTATCCCCCCTCGGCGGGATATAGTTCCAATGGGTCTACGGTGTTTGGATCCGGTGGGTCGACAGGGTATGTCAGTCCGGTGACGCCGCGACGGGATCGCAATGATGAGGAAATGACGCCTCGATTACGGAGTAATAGTGCTACGGAGAAGGAGGTAGAGAAGGAACAGCCCGCTCAGACGCAGAGTTCGCGCAGCGAGACGAATACCCGGCGCAGGGAGAGGAAGGATGTGAATAAGAAGGACGTGAGTAAGAAGGATGTTAGTAATCCGATGAAATCTTTTAGAGTCAATTTGGATGATCCGTGTTGGAAAGTATTACCTGCTGCGATGAAGAAATATGAAGTCAAGGGAAGGGAGGAGGATTATCGATTGTACATTACCTATGAAAATACCGGTATACATCCCCCCCTCCAATTCCCTCGTGTTGTTTATTTGTTTCATCGACAATCACCCCTCTTGTCTTCAAATCTCTACCTCCTCTAGTGCAGCTATACTCTTCCTCAGTACCCATGTTCCCTCTCCCTGTCTTCTAGCTTTTGTACCTTGCGCCTCGAAGAGTACTGATACTTTAGAACGCAAACTCTCCTCAAACGAAAAACCCCTAATAATATTCCAACAACTCCAAAAAGAAGGCCGAAACCCACTCTTCATGCTCCGCTACGCCGGCAAAGGCCGCGAAGGCGACCACGAGCGCGAACGCGAACGTCGAGAACGCCAACAACAGCAACAACAACAACAACAGCAGCAAAAGGAGATCCTACAAAAAGACGAGGATCCAACTACCCCAAAGGGCGTGCCGGAGGGATATTCCGCGCGGTATAATGAGGTCAAGGCTGGGAATGGGATGTTTTGACCGGGACAGGGACTTGGGGAGGGGGGTTGGGTTTGGAATGAATGGCATTGCGTTGGAGGGTTGTCCTGGTACTGGTGCTGGTGTGTTGATATTGGTGTTATGTATTGGTTTCTTGGTGTACAAAGTAAGAAGGTATTTAGGCTGCATTTGGTTTCCAAGGTTTCAAAGATGAGGTTGACTCTCTCTCTCTCTATCAGTTTTGTTTTGCTCTTGTACTTCAATCCTTGACGGAACCACGTCGGAAAGGGAGGTATACGGTATATGAACTTGATTTGTTTATATATCGCACAGCGTACAGATACATAGTACCACTCCAACTCGAAACTATATACTATACCCTCAAACTCCATACTCCATAACCTGGCTGCCCACCAATTTTCCAAAGCTGGTTATAATTCCTCATCCTCAGTGACGTCGCCCTCATCCTCACGAACACCAAAAGTCCGCTCAACATCCGCATCCCTCTCCTCACCCCCCTGCACACTCTCCTCATCCTCCGTCTCATCCCCCTGCCCCACCTCCTCATCCCCCTCCTCATCCTCCTCCTTCAAATCAAGTGTCTCCGGCGTCGGAGTCCGTTTTCTCTTCCCCTTTCCAGCAGCAGCAGCGGTCTTCCTCGTACTCGGCGGTGCCGGCGGCGACGCACTCCTTCGCTTCGATCCCCTAGAAACAGTCCCCTTGGAACTTGTCCCCCTCGTTGACGTGGTTGGTTTTGAAGCGGTGCTCTTGGGGTTTGCGGCTGATGCTGCTCCTCGGCCACGTTTTTTAGGAGCGGGCTCTTCGTCGTCTTCGTTGTCTTCGTGGGAGAGGTGTTCTGGGATACGGGCTTCGGGAACGGGGCCGTTATTTGTGAGTTCCCTGATTTTGGCTTTTTTTGTGTTGAGCAGCATGTTGAACTATACATTAGCAAGTGAAAAGAAAGAAAGAAAGGAGATTGCAACGATGAAGAAAAGCGGAGGAGAATATGTGAGAGGTAGAGGGATTGAGGCGAGAGGATTGAGGACGCGGAAGGGTTCATGAGGCCACGGGGGAAGGACAGGGATAGGGAGCAGGGGGGGACCTTTGTTATTAGTAATGTTTCGTGGTCTTCTTTTGCTTTGACTAGTTCGTCTAATTGGGCTTGAAGTTTTTCGATCATGTCTTGTTCGGTACTTGTCGTTTCCTTCAACTTGCGAGTTTCCGCCTAACGAAAGTAAGCTTCCTGCAGGTCCACAAGAAACACATCCCCAGCAAACAGAAAGGCAAAAAACCCACTTCGAACAAACAGGAGATTTGATCAGGAGATTTGATACGGAGATTGAGACGAGAGGGTCCGGGATGGAGGTACCTGAGCGGCGATATTAGCGTGAGCGGACTCGGTTAACCATTCCATTAAATCGACCTCTGCATCCTGATCCTCTAATATCTCAACCGTCCCTAGTCGAACCTACTATTACCCTTTGTCCCAAACAACCCAAGTCATACAAGGGATAAATACCGTATACTCTTCCTCATCAACTCTTTGTACAGTAACCTACGATCAACTCCATCGTTTATGTGATGTGATACAGTGATCTTGTCCTTTGCTTTGTTCAGACTTGCAGGGAGGGTAATGTCCTTCTGTTGTCCCATGGAAAATAACGCGTCAACCACGATTTTGTGCCACTCCTCGTCGGTGCCATCGAAACTGCCGCTTTTGCCCGTCTGGATGTCTTTCTTGGATACTGTCATCAGTCACTGGACCACAACAACAGTAAGGTGTGGAGAGCACTCACGTTTTGCGGAGAAGGGGAGCGAGCCATCGGTTGCGGTGATCGTGATTGGGAACGATTTGGGCGGGGAGGTTATCCGCAGGATCAGAGACGTGGACTTTGCTTTGAGAGGGACGGGCAAGTAGTGCGCTGGCGGTGCAGCTGAGGACGGGGGCATTTTAGTCCGGTGGTGATGAATTGGTGCGGGTGATGGAAAAGTGATCAGCGTTGTACATACATAGATCGGTGATGGCCCTCAGACGCGTCCCCTGGGAAGAACGTTCTACTAAGGAAAAGGCGTGCGGAATCCAGTTGATTATGGTGTTGTACAGTTCTAAGTGCCAAGAATGTGTTTGGAGGACATGTTGTGCAACGGCAACGTATCTTCTTGGGTTGAGAACCGTTCATGCCAGATACAACCCCGCCGGAAAGTGCAGTTATGATTGAGTTCAGGTGTCAGAGCTGCGGTGACCCTTTTCGAGTCTGACTTTGTCAGGCAAGCGGCGTCACCACATTCCTCACCACATTCCAATGAACCAAACAACACACAACCTAATTATGGAGCGCTCTCTGCATCACCGCACCACTGATACACAATGATTCGTACGGATGTTGTTCTTGAAGAAATGGAAACCTGGTTTGCCGACCGAGAACTGTTGCTTTACTGTGATGAACAAAATGAAGAGAATCTTCTGCTTCATCACCTTGATCCAGGCGCTAAAGCACGTTGCTCTAGCATCTACCAACTGGCATATGGCATTCCTATTTCCAGAACAAGGCCAACGAAAACCTCATAGTTTGCGCTGCTCCGCATCACAGGAGGCTCGGATAGTTAGTCTGCATAGACTTAAGAAGCTATTATTTTCGTTATAAGAACGTCAGATGCGAATATCGATTGGGACCTCTCGCAACTGCACCGGCATCTTCAGCTCATGGCCCCGAAGAAGATTGTATAGTGTCCCTACATGTAACTCCTCAACGCATCTCTGGAGCTAAATCCTGACTCATATGGTTAGATGTTCGATGCCTTTCCAAAAGCTTATTTTGGTCAGTGATCCGTGTGATCTGATCGGCATTGCCGTGACTCATTTCGCGCCTCCACAAAGGGGCAACGACTTCTACCTACTATTCCTCCAACCTCACAATGTCGCCGTCGATATCCCCCAACATGTCTCAAACACACTCTCCACAAACAAACATGGAGCACATCGACACTCTTCTCCAATTCTGGTTTCGGACTTCCTTCCCTCCGCCCAACGACACTCCCTTTCGCTCACACTGGTTCCGCGCAACGCCAGACCAAGATGAGGAAATGAACCATACCTTCTCGCAACTTTACGAACAGGTCCTTGAAGATGAGCAGCTACGGACACAATGGGAAACGACTCGAGCTGGAAGGATGGCCCTGCTTATTCTATTGGATCAACTGCCCCGGAATATGTTTCGCGGGACATCAAGAATGTTTGCCTCGGACTCACTGGCTCTGCCACTTGCTTTGAAAATGGTCCAGCAAGAGGACTTGACGGCGATGGAGAAAATGTTTGTATTCATGGCGATACAACATGCTGAGAGTCTGGAGTATGCAATCATGGCTGAGGACGGATTAAAGGCCCTGGTGAAATCACTTGCGAATGACAAGCAGCAACGAAAGTTTATGAGATTGCTGCCTTCGGCGAGAGCCCATGTCACTATGCTCGAACAGTTCGGACGATATTGCCATCGAAATGATATCCTTGGCCGACCTTCCACCGACGAGGAAAAGAAATTCCTTTCCACCGCCAGTAACAATTTCATCAAATCTGTCAAGAATGGCGCTAAATCGTCCAACGCACAATCCTCACAATCGCAGAAGGACAATAAACCCGCATACGACCTTCCGAACCGGATCTCGCCAATGCGGGTATTATTGTTACACGGATTTCGTCAAAATGCGACCACGATCCGGGACGCTCTGAAACCCCTTATCAGTGTTCTTCGGCCCTACCCAATTGAATTCATTACTCTGAATTCTCCAATGGTATATCGGCCTGGAACGACTCCGTTCGGGGATTCTGCTGTGACTCATCCGACCTGGACTCAACCTGCCGAACATCTCAAGTGCTGGTGGAATGCCTCCGACGACGGGAAAGAGTATCTTGGCTGGGAGGCCTCCGTGCGATTCATTGAGCGCGCCTGGATTGAGAAAGGAGCCTGGGATGGTGTCGTTGCATTCAGTCAAGGAGCGACTTTAGCTTCGTTACTTTCATCGATGTCCCAATTGTCGTGTTCGCATGCCCGTTTCGCAGTGTTGATCTCGGGATCACCATCTCGGGCCACTGCGCACAAGGACCAACTTCAAACTAAAATCAAGGGTATCAAGACATTGAATATCTATGGGAAACAGGATCATCATCTGGGCACGCCAGAAGAGATGAAGGAGCGGACATTGAAATTGTCGGGGTTTTTCGAGGATGCTGAAATATTTGAACATGGAGGTGGACATTTCACTCCACAATGGTGGCCTTGGGATCTCATGGCCAAGTTTATCTTGGCCCAAGGAATTCCCATGGGAAATGAGTCTGAGGACGTACTTCTCACGGATGACTTCTCCGTTGATCAACGATTGGATAAATTGATCAGGCGGTGGGAAGCCCATGGCAAGAAGGGACGTGTTCTACCACCGTTGTACTCGACTGAATTGATTGCGAAACTCGTTTCGTCGTGTCTGCCTCCTCGTGTCGATGGCTATGATGGTGGCTACTCAGATCTCAGAACCTGCGACAGTGGATCGAATTTGCAAATTATCACTACTGCCTGCGACGAATACGATCTTCAGAAGGGCTCAGTCAGCAAGAAACTGTTGGATGATCTCTTTGTACTGGCGTTCTCAAACCATCCAAAATTCCAGGGCAACGGCGAAGACTTATACTTCGAGATGCTCACTCGACTCGGTCTTACCTCTCCCGAATATGTCATCCAACAGTTCCCTTCTATTGTCAAGTACGGTCACTGGCAAGATCTCAATAATCTCGTCAAAGCCAACTGGCCCTTCGTAAAATCCTCTCATCCATCTCACGCCAATGCGCGGCGAATCCATACCGCCATCCTCCACTTCCTGGGCACTCAACTCCAAAAAGACGCAGCCAGCATCTCATCTCAATCAAACGACCTTACAGGTGAAGATGGCCAAGGTCAAGATTTCACTGCAGTTTCGCTCGCTGCGAAATATGTCCCTCGAATAAGGGGTTCACTGGACAATGTAACTCATTTTGCTCGAGATCTCGCCTTGTGGCTTCGTCCTGCCAAGAATGATGCCGAGAAGTTGACTTCGTATGTGGGATATCAAAAACTTTATCGATCAATTTGTACTGTGCTGGAAAACACGAGTCCCGATATCGGGAATTATGACAAAGGATGGGATGTGGAAGCAATACCAAAGCTCACCATCGAGCAACGGAATCGTATTCTATCTATGCCTCCGAATACATTCGTTAAAGTCCCTGAGGAGGTCCCTGTTGCACCATGTCCACTCGAGGAATTGGAGGAAGTTATCAAACATCTGAACTCGAATGCTCCTCTTCCGAAAGACAATGTCAAATTTGTCCGGGGGACACTTATGCCGGTCAAAACCCCAGCTGGCTCGAAAGGTGTTTTGGACATGTGTAAACAAGTAGTTGGACCAGAGGGAGTTACACCCCTACTGGATGGATTGCGTGTATGCAAAGGTGTTGAGGGGCTGTTATTGGGGAATAATGTGACTGGAGGCAAAGGCGCACGAGAGATTGCAAAGTACATCAAACGGGAGGATTCTCAGATCACAACGTGGTATCTTGGAGGGAATCAATTCGGACCAGATGCTGTCGGCGTTATTTCAAAAGCATTGGAGAGGGATTCGAAAGTCCTTGCGTTGTGGTTGAAACGGAATCCAGTAATGCCTGAAGGAACATTACATTTGGCGAAGATGTTGAGACTCAATCAGACTTTAACTACTCTCGATTTATCGAATTGCGGCGTCCTTGATGAGGGATGTATCGATCTCTTCCGCGTTGGATTGATGGACCATCCGGCCATGAAACATCTCTACCTCAATACCAATGGTATTACTGTCAAAGGTGCTACTGTCATCGCCGAGTATTTCGAGAAGGGGGGAAATCTGGAGTCACTGTATATGAGCTGCAATCCGTTGGGTGACGAGGGAGTCAGAATACTCGCAAAGTCCCTCAAGGGAAATACTCATCTTGTCCGACTTGGCCTTTCAAGTTGTGCTATTGGCGACATCGGAATCAAAGCACTCATCGAAGTCCTTCCAACAATTCCGAATCTACAGTGGCTGAATCTTGGATTCCTGAAAGGGACGTATATTTTCAATGGTCTCCCTAATTACCTCGGTTTGAATGGCGTCAAACTACTCTGCTCCGTGATTCCTCGAATGCCATCGTTGAGATATCTTGATATCTGTCATAATCAAATCCCGCCTGAGGGACTACAGTTACTTGATACAACGTTGCGCAGCCTGCCAGAAGGACAAGGACTAGTGGCTCTACTCTCTGCCCAGTTCGGACAGCAGCATTCAGAGTTGGTAGATAATCAGTTAAAAGCGACATTGGCTCGTAATACGTTATTATGGGGGAAGAAAGTTGTTGGTGGAGAGGATCAGAAGGAGTGGCAGGGCGTAGGAGAACAGATGGCACAACGCTCTATCTGTCCTGATCATGTCAAGGAGATTATGAGTACCACTCGTAATATGGATTAACTTTTCTTTTCGGCGTTTTGGTAGGTTGGAGTTGGGGGTCTATATCATCTGGATGCCGGATGGAATTAGTTTATAATTGGAAACATTCTTCCTTGATACCTCACAAAGTCGAGATGCAAACACGTCAAATGCAAACACGTCAAATCCTGCCCAATTATATTGTTAATTCCTAAATTGCCTCCTTTAAACGCACGCAATGAAAGAAACAAAGAAAAAGCCGCAAACTTTTTCAGTTCGTCTACACATATATCAACGACCATCCATCTACTGCACGCCCTTCGACTTTGCAGGTTCGTCATGTGCCACCCCCAAAGCTTCCTTTAACAAAGCCTCCTCCTCCTGCTTATGCTGATACTTGCTACCTGTTGCAACACTAATGATCAGCGAGACTTTTTATCATTGGGATACCTGGCGCTAGGTCCACGTCCAGCGTATGTGACTTCCATACCCGCGTATTTAGTCTCCTTCAACAAAGTCTGCAGACGCGGCTGAACGAAAGTCCATCCACCAGCATTCAAATGCTCTTCTTGTGCCCAAACGATAGATTCCAGATTGGGGTATGATTCGATATTGTTCTTCAGACTGACAAAGGGGAATGGATGGAATTGTTCGACCCGAGTGACGGCAATATCTAACGTCAACATGTTTTTCGAGGATATTTATTACCATCAATCTTCTGGGTTTGTCGCTCTTTGTGAATCGCAGCCCACACCTGTCCAGTACAGATGATGAGTCGCTTGATTTCTTCTTTAGGCTTGATCTTGAATTCATCCTGTTCGTGGGCAGTGTCACCAAGAACACGGTGGAAGTGATTGTCGCCGGAGAAGTCTTCGATGGGTGATCGAGCGAGAGGATGACGAAGGAGAGATTTGGAGAAAAACAAGATCAAAGGTTTACGGAATTCACGATGGATTTGACG
>Ga0302325_10012068_pt1 | contig 18573 bp, 14 predicted proteins | sample Palsa_T0_2_FD_201948 | JGI IMG/M metagenome (GOLD analysis project Ga0302325, IMG submission 201948) | Peat permafrost microbial communities from Stordalen Mire near Abisko, Sweden - Palsa_T0_2 | ecosystem: Environmental > Terrestrial > Soil > Palsa > Peat permafrost | place: Sweden: Abisko...
ATGGTCGCGTCGGCGGCCGACCGCGAGCTGGATGCTGACGAGGTGGAGTTCGCCCGCTACCTGCACGCCGAGACGGACGGGCACCCGTTCTGCGTCGAGGAGGTGCTGCTGAACTTCGTCGAGAGCGGGCGGCTGCAGACCGCGGGACGCTGGGTGCTCGATGGCGCCCAGCAGAAACTGGCGATCCCTGAGGGCGTACGTGAGGTGGTCCTGCAGCGAGTGACCCGGCTGCCGGGAATCGTGCACGAGGTGCTGGCGGCCGCGGCCGTGACCGGCCAGGAGTTCGACGTGTCCCTGCTGGCCGAGGTGGTCGCCGGCGGGATCCGGGTGGTGGTCGAGGCGCTGGAGGCCGCGGAACACGCGCGGCTGATCAACCCGGTTCCCGGGCGGGCGAGCCGCTACCAGTTCGCGCACACGCTGATCCGTTCCAGCCTGTACGAGGACATGCCGACCAGCCGGCGGCGGTGGCTGCACCGCGACGTCGGCCTCGCCCTGGAGCGCTGCATGACCACCGAGGACCGGCTGACCGAGCTGGCGATCCACTTCGGCGAGGCCGCGGCAGTAGGGGAGGTGGACCGGGCGGTCGCCTACGCCCGCAAGGCCGGCGACCAGGCGGAGAGCCGGGCGGCGTTCGAGCAGGCCGCCGCCAGCTACGCGCAGGCCATGGACGCCCTCGGGCTTTCCGGCCGCCCCGATCCGGTGCTGGCCTGTGATCTCAAGCTGGCCCGGGCCAGAGCCCTGTCGCACACCGCCGGCGAGGAGTTCCAGCTGGCCGCGTTCGACGCGGCCGATGCCGCACGAGCGCTCGGCGACACCCCGCGGCTCACCGAGGCGGCGTTGCGCCTGGTGCACTTCGGGCCGGCCAGCCCTGCCCGCGACGGCCGGGAGATCTCGCTGTTCGAGGAGGTGCTTGACCGGCTGGGCCAGGCCGACAGCCCGGCCCGGGCGCGGCTGCTCGCCGCCCTGGGGGTGGCCCAGCCGGTCACCGAGACGCAGCGGGCCGCGGGCCTCAGCCGTCAAGCTGTCGACATGGCCAGGCGGATCGGCGATCCGCTGGTCCTGGCGCGGGTCCTGGCCGGTCATCACGCGGTCATCCGCGGCCCGGACGCCGACGAGGAGCGGCTGGCGATCGCCCGGGAGATGGTGACCCTGGGCGAGCAGCTGCGCGACCCGGAAGCCACGTTCGCGGGCCACATCGCCTGCTACGTCAGCCTGGTCGCGGCCAGCGACGTAGCAGGCGCCGACGCCGCCGCCGACGCCGCCGACCGGCTGGCCCGTCAGCTGCGCCGCCCGCTGTTCACCTTCCACGTGCTGCGGATAAGGGCCGCGCAGGCCATGCTGGCCGGGCGAATCGCCGAAGGCGAGCACCTGGCGGCGGCGATGAGGCAGCGGGGCAGGGAAACCACCATCCCCGGCGCGCTCCTCGACGTGATGTACGCCGGGTTGCAGTTCCTGGCCTGCGAGCCGCGAGACCGGCTGGCCGAGCTGGAGCCGGCCATCTCGCGTCTGGCCGACGCGCAGCCCGAGTGGACGCTGCTGCAGGCCGCCCAGGCCCACATCCGATGCGCGGCAGGCCGCCCCGAACTCGCTCGCCCGCTGCTCGCCCGCCTGGTCGCCGACGGCTTCCGCGGCGTGCCGCGCGATGACATGTGGCTGGAGACGGTGATCCACATGGCCGCGGTCGCCGCGGAAGTGCGGGACACGCAGGCCGCGGCCGCGATCTACGACCTGCTCGGTCCCTACTCCGGCCGCAACGCCTGCACCGGCATGGGGTCGTTCGGTCCGGTGGACCGGATCCTCGCGGTGCTGGCCACCACGGCCGGGCGTTACGACCAGGCCGAGCGGCATTACGCGGCGGCGGTCGAGCTCAGCGAACGGCTGCGGGCGCCCGGCTGGGCCACCTACGTGCGCTGCAGCTGGGCTAGGACGCTGCGGATCCGGGGCCGGGACGCCGACCTGGCGCGCAGCCGGGAGCTGGCCGTACGGGCCCTGGCGGACGCCCAGGTCCTGGCCTGGAACGACCTCGCCGACCAACTGCGGGTCCTAACCGGGCAGTAGGAGGCGCCGACGGCCAGGCCGCGCCGGACCACTGGCGCGACCACGGGCCGCGAAACGCCAGCGGCCCCGCCGCGCACCTGGCGCGACGGGGCCGCGGACGACCCGGCTGGGGTACTCAGCCGACCGGCTGCGTCGGCGACGGCTCGGTCGGCGCCGGCTCGGTCGGCGCCGGCGTCGGCGGCGACGGCACGGCCGGTTCGTTGGTCCCGCCCAGGCGCCGCCTGGCCGTCTCGCGGCGGCCGGTCGCCGGCAGGTGGTTCAGCACCGTGCCGAGACCGAACGCCGGCATGTTGTCGTAGATGGCCTCGTACTTGGCCGGCTCCACGAGGTAGCTCTCGTGCCAGATGCCGAACGTTCCGTCGTTGCCGACCATCTGGTTGTAGCGGCGCCACACCGGCACGTGCATTTCGGCCTGCGAGCGGGCAAACCGTTCCAGGTCTTCCCATGACCGCCAGTACTGGATCATGCCGATGCCACGGGGGTAGACGATCTGCTGGCCGCCCAGGTAGCCCTTCTCCTGGTATTTGCGCAGATCGAGGAGCATGCGGACAAAGGAAATCGCACCGAAAGTCCATTTCCGGAGCGAAAGGAACCGATTGATGCGCATGCCGATGATGAACACGACAAAAGGCTCATCGGTCTGAGCCGCGTAGCGGCCCTTGAATGTTTTGGCCAACGGGGACACCTCCAGGGATCACGTCTCGGTCCGTCCCTGTCAGGTGCGCATATCGCCGGGCTGCTGGCAAGGCTTTCGATGTGTGTCACGGCCCGGCTAGCCGGGCTTTCGCGTATTCCGAGCCGGGTCCGCAGCAGGGGCTTTGCCGCACCGCGCGGCAGATTTCCAGGTCAACTGTGGTCGCCGCGGCGGACCCGGACGCATACTCCTGAATAGGCACGTTCAACCGTCCGTATCGCCCGGTTGAACATACCGGCGGTCAGTGCGTTTTCCGGGTTAGCTTGGTCCTGATCGTCAGTGCGGCCGCGTTGTCGTGGCACCGATCGCATATCGCGAAAGGGATATTTCCGATGGCCATCGAATTCACCGCGATGGAAATTTTCCATCATGCCCTGCGCCGGGATCTCGCCGCTCTCGAAGCTGACTTCGACCGCGACCGCTGGCGCAACTTCCGCTTCCAGCTGCACTTCCATCACACCAGTGAGGACCTGCTGCTGTGGCCGGTGGTGCGGGCCAAGATCACCGACCCGGCCGACCAGGAACTGCTCGACACGATGGAAGCCGAGCACGCGCAGATCGAGCCGCTGCTGGTCGCGGTGGAGGAGGAACTGACCGCCGGCCAGGCCAGGCCAGCCCGCTTCGCGGCGCTGGTGGCCGCGGTGACCGGTCATCTCACCCACGAGGAGCAGGCCGCGCTGCCGATGATGGACCGGCTGATCACCCAGCAGGAGTGGAACGGCTTCGTGGACGGGACCAGGAAGCTGGATGGTGACCTGGCTCAGAACCCGGCGTTCTTCCTCCCCTGGCTGATCGGCGGCGCCCCGGACGAACTGCGCCGCCGCGTGCTGGCCAACCTGCCGCCGCCCGTCCTGGCCATGGCGGGCCTCGCCTAGCTGATGCCCTCGGTCCCGCGGAACTGAAAGTAGCGCTCTCGATATGGATAAGAAGTGGTGGACCCTCCTGGCCGTGGTCCTGAGCACCTTCATGCTGCTGCTCGACACCACGATCGTGAACACCGCCCTGCCGAGCATCCAGCGGGATTTCCATGGCTCGCTGGCCAGCCTGCAATGGGTCATCGACGCCTATGCGCTCGTGCTCGCGGCTGCGCTGCTGGTCGGCGGCTCACTCGCGGACCGGTTCGGCCGACGGCTGCTGTTCGCGATCGGGAACGCGATCTTCACGGTCGGGTCGCTGCTGTGCGGCCTGGCCACCGGCTCGCTGTTCCTCATCCTGGCCAGGGGCCTGCAGGGCGTTGGCGGCGCGATCATGCTCGCCACCTCACTCGCCCTGCTCAACCACGCGTTCCGCGGCAAGGACAGAGGCACCGCGTTCGCCGTCTACGGCGCGGTGACCGGGATCGCCGTGGCCATCGGCCCGCTGGCCGGCGGCCTGATCACCACGGACATCTCCTGGCCCTGGATCTTCTTCATCAACGTCCCGATCGGGGTAGCCGCCACCGTGATCACGCTCGCCAGGGTGAGCGATTCACGTAACCCGGCCGCGGTCCGCGTCGACCTGCCCGGCTTCGGTACGTTCGCCGGCGGCCTGGCCGCGCTGGTCTACGGCCTGATCGAAAGCGCCGACGGCTGGAACCAGACCCGGGTGGTGGTGAGCCTGATCCTGGCAGGCGTGCTGCTCGCCGCGTTCGTGGTCATCGAATTCTCCCAGCCGCGGCCGATGCTCGACCTGTCGCTTTTCCGCAAGCCGACGTTCACCGGCGGGCTCATCGCCGCCTTCGCCCTGGCCGGCTCGATGTTCGCGCTCATTACGTACATCATCTTGTACCTGCAGAACCTGCTCGGCTACAACGCGCTCGACTCCGGGCTGCGGACCACGTCGATAACACTGGCCGTGCTCGTGACGTCCACCATCGCCGGCCGGCTCACCACGGTCGTCCCGGCCAAGTTCATGATCGGTGCCGGATTCGTATGCATCGGCGCCGGGCTGCTGCTGATGCGCGGGCTGACCGCCACTTCCGTGTGGACTCACCTCATCCCCGGCATGATCCTCAGCGGCATCGGCGCCGGCCTGGTCACCGTGCCGCTCGCGGCGACCGCGGTGGGCGTGGTCGAGCCGGCCAGGGGCGGGATGGCCTCCGGTATCAACTCCACCTTCCGCCAGGTGGGCCTGGCCACCGGCATCGCACTGTACGGCTCGCTGTTCGCCAGCCAGCTGCGGCACGGGGTGACCGAGGCACTGCTGCGGACCGCGTACGCCCCCCGGGCCGCGCAGCTCGCCGCCGCCCTCCAGCCCGGGCAGCGGACCGGTTCCGTCCCGGCCGTGGTGTCCGGCGCGGTCCGTGCCGGGTTCACCAGCGCAGAAAACGAGATCATGCTGGTCGGCGCGGCCGTCGCGCTGGCCGCGGCGGTCACGTCACTTGTTCTCATCCGGGCACGCGACTTCGTTCCCATGCCGGTCCCGGTGCCGGCCGGGACCCAGCAGCCGGCGGTCATGACCGCACCCATGGATCAGTAGGGACAACAGGTATGGAAGACACGCTTGACACAGCCGTCGCTACGGTGGCCGGCCCGGTTACCGTCGAAGTCGAGCTGCGGGTCAACGGGCAGGTTCGCAGGCTCCAGCTGGACTCCAGGACGACGCTGCTCGACACGCTGCGGGAACGGCTTGGCCTGACCGGGACGAAGAAGGGCTGCGACCGCGGGCAGTGCGGCGCCTGCACGGTGCACGTCGGCGACCGCCTGGCCTTGTCCTGCCTCACCCTGGCCGCTCGCGTATCCGGGCAGGCGGTCACCACGATCGAGGGCCTGGCCGAGGACGGCCAGCTGCATCCGGTGCAGCAGGCTCTTCTCGACCAGGACGGCCTGCAGTGCGGATTCTGCACGCCGGGGCAGGCCATGGCGGCGACGCGGCTGATCGCGGCCGGCCATGCCGGGTCGGAGGAGAAGATCAGGGACCACATGTCGGGCAACCTGTGCCGCTGCGGCGCGTACTCGTACATCGTGGCGGCCGTCAAGGCTGCCGCTGCCGAGCTGGACCCGGAGGGCCAGGCCCGATGAAGCCTTTCACGCTGACCGCTCCCCTCGACGTGCCCGACGCCCTGGACCAGTTCCGGGCCGGATCGGCCTACCTAGCCGGCGGCACCACCCTGGTCGACCTCATGAAGCTGGAAGTGCTGACGCCTGGGCACGTGCTCGACATCAGCCTGCTGCCGATGCATGGCATCCGCCCCGAGGACGGCGGCGTGTACATCGGCGCGCTGGAGCGGATGAGCGACGTCGCCGAGCACGAGCTGATCACGGCGGCCTACCCGGTGCTCAGCCAGGCGCTCACGGCGAGCGCGTCGCCCCAGCTGCGGGACATGGCCACGATCGGCGGCAACCTGCTGCAGCGCACGCGCTGCGGTTACTTCCGCGACCCGGCCGTGGCCTGCAACAAGCGGGTGCCCGGTTCCGGCTGTCCGGCGATCGAGGGCGCCAACCGGATGCACGCCATCCTGGGCACCAGCGACGCCTGCGTCGCGACCCATCCGAGCGACCTGGCGGTGGCCCTGGTGGCGCTGGACGCCTCGGTGGAGCTGATCGGCGACGGCGGGCCCCGCCGCGTTCCGCTGGCCGGCTTTTACCGGCTCCCGGGCGCCGAGCCGCACCTGGAGACCGACCTGCGCGCCGGTGAGCTGGTCGCCGGAGTGGCGATTCCGGCGCTGCCCGCGGCGCGCAGATCGGTCTACGTCAAGGTTCGCGACCGGCAGTCGTACGAGTTCGCGCTGACCTCGGCGGCCGTCGCCGTGGCGGTCAGCGACGGCGTCATCGCCGAGGCCCGGGTGGCCGCGGGCGGAGTGGGCACCCGCCCGTGGCGGTTGCCCGCGGTCGAGCGGGCGCTGGCCGGCGCGCCGATGCGGCAGGAGGCGTTCGAGGCCGCCGTGGCCCACGCCGCCGACGGGGCCCGGCCCCTGTCGCAGAACGGCTTCAAGGCGGCCCTGCTGCGCCGCACCATCATCCGAGCCCTGATGACCCTGGCGGCGTGACCATGAGCACCGTATTCCCCAGCCAGCCGCGCCACCGGATCGACGGCCGCCTCAAGGTCACCGGCGCCGCGAGGTTCGCGGCCGACCACACCATGGACGGGCTCGTCTTCGGCTATCTGGGGACCGCCACGATCGGCTCCGGCGCCATCGACACCATGGACGTGCGGGCGGCCCTGGCCGCGCCGGGCGTCCTGGCCGTCTACACGCCCGACAACCCGCTGTCGATGCAGCCGCCCAGGATGCCCATCATCGCCGTCATCGGCGAGGGGCGCCGTCCCCTTTCCGACCGCGAGGTGAGCTACTACGGGCAGATCATCGCCATGGTGGTGGCCGAGTCATTCGAGCAGGCCCGTGACGCCGCCGCCCTTATCGAGGTGACGTACCTGCCGCAGCCGCCGCGGTCCTCGTTCCGGCATGCCGTCCCGCACGCGGTCCTCCCGCCGCCGCCGTTCGGGCAGCCGACCGAGGTCCTCGCCGAGGGCGTGGCCAGCATCGACGAGGCGCTCAGCGCCAGCGAAGTCACGTTCTCGGCCCGCTACACCCAGCCCGGCGAGCAGCACAACGCGCTGGAGCCGCACGGGGCGGTGGCCGAGTGGGACGGCGACCGGCTGACGATCTACAGCGCCACCCAGGGCCCGGCCATGCACGCGCTGGAGATCTCCGAGGCTTTCGGCGTGCCGGCGGGCCAGGTACACGTGATCAACCCGCATGTCGGCGGAGGCTTCGGCGGCAAGGCCACCACCTGGGCGCCGACCCTGCTGGCCGCGGCCGCGGCGCGCGCTCTCGGCCGCCCGGTGAAGGTCACGGCCACCCGTGAGCAGCTGTTCACCGTGACCGGGCACCGGTCGCCCGTGCACCAGGAGCTTTCTCTGGGCGCACGCCGTGACGGGACGCTCACCGCGCTCAGGCACGAAGCCGTCTCGGAACTCGTCAGGGAGGACCCGTCTAGCGCCTCCCTGTTGTTCTACCGGGTGCCGAACCTCAGCGCGCGACTGAAGGTCCTGCGGCTGAACGTGCCGAAGGCGACGATCATGCGGGCGCCGGGTTACTCGCCGGGTTCCTTCGCCCTCGAATGCGCGATGGACGAGCTGGCCGTCCAGCTCGGCATGGATCCGGTCGAGCTGCGGATGAGGAACTATCTCACTGCCGCCCCCGACACCGGCCTGCCTTACTCGAGCAAGCACCTGGACGAGTGCTACCGCGTCGGCGCCGAACGGTTCGGCTGGGCGCCCCGCCCCGCCGCGCCTCGCTCGACGCTGGACGGTGACTGGCTGGTGGGAACCGGCATGGCTACGGGCGTGCTGCCCGCCGAGCGGTCGCTAGCCGCCGCCCGGGTGCGGTTCCGGCCGGACGGCATCGCCCAGGTGGCCACGGCGCAGGCCGATCTGGGCACGGGCGCGTGGACGATGCTGGCCACGCTCGGCTCCAGGGAACTCGGCATCCCTGTCGACCAGGTCGATCCCGTCCTTGGTGACTCCTGGCTGCCGAGCAACCCGGCTGACCCGCCCTCGCTGATGGCGGCGGTCCTGTCGTCGACCACGGCCACCATCGCCTCCGCTGTGGCCGGCGCCGCCCGGGCGGCCATCGCCGAGCTGACCGGCCACGCGGTGCGGCACCCGGACTCGCCGTTCCACGGCCTGGACGCCGCCGAGGTCCGCTACGATCACGGCGAGCTGACCGGCGGCGGGCGCACGGTCGCCTTCGGGGACCTGCTGGCGATGACGCAGGCGGACGGGATCGAGGCCGTCCACGTCGAGGGGCGGCAGCAGCCGAAGTACGCGTTCGCTTCCTGGGCCGCTTACTTCTGCGAGGTCCGGGTCAACCGCTGGACCGGCGAGCCGCGCCTGTCCCGGATGACCGCGGTGGTCGACGCGGGCACGATCGTGAACGAGCGCGCCGCGCGCAACCAGATCGCGGGCGGCCTGGTCATGGGCCTCGGCCAGGCACTGCTCGAGGAAGTGAACCTTGAGCCGTCCACCGGGCGGATCGCCAACGCCAACCTCGCCGACTACCTGGTCCCGGTCAGCGCCGACATCCCGGAACCGGACGTGGTGTTCCTCGGCCACCCCGACACCAACTTCACCGAGGCCGGGGTCCGCGGCATCGGCGAGCTCGGCTGCGTCGGGTCCGCGGCCGCCATCGCCAACGCCGTCTACCACGCCACCGGAAAGCGCATCCGCGACCTGCCGATCACCGCGGAGAAACTGTTCGAGTGACGCCGCTCCCTTTCGCGGGTTGTGCAGAGTCATTCATCGCGGCATTTCCTGATCCCGTCCCCGGGATTCGCTAGCCGCCTGGGTATCAATCTGCCGCTGCACAATTCAGAGCGCCTGGTAGCGGCCGGCGAAGAAGATCAATGGGGACCGGATAGCCTGCCCGGTGCCAAGCGCGAGTACTTCGCCAATGAAAATCACGTGATCGCCGGCCTCGTACTCCGCGACAAGCGAGCAGTCAAGATAAGCCGCCGCCCCGTTGATAATCGGCGCGCCTGTCACCCGCCGGCGGTGCGGAACGTCAGCGAATGCCGCCCGGCCCTCCGGGCGGCGGCGCGAGGCGAAGAAGTGCGAGATCGCCTCCTGCTCGGCGGCGAGCACGTTCACCGCGAAGTGGCCGCTGGCGGAGATGATCGCCGCGCCCTGCCCGTCGCTCATCGCGCAGACGAGCACCAGCGGCGGGTCGAGGGAGACGCCGGTGAAGGAGTTGGCGGTCATGCCGTAGGGCCCGCCGGCGCCGCTGGTGGTGATCACCGTGACGCCCGTGGCATACATTCCGAGCGCGTCCCGCAGGTCCTGCCTGCTGAACGGCGCCTCGATCCGGTCTGCGGCGGTGGCCGCGCTGGTGCGCGCCGTCTGGCTCATCCGGCGCTCCGGGGCGGCGCCGTGACGCGAGGCCCGCGCTCGCCGTAATCCCAGCTGAGGCCGAGGGACTGCGCGATCAGCGACCGGAATATGTCGTCATCCATGGTCAGCAGGGACACGTTCGTGAGGGCCCGCACCGTGGCGGTCCTCGGCATGTCGCGCAGTATCGCCACCTCGCCGAAGAACTGCCCTGGCCCCAGGGTGGCCAGCACCTGCTCCGAGCCGCCGTCCTCGCGCACCACTTCCACCTGCCCGGCGCTGATGATGAAGAACTTGCTGGCCGGGCCCCCCTGGCGCACGATCACCTTCCCGGCTGGGACGGAGATCTGCCCGAGGCGGGTCGCGATCGTGGCCGCCTGGTCCTTTGCCTGGTGCCCGGCCCGGTGATCCAGCGGGACTCCGAGGGCGCTGTACGCCAGGTCGCGGACGAAGGTGGCGGCCAGGCCGCCTCCGGCGCCGCTGCTCACGAAGGCGAGCTCGGCCGGGCGAATCCTCAGGAACACCAGGTCCCGGAGCGGATCGGGGAGCAGGCCGGGGAACTTCTCCGCGAACAGCCCGTACGCGCGCCGGCTCTCCGCTAGGTCGACCACGATCCCGGCCCGGCCGGTGGCCTGCACTCCCCGGGCCGGCGGGTACTCGCCGATGGTCAGCGATACCGCGGGGTTCGCATAGATATTCCGGGTGGTCATATTGTCCGGGTGAGTCCCGACATAGAACGTCACCCCGTCGTTCACGTAACAGAACATTGCCGCATGCGGTGAACCCCACCCGCTCATAGTGGCCAGCGTCAAAATTCGGCCGGCGGTGAGGTAATTAGCTGCATCGCAAGAGAGGCTGCAGGCATGTCCGCCCGGTGGGCAGTTTTCCATATGAAGCTCCACTGCTCGAACATCTTGGGTCATTTCAGGGTAAGCCGTAATGTTTCTTGCGAAGGGTATTCATGTCCTTTGTTTAGCGGTTACCTACGGCCGGTGAACGAGGAGGTATTGCGTGGACGCAACGATGGTGGAGCTGGCCTGTCAGGCCCAAGACGCTTTCGCCGCGGAGGAATTCAAGGAGAGTTACCGCCTCGCTCTCCAGGGTCTGATCGACCATCCGGACGATCCAGGTCTGCTAGCTGTCGCGGGCCGCGCGGCGCTGGAACTTGGCCTCGAGGAGGCCAGAACGTACCTGGGAAGGCTCGTGAAACAGACTCCGGACGATGCCACTGCATGGCGGGATCTGGGCATGGCCCGGCTGAACTCGGCCGACCTGGCCGGCGCCGAGCAAGCGCTCCGCACGTCTATCCAGCTCGATCCCGCCGAGCCGGGAACCAGGGCCAGCCTCGGGCACGTGGCCTACCTGGGCGGCGCGCTCGACGAGGCGGACCGGCAGCTTTCCGAGGCGGCCAGGCTGGTGCCGTGGGACCCGAGCCCGCTGCGCAGCCTGACCGAGATGCGGCGGCTCGAGGGCCGCACGCAGGCGGCGATCACGGCCGCCGAGGAACTCCTCAGGCGGGCGCCGAAGGACATCGCCGGGACGATCACCCTGGCGGAGCTGGACCTGACGGTCGGCAACTACGACAACGCGCTCGCCGGCTACCGCCGGCTCTGCGAGGTGGACACGGAAATGGGACATGCCGGTCACATCATCCACGGCATGATCGAGGTCGAGATTCGCCGCGAACGATGGCGGCGCGCGCTGGACCACGCCATCATGGCGACCGCGATTGACCGGCACCGGCTCACCACGGATCTGCTCGCGTTCGTGACCGGGCAGCTGTTCGGCCGCGGAGATCACCCGGCTCCGCCCCTCTCCGAGATCGAGACCAGGCTGGCCGCCCGCCGGGCGGAGCACCGCAGGCTACACGCAGAACTGTTCGGCTGGGGAGCATGAGATGAGCCAGGATCTGACGACTGCCGCGGTCAGCACAGCCGCCGTGACCAAGACGGCCGCCCCGGCCAGTGCGGGCGCCGCGATCAAGACGAGCGCAGCCGCCGCGCAGTGGACCAAGTGCCCTTCGTGCGACGCCTTCCTCTACGTCAAGCGGCTGGAGCGCAACCTGAGGGTCTGCCCGGAGTGCGGCTACCATTTCCGCCTGTCCGCCGCGACCCGGCTGGCTCAGCTCCTCGATGACGGCGTGCTTGATGAGCTCGGCGAGGACATCGAGCCGTACGACGTGCTCGGCTTCGTGGACTCCAAGCCGTACACCGACCGCCTGGCGCAGGCCCGGCGCAAGACGGGCCGCCGTGACGCCGCCAGTTACGGCCGCGGCACGATCGGCGGGTTCCCGGTGGTGGTCGCGGCCATGGACTTCGGGTTCATGGGCGGCAGCATGGGCGGCGCCGTCGGCGAGATCATCACCCGGAGCGCGGAGGAGGCCCTGCAGACCCGGACGCCGCTGGTGATCATCACGGCGTCGGGCGGCGCGCGGATGCAGGAGGGTGCCATCTCGCTGATGCAGCTGGCCAAGACGAGCCAGGCGCTCGGCCTGCTCAAGGAGGCGGGGGTGCTCAGCATCTGCCTGCTCACCGACCCGACCTTCGGCGGCGTCACCGCCTCCTACGCCACCCTGGGTGACGTCCTGGTCACCGAACCTGGAGCGCTGGTCGGCTTTGCCGGACCGCAGGTGATCGAGCAGACGATCAGGCAGCAGCTCCCGCCTGGCTTCCAGACATCTGAGTTCCTGGTCACCCACGGCATGGTCGATGTGGTGACGCAGCGCGAGAACATGCGCCAGCTGCTCACCAAGCTGCTCCGGCTGAACGCCGAGCGCCCGGACGCGCCGCTGCGGACCGGCTGGGGGGCGCCGCTGATCACCGAGCCTGGGCAGGTCACGCCCCGTCCCGCCTGGGATGTGGTCAAGCTGGCCAGGGACATCCAGCGGCCCACGACGCTCGAGTACGCGGGCCTGATCTTCGACGACTTCCTCGAGCTCCAGGGTGACCGTCTCTACGCCGACAGCTCCTCCATCGTCGGCGGCCCCGCGAGCCTGGCCGGCCAGGCCGTGATGCTGATCGGGCATCAGAAGGGGCACAGCACCAGCGAGCTGGTGGCGCGCAACTTCGGTATGCCCGAGCCCGAGGGGTACCGCAAGGCGCTGCGGCTGATGCGGCAGGCCGGGCGGCTCGGGATCCCGGTGATCACTTTCGTGGATACGCCGGGCGCGTTCCCTGGACTCGGTGCCGAGGAGCGCGGTCAGGCGGTGGCCATTGCCGAAAACATCATGGAAATGTCGCGTCTTCCGGTTCCGGTCGTGACCGTGGTGACCGGCGAAGGCGGCAGCGGCGGTGCTCTCGCGCTCGCGGTGGGCGACCGGGTGCTGATGCTCGAGAACGCCTACTACTCGGTCATCAGCCCGGAAGGCTGCTCGGTGATCTTGTGGAGCAACGCCTCCGCCGCGCCCCGCGCCGCCGAAGCACTCCGGGTGCGAGCACCTGACCTGCTCGAGTTGCAGGTCGTCGACGGCATCGTGCCCGAACCGGAGGGCGGCGCGCACACCGATCAGGTCACCACCGCGGCGAACCTGAAGGAGGCTCTCGTGACCACTTTGAATGAGCTGCTGACGCTGGACAGGAAGTCCCTGCTCAAGGCCCGGTACACCAGGTTCCGGGGTTTCGGGACGCCCGCCAGCCAGGCCGCTCCCGTTCTTGCTGGCATCTCGACGAAGGAAGCTAACCGATGAGTGTCGAAACGCAGGCACCGCAACCAGCCGGGCACCCGCTCGAAGCCCCCTCGCTGGAAGCGCTCTGCCAACAGGCCAAAGTCCTGGCCGCCGGGCTTCCCGGGACGCTGACCCGGCTAACGGTCATGGTGGGCGATAACCGCGTGGAGGTGGAGTGGCAGCCCGTCACCGTGGTGGCTGGCGTCGCACCCGCCGCCAGCGCGACCATCGAGGCGGCTGAGCCGGAGACCGGCGTGGCCGTCGTGGCCCCGCTCGTCGGCACCTTCTACCGGGCGTCCGGACCGGATGCCGCGCCCTTCGTCAGCGAAGGTGACCTCGTCGAGGCCGGCCAGCAGGTCGGCATCGTCGAGGCCATGAAGATCATGAACGCGGTGCAGGCCGACCAGGCCGGCCGGGTGGCGAAGATCCTGGTGGCCGACAGCGACATGGTCGAGTACGGCCAGCAGCTGATGATCCTGGAGTCGGCGGACGCCGAGTCGTGATTTGGAGCCATGGTGGAAAAGATCCTGATCGCCAACCGGGGTGAGATCGCGCTGCGGATCGCCCGGGCCTGCCGTGAGCTCGGGATCGCGAGCGTCGCGGTCTACTCCACGGCCGACGCCGACTCCGCTGTCGTCCGGTTCGCCGACGAAGCGGTCCAGATCGGCCCGCCCGCCGTGGCGCGCAGTTACCTGCACATCCCGAGCATCATCGAGGCGGCGGTAAAGACCGGCGCCGATGCCATCCACCCGGGTTACGGATTCCTGTCCGAGGACCCCTACTTCGCCGAGATCTGCGCCAGCCACGACATCACGTTCATCGGTCCCACCCCCGACGTCATGGAGCGGATGGGAGACAAGGCGGTCGCCAGGCAGCTGATGTCCGGTGCCGGGCTGCCGCTGCTGCCTGGCACCATCGAGCCGGTCACCACGGCCGACGAGGCCCAGGACATCGCCGACAGCATCGGTTATCCCGTGATCATCAAGGCGGTGGCGGGCGGCGGCGGACGCGGTATGACAGTCGTGTGGCGGCGGGAAGATCTCCGCAACAGCTACCAGCTGACCCGTGCCACCGCGCAGGCGGTCTTCAAGAATAACGCGGTCTACATCGAGCGCTACCTGGCCGCCTCGCGGCACACCGAGATCCAGATCGTCTGCGACAGCCACGGCAACGGGATCCACCTCGGCGAACGGGACTGCTCGGTGCAGCGGCGCCACCAGAAGCTCATCGAGGAGGCACCCTCGGTGCACCTTACGCCCGAGCTAAGGGCGGAGATGGGCTCGGTGGCGCTGAAAGGCGCCCTGTCCCTCGGTTACACCGGGGCGGGCACGATGGAATTCCTGCTCGACGACCAGGGCCAGTTCTGGTTCATGGAGATGAACACCAGGATTCAGGTCGAGCATCCGGTCAGCGAGCTGATCACCGGTATCGACCTGATCAAGGAGCAGATCCGGGTGGCCCGCGGCGAGCGACTCTCGCACACCCAGGACGAGGTGAAATTCACCGGGCACGCCATTGAGTGCCGCATCAACGCCGAGGATCCGGATCGCGATTTCGCACCTTCGGCCGGGCGGCTTGACGAGTTCGCGCCGCCCGGCGGCCCCTGGACCAGGGTCGATTCGCACTGCTTCGGCGGCTGGACGGTAAGCCCCTACTACGACTCGCTGCTCGCCAAGCTGATCGTCTGGGCCCCGGACCGCGCCGAGGCCATCGAGCGGATGGACCGGGCGCTGACGGAATTCCGCGTCAATGGTCCGGGGATGAAAACCACGATCGGTTTCCATCAGCGGGTCTTCGCGCACCCGGTATTCCGCTCCGGTGACTTTCATACCGACTTCGTTGACCGCTACATGACGCAGAAATAGACCCAGAAAGCGCTTCTGGGCAAGAAACCGTGACGGAAGGACGCCGATGACTGCCGACATTGAGGGTGCGGTTTCCGCCGTGCCCCATCTCAGCCGGCTGGAAGGCCAGCTGCACCAGGAGGTCGCTGCCCGCAAGCGACTCGTCGAATCGGCGATCCAGCTGACCTCTACCTTCGACAGAGACAAGCTACTTCAGCTGATCATGTCATCGGCCACCGAACTCCTCGACGCCGAGACCAGTTCCCTCATGCTCGTCGACGAGGACACCAGCGAGCTTGTCATCGCGGTGGCCACGGGCGCGGTCGGACCTAAGGCGGAGCGCCAGCGGATCCCGATCGAGGCCGGCATCGCCGGCTGGACGCTGGCCAACCGCCAGGCCGCGGTGGTCAACGACCCGATGTCGGACGGGCGGCACTTCCCCGGTATCGGGGAGACGCTCCAGTTCGTCACCAGGAATCTTCTCGCCGTCCCGATGCTGGTCAAGGACCGCGCCATCGGCGTGGTGGAAGTAATCAACAAGAGGAACGACACCGAATTCACCGAGCGGGATACCGAGCTGGCCACCGCCTTCGCCAGTCTCGCCGCCATCGCGATTGATAACGCGAATCTGTATTCGCAGCTTGCCGACGCCGTGGTCACGGCGCGCATGTCTTACCGTCTTTGACATTTCGGCCCGGATACCCGGCGTCGGAAGAAAGGCCCCGGCCATGACGACAGATACGGTTGCCGCGCTCAGCGACACCGACCTTAGCCTGATCGATGCGTACTGGCGAGCCGCCAACTACCTGGCGGCAGGTCAGATCTACCTGCTCGACAACCCGCTGCTGCGCGAACCACTGCGGTTCGAGCACGTGAAACCCAGGCTGCTCGGGCACTGGGGCACCACCCCAGGCCTCAACCTCATCTACGCCCACATGAACCGGCTGATCAGGGCGCATGACCTGCAAGCGCTGTTCGTCGCCGGCCCCGGCCACGGCGGGCCCGCCCTGGTGGCCAACGCGTTCCTGGAGCGCACCTACAGTGAGCACTACCACCACATCGACCAGGACGAGGAAGGCATCCGCCGCCTGTTCCGCGAGTTCTCCTTTCCCGGCGGGATTCCCAGCCATGTCTCCTCCGACGTGCCAGGGTCCATCCACGAGGGCGGCGAGCTCGGGTACGCCCTGGTGCACGCCTACGGCGCCGCGTTCGACCACCCGGACCTGCTGGTCTGCTGCGTGATCGGCGACGGCGAAGCTGAGACCGGCCCGCTGGCCGCCAGCTGGCAGTCCAATAAGTTCCTCAACCCGGCCAGGGACGGGGCGGTGCTGCCGATCATCCACCTGAACGGCTACAAGATCGCCAACCCGACGGTGCTCGACCGGATTCCCGAGCGCGAGCTGCTGAGCTGGCTGGAAGGTCACGGCCACACCCCGTATGTGGTCTCCGGTGACGACCCGCAGCAGGTGCACGCCGAACTGGCCGCCACCCTGGAGACGGCGTATCAGCAGATCGCCGGCTTCCAGGCCGAGGCCAGGCTCGGCGGGTCCACCGCCCGGCCGCCCTGGCCGGCCATCGTGCTGCGCACCCCCAAGGGCTGGACCGGCCCGCGCGAGGTCGGCGGCGAGCAGGTGGAGGGGACCTGGCGCTCGCACCAGGTGCCGCTGCCGTCCGCGCGGACCGACCCCGAGCAGCTCGCGCAGCTCGAGGCGTGGCTGCGCAGCTACCGCCCGGAGGAGCTGTTCGACGCCACCGGGACGCTGATCTCCGAGCTGGCCGCACTCCCGCCGCGCGGTGACCGCCGGATGAGCGCGACCCCGTACGCCAACGGCGGCCTGCTGATGAAGGATCTCAGGCTGCCCGACTTCCGCCCGTACGGCGTGGAGCTGACAGCCCCTGGCACGCCGCTCAGCGAGCCGACCCGGGTTCTCGGCCGCTGGCTGCGTGACGTGATGGCCGCCAACCAGGACACGTTCCGGCTGTTCGGCCCGGACGAGACGGCCTCCAACCGGCTGTCGGCGGTGTTCGACGTGACCGACCGGACCTGGAACGCAGAGCTGCGGCCCGGCGATGACCACCTGTCGCCGAACGGCCGGGTCATGGAGGTGCTGTCCGAGCACCTGTGCCAGGGCTGGCTGGAGGGCTACCTGCTGACCGGGCGGCACGGCCTGTTCAACTGCTACGAGGCCTTCATCCACATCATCGACTCGATGTTCAACCAGCACGCCAAGTGGCTCAAGTGCACCAGGGAAATCCCCTGGCGGCGGCCGATTGCCTCGCTGAACTACCTGCTGTCCTCGCACGTGTGGCGGCAGGACCACAATGGGTTCAGCCACCAGGACCCCGGCTTCATCGACCACGTGGTGAACAAGAAGGCCGAGGTCATCCGGGTATATCTGCCGCCGGACACGAATACGCTGCTGTCCGTGGCGGACCATTGCCTGCGCTCACGGAACTACGTCAACGTGGTGGTGGCGGGCAAGAATCCGGCGCCGAGCTGGCTGACCATGGACCAGGCCATCGCCCACTGCAGGCGCGGAATCGGCGTGTGGGAGTGGGCCAGCACCGACGAGGGGACCGAGCCCGACGTGGTGCTGGGCTGCGCTGGGGACGTCCCCACACTGGAGACGCTGGCCGCGGCGGACCTGCTGCGCAAGCACCTGCCCGGGCTGAAGGTGCGGGTCGTCAACGTCGTCGACCTGATGCGGCTGCAGCCGGCCAGCGAGCATCCGCATGGCCTGCCGGACAACGAGTTCGACAACTTGTTCACCCAGGACAAGCCGATCGTCTTCGCCTTCCACGGCTACCCGTGGCTCATCCACCGGCTTACTTACCGCCGGACGAACCACGCCAACATGCACGTGCGGGGCTACAAGGAAGAGGGCACCACCACGACGCCCTTCGACATGGTGATGCTCAACGACCTGGACCGGTACCACCTGGTCATCGACGTCATCGACCGGGTGCCCGGGCTGGGCGTGGCCGGTGCCGGCCTGCGTCAGCAGATGGTCGACGCCCGGCTGTGGGCGCGCTACTACACCCGCGAGCACGGCGAGGACCCGCCGGAGCTCACCAGCTGGACCTGGCCGTCCTGACCGGACGCGACGGATGTCATGAAAGATCTGACCAGTCGCTGGTGCGCCGGCCTCGCCGGCCGGCGCACCAGGCTCATCTTCAGCGACGGCGACGACCCGCGGACCCTCCAGGCGGCCCGGCAGCTGGCTGCTACGGAGCTGATCACGCCGGTGCTGCTGGCTAGCGGCACCGGCGTCGGCGGTCCCGGGGTGGAAGTGATCGCGCCGGCGGACGCGCTCCGCGACGGGGATATCCAGGCCTGCCTGGACGCCGCCCTGTCCAAGATGCGGTACCCGGCGGCAGCGCTGGCCGAGCTCGCCCGCGACCCGCTCTATCTCGGGGCGGCCACGGTGCGGGCCGGGTTGGCCGACGCCTGCGTAGGCGGCTCAGCCCGGCCGACCGGCGACGTCATCCGGGCCGCGCTACGCGTCATC
>Ga0302325_10012069_pt1 | contig 18572 bp, 13 predicted proteins | sample Palsa_T0_2_FD_201948 | JGI IMG/M metagenome (GOLD analysis project Ga0302325, IMG submission 201948) | Peat permafrost microbial communities from Stordalen Mire near Abisko, Sweden - Palsa_T0_2 | ecosystem: Environmental > Terrestrial > Soil > Palsa > Peat permafrost | place: Sweden: Abisko...
AGGTATTTTCAGGCCAAACATCGGGGTACCCAGGGCCTTTGGCCGGCGGTAATCGCCTAGAAGCCCGTACCCTTCAGAAAAACCGTACCTCAGGGGCTAAACAGGCTGCGGAAAAAGTCTGCACCGGACAGAAAAGCAATACCTCAGGGGCTAAAGCCCTCATGCTGCGGCTTTGTGCGGCCCGACTAAAGTCGTGCCCTGATACAAAGCATGAGTTTTTCCGCAGCCTGTAAAGCCCTCATCAGCCTAGCCGAGTGCGGCACGGCTGAAGCCGTGCCCTTCGTGCTGCAGACTTTTTCCGCACCCTGCTAGTACTTGGCCAGCTCCGCCATGGCGCGGAACAAGTCTTCGGGCTGGGGCAGAATGGCATCTTCCAGAATGGGCTGATACGCCACAAAGGTATCCATGGCGGCCACCCGTTTCACCGGGGCATCCAGGTACTCGAACAACTCGTCGGCGATACGGGCTACGATTTCCGCCCCATATCCCCAGCTCAACATATCTTCGTGGGCGACGATCACACGGCCCGTCTTCTGCACGGAAGTAGAAATCGCCTCCCAATCGTAAGGATTGAGGGTGCGCAGATCAAGCAGGTCGATCTCCAGCCCGAGTTCGGTTCTCGCCTGCTGCGCGGCCCGCAGCGCCCGGGGCACAATGGCTCCGTAGGTAATCACGGTCAGGTCCTTGCCCTGGCGCAATAGGTTGGCTTTTCCGAAGGGGATGGCGAACTCGGGTCCGGGATACGGGGCCCGGCCGAAGGTTTCGCGATAAAGGCGCTTGTGCTCGAAAAAGAGCACCGGATCATCACAGCGGATGGCAGTGCGCAATAATCCATTGGCATCCAGGGCGTTGGAGGGAAAAACGACGCGGATACCCGGGGTATGGGTGAAGATGCTCTCGCTGCACTGGGAGTGGTAGACCGAACCGCCGGTAAGGTATCCCCCAATGGCCACCCGCACCACGGCCGGCGATGAGTAGGTGCCATTGGAGCGCCAGCGTAACAGGCTTAGCTCGTTGCGCAGTTGGTGCATGGCGGGCCAGATGTAGTCGAAAAACTGGATTTCGACCACAGGCTTGAGTCCGCGTGTGGCCATGCCGATGGCGCGACCGACAATATCGGCTTCTGCGAGACGGGAGTTATACACCCGATCTGGGCCGAACTCCCGCTGCAACCCTGTCGTGAGCTTGAAGACGCCACCCTTGCCCTTCACCAAACCTTGGCGCAGGTCCTGGTCACGGCTGGTATCGGCCACGTCCTGGCCGAAAATAACGATGCGTGGATCACGCTGCATCTCGTCCTTCAAGCAGCAGTTGATCAGGTCAGCCATGGTGCGTTCCTGCACGTCTGAAGTCTGCACCGCCGGCCGGGCCAGGTCCTGGCGCGTGGGGTCGAGGTCTTCAGAGTAGACATGGCGCTTGATTGAGGAGACCTCCGGCAGCGGAGCGCGCAGTACCTTCTCAGCCGCGCTGCGCACCTCTTCGTCGACCTCCTGCTCCAGCCGATTGATGGCTGCCGGATCGAGAATGCCGTCGCGCAACAGGCGCATCTGCAGCTTGGGCAGAGGATCGAGAGCAGCGTCCCGCTCACGCTCCGCTTCTGACCGGTAGAGCGGCTCATCGTCAGAAAAGGAATGGGCATACCGCCGGATCACATGCCCGTGGACAAAGGCCGGTCCCTTGCCGGAGCGGCAATGCTTGACTGCCTGGGTGAACGCAGCATAGCTTGCCACAGGATCGGTGCCATCGACCTCGGCAAAGAAGAAATTAGGGAAATTGGCGACCAGGCGCGAGATATTCCCGCCTGGGATGTTCACGTCCGCCGGAACCGAGATGGCGTAGCCGTTGTCTTCCACCACGAACAACACCGGCAGGCGGAGAGCCGAAGCCGAACTGATCGCCTCCCAAAACTCACCTTCGCTGGTGGCGCCTTCACCCAGGGAGACATAGACCACTTCATCCCCATGAAAGTGGGTGGACTTGAAGGCGCTATAGTCCCCCTGGCGCTGCTCAGCGGCTGCCGGGTGGGTGGAGAGGTACCGGCCGGCCTCGGCGCAGCCGACGGCCTGCAGGCACTGGGTGGTGACGGAAGAAGAGAGGCTGACGATGTTAAGCCGGGGGTTGCTCCAATGCGAAGGCATCTGCCTTCCACCACTGGCTGGGTCTGCTGCCGCGCCCACGGACTGCAGCAGCATCTCTTCCACCGTACTCCCTAGCGTGAGGCAAAGGGCACGATCGCGGTAATAGGGGTAAAACCAATCGTAGCCGGGCTTCAGAGCCATGCCCGCCGCCACCAGAAAAGCCTCGTGGCCGGCGCCGGAGATCTGGAAAAAGATCTTTTGCTGCCGCTTGAGCAGGATCTCGCGATCGTCCGTGCGGCGAGACAGATACATCAGCCGGTAGATCCGGATGAATTGCTCCGGATCCAAACCTGCATAGGACGCTTCGCTGGATTGCTCAGTGCTGGCCGTAACCGCCTTTGCCATGCACACCTCATACGGACGACACTTTAAGGATAAATGCCCGGCCCGGATTTCCTGTACGCTGCGGAGGCAACGACCCCATGAACTTCGCCAACGCCGTGAACCTGGACAGGAAATCCGGGTAAGGCCAAGGCAAATTGTAACCCTTCGTCCCGGCTCTGGTTAAAAAAGGGTTAATCCTCCTGGTGCGGATTTCCTGTTAAGTTTTAGTGACGCCGGTTGACTCTATGCGGGCCGTATGGGCCACACAGGGCACGCCCCACGGCACGCCGGGGCTGGCGGGGCAGGCGGGACGACATAATTTTTCATTTCCAGTGCGCGAGGCAGTGATCCGGATTAGGCAACGCATCCAACGTTGCGCGTGTTTACCACCCTGCCGGTATGATGACGATGCGACGTTGACCAACTTTTTCCTATCGTGCTCTAATCAGCCGGTTTGCATGTGTTTGCGCCCGCGGCGGGCGGAGCGACCGGTAACCCCAGTAGCAAGTACCTCTGGAGGCGTTTGAATGGTTTTCTTCTCTCTATCGGCCACTGTCCTAGGACAGGGCTTGACCGCTGCCCTCGACACAAGCGGCAGCACTTTTCTCTGGATCGCTCTTCTTGCCGGCCTGCTTGGCCTGGTGTTTGCTCTCTTTCTGGCCCGGTCTGTCCTGGCGTTTGATACCGGGACGCCAGAGATGCGGCTGATTTCGAATGCCATCCGCGAGGGTGCGGAAGCGTTTATGTCCCGCCAATACACGACCATCGCCGCGCTGGCCGTGGTACTCGCCATTGCCCTCTTTGTGGGCTACAAGTTTTCTGACTTTACCGCTCCGTTGGCGGGCAAGGTGGTGATCAGCTTTCTGATCGGCGCCATCTGCTCCGGTTTTGCCGGCTACACCGGCATGTTTGTTTCCATTCGCACCAATATTCGCGCGGCCAGCGCCGCCCGGGCCAGCCTGGGCAAGGCGTTGAAGATTGCCTTGCGCGGGGGTGCGGTGACCGGCATGGTGGTCATCAGCCTCTCCCTGCTGGGCGTGGGCAGCCTCTTCTTCCTTTTTGGCGGGCTGAAGGACCCGCAACACGTTCCTTACCAGTTGGTGGGCTTTGGCTTTGGCGCTTCGCTGGTGGCACTCTTTGCCCAGCTGGGTGGTGGTATCTATACCAAGGCTGCGGACGTGGGCGCGGACCTGGTGGGCAAGGTGGAGGCCGGCATCCCGGAAGACGATCCGCGTAATCCCGCGGTGATTGCAGACTTGGTGGGCGACAATGTGGGCGACTGCGCCGGCCGCGGTGCGGACATCTTTGAATCCACGGCGGCGGAAAACGTCGGCGCCATGATTCTGGGCACAGCCCTCTACCCGGTCTTCGGCGTTAAGGGCATCCTCTTCCCTCTGATCGTGCACGCCATCAACCTGGTGGCCAGCTTTGTAGGCGTGCTGGTGGTCCATAGCCGCGAAGACCAGGACCCGATGGATGCGCTGAATCGCGGTTATTACGTGACTACGCTGCTGGCGCTGGTGGGTTTTGCCGCGGCGGTGTATTACATGCTGCAGGGCCGCTGGTGGCTGCTGAGCTGCGGGGTTGTCGGTATGGTGACCTCGTTTCTCTTTGTCCGCATCACGGAGTACTACACCGAGACCCGCTACCGGCCGGTGCAATCGATCGCCAACGCCTCGCTGACTGGCCCCGCAACCAATATCATCAGCGGCCTCGCAGTCGGTATGGAAACACCGGCGATGCCAGTGGTGGTGATCAGCGCAGCCCTGTTGCTCAGTTACTACTTCGGCGTGCGCGGACTCGCCGATACGACGATCTCCGATTACGCAAAAGGCATTTACGGCACCGCCATTGCCACCATGGGCATGCTCTCGTCTGCCGCGTACATTCTGGCCATGGATACGTTCGGACCCATCACCGACAATGCCGGCGGAATTATTGAAATGTCGGATCAGCCACATTCGGTGCGGGAAAAGACCGACAAGCTGGACGCGGCCGGCAACACCACCAAGGCCCTGACCAAGGGCTATGCCATTGGCTCCGCGGCACTAGCTGCGTTTCTGTTGTTCTCTGCTTACCTGGAGACGGTGCACGGCATCGTGGCGCAACGCTTCGCGGATGCCGGCCAGGTGCTCAACCCCAACTGGAGCTTCACCAACATCAACCTGGCCAGCGTTCCCGTCTTTGTCGGGGCGCTGTTAGGCGCGATGCTGATCTTCCTTTTCTCCTCCTTCGCGATTAAAGCAGTGGGACGCACGGCGCAATACATCATCGAAGATGTGCGCGCGCAGTTTCGCGAGAACCCCGGCATCATGGCGGGTACCTCCAAGCCAGATTATGGCCGCTGCGTCCGCATCGTTACCGGCGCCGCGCTGAAGCAGATGGTTTTGCCGGGCGCGCTTGCCGTGCTCACGCCATTGGCCGTGGGGCTGGTCTTCAAGAATTTGAGCGGCAGCTTTCACATCCACATCCCGGGAGAGTACTCACCCGTGCTCAACGGTCACTCCATCGACCTTGCCGGCGCGGAGGCGGTCGCGGCCCTGCTTATGGTGGGGACCATCGTCGGCATCCTGATGGCTATGCTGATGAACAACAGCGGCGGCGCGTGGGACAACGCCAAAAAGTACATTGAGACCGGCGCCCACGGGGGCAAGCGTTCCGAGGCACACAAGGCGGCAGTGGTCGGCGATACCGTGGGGGACCCTTTTAAGGACACGGCTGGCCCGTCGCTGCATGTGCTGATAAAGCTGCTGGCGACGGTGACTCTGGTCCTGGCGCCGCTGTTTTTGTAATGGATCCGGGCAACCTAGAGCTGTCCAAATTGGCGGAATGGTCGACTCTGTGGCGTTGATTTTATTGGCCAAGCTAGTGCCGCGACCGGTTACAAGCAAAATCAGGTTGGGGTAGCAGAGCCGTAGAGTGCCGCACCTACGGCGCTCAGCATCATCCTCCATCGATACCCCAGCCCTTCCGGGCTGGGCTGACGTTTGGCCGCCGGCCCTCCGGGCCTTGACGAACTATCAGGTCGCACATTCTAGGGTTCCCAGCTAAGCCCCCACCGCGCACGTCGTCGTGACCGATGAAGCAGGAAAAGGCTAATTTGGACAAGTCTGGTGAGATGTGGGTCAATGAAGAGTTTCAAAGCAAGATCTGATGCGATGCGAATACGTGTCCAAATCGGATTCCGCGCGAATACGTTTCCAGATTTCCTCCGGAATGCTAAGAAATACCTGGACCACATCGGGGTCAAACTGAGATCCGGAGCAACGCGCGATTTCTTCCCGTGCGATTTGGTACGGAAGTGCGGCACGGTAAGGCCGATCGGAGGTCATCGCATCCATCGTATCGGCAACAGCGAAGATCCTTGCGCCCAGCGGGATTTCTTTCCCAATCAGTCCCTGGGGATAGCCGCTGCCATCGTAGGATTCGTGATGAGTCAGCACAATTTGAGCGGCGTGCGACAGGAACAGATGTTGACTCACCAGTTCATAGCTGATGCTCACATGCCGGCGCATGATCTCCGTCTCCTCAGCGCTCAGCTTTCCCGGCTTAAGCAGAATGGCATCCGGGATGCCTATTTTCCCGATGTCATGGAGAGATGCGCCAAGAGCAATTTCTCCCAGTTCTTCCTCGCTGCACGCCATTGCCTGGGCGATCTCTAAGGAGTAACGCGTCACCCGCTGGGAATGCCCGGCGGTTTCATTGTCGCGCAGATCCAAGGCCCCGCCCAACGCGCGCAACGTCTGATCGTACATCGACCTGATTCGTTCTACGGCCACCTCGAGTTGCCTGGTTCGCTGGCTGACTATTTCTTCCAACTGATCGTTCTGCTGTCTCAGTGTTTGTTGCAGTGCGCCAAGTTTAAGGTGAGTCTGGATACGGGCCTGTACCTCTTCCAACTGGAACGGCTTATTGATGTAATCCGCACCACCGGTTTGAAAGGCTTTGACCTTGTCTTCGGTTGCGTTGAGCGCGCTGAGGAAAATCACGGGTGCGGCGGCAAGGTCCGGGTGGGATTTCAACTGCTCGCATACTTCGTAGCCGTTCATTTCCGGCATATTGATATCCAGCAGAAACAAATCCGGAGGGTTCTGCATAGCTGCCGCAAGTGCCAATCGCCCCCTCGGAAACGAACGTATCTTATAGCCATGCACTTTCAGCATGGCTTCCAATAGCCTCAGATTGGCGGGTTGATCATCCACCACCATGATGTTCGCATTTTCAATGTCTGTCATTGGTTTGTGCTTTATCGCCGTAGGTAACGTTTTGTCTCTTCCAAAAAATGAGTCAGGGCATCGTACTCGTAGTTTTCTGCGAGCTGCTTTAATCGTCCCGCGGCTTGTTTGTCGTACTCCTCGACTCTTCGAATCAGCTGGTCCAAACGGTCTTTGTCGCCTTCCTGAACCGCATCATGCAATTGATTGATCAGCTGCATCGACAGTTTAAGGGGATGTTCCGGGCTCACGGCGAGTGGTAGGACCGTATTCAGTTGGGGGATGGCATATTTATCGGCATGATGGTCGCGGCTGTCAGGCTGATGGTCGACGACCAGGACCCGAGTGAGTGGTTCGGTTCTGTGGCCAACCCCTTCGCGGGGGACACTCTGGCTGGCCACGGACTCGTCGGGCTCGATGGGTATTTCGAAGCGGAAGATTGAGCCCCCACTGACGCTTTTGGTAACAGTAATGTCTCCCCCCATCAAGCGCGCATAACGGCGGCCAATCGCCAGTCCCAAACCCGTTCCCTCTTGCGCTGTAAGACCACGCTTGATTTGACTGAACGGCTGGAACAACTTGCCTTGCTCCTCCTCTGTAATGCCCGGACCGGTATCCTCGACCCGGGCCGACAACCAAAGCTGATTGGCATTTCTCCGCTCGAGTGTGATGTACAGTTTGATGTGGCCCCGGCTAGTGAACTTGATCGCATTGCCCAGAAGGTTGATCAATACCTGGCGTATCTTACCTTCGTCGCCTACGACGTAAATCAGAGATTCCCCGTCAACGACTACTTCGAGTTCAAGTCCCTTGGCGTGCGCTGCAAAGTGAAACATCGATGCGAGACTGTCCACCAACTGGGGGAAATTGAAGGTCGTCGGATTGAGGTCCGTGCGGCCGGCCTCAATCTTGGACATGTCAAGAATGTCTGTGATAAGGGCAATAAGGTGCTCGCCGCTGTGACGGATGACTTTGAGATGGGCTTTCGCGTTGGTTCCCAATTCCAGATCCCGCGACATCAACTGCGCGCAACCAAGAATGGCGTTCATCGGGGTGCGTATTTCGTGGGACACGGTGGAGAGGAACATACTTTTAGCCCGACTGGCGGCCTCAGCCTCGGCCGCTGCAACTTCAAGCTGCCGGTCCAATCGTTTCCGCTCCGTGATGTCGCGCACGGCGGAAACAACCAGGGTTCCCTCTTCGGTCTCCAATGGGCTCAGACTTATCTCCAGGGGAAACTCGGTATCATCCTTGCGCAAGCCGTAGAGTTCAGCACCAGCTCCCATGGGGCGCACGCGTGAATTGGCAAAAAAGCCGTTGCGGTGCGCCGGATGCCCACCCCGAAAGCGTTCCGGCATCAACATCTCCATGGTCTGCCCGAGCAGTTCTTCCCGCGTGTATCCAAACAAGTTCTTCATCTGGGCATTGACCAGAACAATCTTTCCCTCCCGATTCACTACCAGCATCGCGTCTGGCGCCGCTTCCAGTAGTTCGCGGAACTTGCCCTCGGTGGCAAGCCTCTTCATACGATCCGCGACCTGTCCCAGCTGATTTCCAACCAGCGCCATTATTTCTATGAGCGCATCATCTCGATCCGAGGAATCGACGGCGAAAAACTCCAGGACCGCGATCACCTCACTGCCGCTCAGGACAGGAAAGGCGAAGGCTGACTTTATGCCGGCCTGTTTGGCAGCTGCCCGGCGAGCGAAATTGGGATGGTTGGCCACGTCTTTAACCCAAACCGGCCGAGGGTTGGCAGCGACGTTCGTGACCAGGTCCACAGCCGTGGAAAATTCGCTCGCTTCCGACACTGCGCGGAAGTTATCGAAGCGATGCTCTTGCATGGAACTCCAGATGGCGGAAGAGGCCAGGTGCTTCCGGCCAGCGGAAGCAATACAGGCGTGCCCCAGCGGCCAGCCGGTAAACTGGCAAACCCGGTCCACGGCAAATTGCATTGCCTCTGCGATGCTGGTCGCCTGGTTCGCGGTGGTGGCGACATCTTTGAGTAATTCGAGCTGTCTATTTTTTTCGTATAAGGTACGTTCGCTTTCTTTCAGCCTGGTGATATCAAAACCCACCCCTTGAATGGCACAAAGGCGGCCATCTTCCCCGCGTAGCAAGCTGGCTTCGCATTGAAACCACACCACCCGGCCATCACGCGCGATGACCCGGTATACGGATTTCAGTGGCTTCCCGGAAACAAACATTTCCGCGGCTTCGCTGCTCCATCGCTCCTTGTCGTCGGGATGAATGTGCTGGTACCACCGTATGGGGTCTTCCAGCCATTCGCCTTGCGAGAATCCGAGAGCTGCTTCGATTTGAGGACTCACATAGGCATCGCCTATGCCGCCCTCCAGGGAAGCCATGAAGACGACCGCAGGGAGCCGGTCTACGATTGAGCGATAGGTGAATTCGTCGTTGGGTGGAGGAGACGATTCAGATGGGTCCGGGAAGGACGGCGGGCGCGATGGGTCGTTCTGACCGAAGACAGCAGCCAGCATGTGGAGGGTAGCCTCGACACTCGCCAGATCAAGAGTCGAATGATCGAATGGCGAGAGCGGGTTATGTTGTTGCTGCACGCCAAGTCCTTGTGGACTTTCACGCATCGTGGGTTCTCAACCAATCGCTTCGCCGGATACTAGGTTGTGTTCGTTTCACCACTCATTTATATGTCCAACGTCTCCAACTTATGCCTCCAACTTATGTCGCCAACCCGGTTCTTTATTAAGTGAGGCCTGGGTAAACCTGCGTAGAGCGTGGATCGCTTTTCCGTAAGTTGCGACTGCGCTGGCAGAAAGCAAAGAGCCTGGTGGCTGGTTCATGAAGGGCATGAATTTATCGGGAAAACCGGGCATGGTGCAACCAATACAGATCCCACCGACGTTGGGACACCCGCCGATTCCTGCCATCCAGCCACGTTTCCCAACATTGCACTGGACCACTGGTCCCCAACATCCCAACTTCACGATGCATTGAATGTCGCCGTACTTAGCCGCGAATTCGGCCTGCTCGTAGTAGCCGGCCCGGTCACACCCTTCATGGAGCGTTGCAGCAAAGAGCCAGGTAGGGCGAAGGCATTGGTCGAGGGGGATCATGGGGGCCCTTTCCGTCGTCATATATAGGAGATAAAGCAACGTCTCCATGAAATTGTCGGGTTGAACGGGACATCCGGGAACGCACACGATAGGAATTCCGGCCCTCGATTTCCAAGTCCAACCCAAGTAATCAGCCAGACCCATGCATCCGGTCGGATTTCCCTCCATGGCATGAATGCCGCCATAGGTGGCGCAGGTTCCGGCAGCGACGACGGCCCAGGCATTGGGCGCCAAGCGGTCAATCCAATCGCAAGTGAGGATCGGCTGGCCGGTTTTCCGATCCGTCCCAAAAGACGCCCAGTAGCCCTCGGTTTTGGTTTTTTCGTTAGGAATCGATCCTTCGATAACGAGAATGAACGGCGCCAGGTCGCCTGCAGCCGCGCGATGAAACGGCTTCAAGAAGTCTTCGCCGTTGGCATACGCGAGACATGGATTGTGGAGATTTACTTTGGGAATCCAGGGTATGCCACCGAGAAGAATGTCCTCGAGGCTGGGCTGGGTTGCGGCGGTCATGGAAATGGTGTCGCCATCACAGCCAAGGCCGGCGGTAATCCACAGCACGTCGATTTCGGTGAATGGTACGGTGTCACGCTGGGGAGGCTTGCTCGTCATTCGGGTGACTCCGGTGGTGAACGGCGCCGCGGCGATGTGCTGCCCGCGGCAAATGCCTTTGCCGACAGCGGGTGTTGCGAACTCTCGAGAGCAGAGTTGTAGGAACGCAGTGAGACAGGGAGATTATCGGTCGAGAAGGAACATCCTTTAGTCCGTGCTTTTTTCGACTGGAAGCGGAGGGAATATTGCGGCAGCACCCCTTGCAGCGGACGACATCGGTTTTGGTCGACGGAAGGGCTGGCATGGAGCCCAGTATAGGAGAACAAAAGGCGAAGTCATCCACAGCCGCACGATATCATCAAAACCATGGGTTTCCGGTCACGCTTGGCGGCAATCGCCGTTTTTCTGCAGTTATTGCCGCACCCCCAGGCATGGGCTTGGGGAAGCGAGGGGCACAGGATCATCGCTGATATCGCGTGGGATCGCTTGCACGATGCCACGCTCCAAAAACTAAGGCAATTTCTGGGAGACAACGACCTGGCGTCGATTTCCACCTGGGCGGACGACATTCGCAGCGCCCGGCCGGAGACCGGCCCCTGGCATTACGTGGATATACCGCCGGATTCCGGCGGGTATGAGGCCAAAGACTGCCCTGACGATAACTGCGTGGTCGCCAAAATCCATCAGTTTGCCCAGATCCTGGGTGACCCGGAGCAGCCGTATGCGGCGCGCAGCGAGGCGTTGAAATTTGTGGTGCACTTTGTCGGTGACCTGAGTCAGCCATTCCATGCCATGGCCGACGCGCGGGGAGGAAACGATATTCCGGTGTCAGTGTTCGGTGCTACCCAGTGCGGCGATTATCCCTGTAATTTGCATAGTGTTTGGGATACCGAGTTGATCCGCCACACGGGACTACGCGAACACCGCTATGCGCGCGAATTGGAGGCGATGATTGCCGCCGACCATCTAAAGGCCGGTTCGGCAGATCCGGTAGCGTGGGCGAACGACTCGCTGCAATTGGCCAAGCAGGCCTGGGTACAGCCGCAGACCAATATCGACGAAGCCTACTATCTGCGGGAACGGCCGGTGGTCGACCGGCAGCTTGCCTTGGCGGGGTTGCGCCTGGCGAGACTATTGAATGAGGAACTAGGCGGCAAAGGGCAATCGTGAATCTAAAGCATTTTCACTTCTATCCTGCACCGGCAAGTTCAGCGAGGTGCGTCTTTTCTTGAGGAAAAGCCGCGTCGACATTCGTGCCTTCCGATGCACCAGAAGTGAAATGCTTAGAGGAAGAAGCCGAACATATCGAGGACTTCGTCGCTGACTTCCACGTCGCTCAGATTGGCTTCTTCGATGAGCCTTAGTTTCTGACGGAAACGGTCCAGAAGACCGGAGTTGATATCGGTCTTCTGGTCGAGGGTCCACATCAGTTCGGCGGCAGTGGTGCGATGTTCACAACGAGCAGCCAGGCCGTGTGCCGTTTCAATCGTCAGCACAAGGGGCAGACTGTGAAACTCCTGATACAGATGCATGGGGATACGGGCTTTGATGTTGACTCGCATTCGTAGGAAGAGAATGCCACGCGCAAACGGAGTGGGCCATACTACCTTGGTAGGGAGTAATCAGCCGAGGGTTGCAGCGCCCCGCAAAGAGCCTGCTGTCTATATTTTGGGCGACGGGAAAATGGACCTCTGCAAGGACAAGCCGCTCATTTATGATGGACTTGCTGGCTGTTGCAAGCGATGCGGAGAGATGGCAGAGCGGTTGAATGCACCTGACTCGAAATCAGGCATACCTTCACGGGTATCGGGGGTTCAAATCCCTCTCTCTCCGCCAACCACCAGAAAATCCTGAGCTTTGACTACAATCTGCAGGGCTTTATTCAAACTGCATCCCCTACATGTGCTTTTGATTTTGAGTTTCGTAACAACCTCGAATCTGAAATCTGGTTGAACGCGGAGGAGAGTGGGAACTCAACGGTGGTCTAGAAGCCGACACCGAAGTGCATGGCGAAGGTAACGGGGGTGGTTGCGTGTCCTCCAGTGGGGCGATCGAAACGGACCGGCAGGTCGGCCTCGAGGAAGTAAGCCTTTAGCAGGCCGGGCTTCTCGATGGGCCAGTTCTTGTTGACCAGTGGGGTGAATCCGTAGGTGCTGGAGTCGACCACGAAGGCTGCGCGCAACCCAACTGCGAACCCGTGGCCCACGGCTTCCACGAAGCCGGGATGGACGGTGAGGGACACAGAGCGCGGCGATTTCTGAATCGACGGGACGAATTCCATGTCGAAGGCCAGCCGGCCCGGTCCCTTAAGTGTGATGCCGGTTGGAAAGCCGATGGAGAATCCGTCCGCGATGGTAGTGGTGGCACCGTCGGATTGGGTGACGAGGGGAAGGACGAACCCGATGTGACCGCCAACGCGGGTCTGTCCCACAACCGAAGGGGCGAGTGGGCCGAATAAGGCGGCAAGGAGTAGGGCGAGAGCGAAGTAAAGCTTCATGAAGGGTCCCCCTACTTGCGGAGGGGCGTTGCGCCGCCTTTAAACCCTATCGGCGGGAGGAGTGGGACCCTTAGGCGAAGACACTTTTTTCCGGGATCCATCGCATGCGCGACGCTGCGCGAGTGCGCAGAAGCCTCGCTGGGGCCGACTTTCGTCGGGGCGACGACCGACCCGGATATCTCGCGTAGCATCAAAGTCCTGCGTCAGTGAACCGAGGCGGCCGCGGTCTTTTCGGTCCATTGGCAGACGATCTCCACCTCCGCTCCAGTCAAGTGAGTATGCCGATGTACGCTCCGGTACCGGGTCAGGGGCATTGTGTCCGATCGTAATTCCTCGCAGATGCCGTTCAGGGCGGCCCCCTCTTCGCCTTTGCCCCTGGCGATCGTGGCGCTCCAATCGGAGAGGTTCATGTATGAGCGAGCATGTTTGACATCGTCGGCGAGAACACCCGACACCAGCGGCAGCCGGCTGTACCAAGGCCAGCGGGTCTCGTAGGAGTGGCAGTCCTTGCAGGAGCGCGACAGAATCTTCTCCACGTCGCTGGGCACGGCAAGGTGCGCCTCGATGGGGCGACCGGCAATCACAGGAGGATTTTGTGCGACGCGCATGGCAGGCCTGATAGAAAAGCCGGCAATGGTCACGGCGACTAATCCGACCACGGCAGCGGACAGTTTCGGGATCATCACTGGAGCTCCGCTTGATGAAGGGATGAGGGCTCTGCGAGCAGGGGACGCCGATTACTTTGTCACGTGAACCATCAGCTTCATCCTGGGATGAATGGAACAATCCACCTCGGCGTCTCCCACCTTGGAGAATGGAATCGTCGACGAGGCGCCGGGGGCTTGGCGGTGGAGATCGAATTCCATGCCGGGAGTCGTCGAGAACACATTGTGGGTCACCTCATCGTCGTTTTTGAAGCTGACTGTGTCCCCCACTTTGACGGTGATTTCGGTTTGGGAAAAGTGACGATCCTGCTGTGTGATCTCATGGTCCGCCGCCAGCAGCGGAAGCGTGCTCAGAAGCGCAAGAGCGATGACGGAGAGAGTGCCGAACATTTTTCGTTTGATCATTTGTAGCCTCTTTATCTGGGAAGGATGGGGAATTCCACTGGTTTGTCAACGCTTGTTAAGGTACTCAGAAACGCAAGCAGGTCGGTTTTCTCTTGCGCGGTGAGATGTAACGGAACCATCTCCGGTGAAAGGCTCTTCCTACGGGCATCGCCGCCTCGATCGTAAAAATCAATGACTTCTCCCAGGGTTTGTTCGTTCCCTTCGTGCATGTAAGGAGCGCGACGATCGACATTGCGAAGGGTCGGTGTTTTGAAGGCAAACTGCATTCCTTCCAGCGGCAGGCGCTCGCCGCGGCCGCGGTCGCTATCCTCCAGCCCGACGTCGTGAAATCCGTTGTCGGTGAAGTTCCACTGGGAGTGGCATTGCACGCAACCGGCCTTGCCGTTGAAGAGGTCGAAGCCGCGCTTGGCGTCCTCGCCGATGGCGCTTTCGTCGCCGGAGATCCACATGTCAAAGGGCGCCTGGCCGGAGACGACGGTGCGCTCGAAGGTGGCGATGGCACGCGCCACAGTCTTCTCGTCGATGGGTTCACCAGGGTAGGCGCGCGCAAAAAGGATCTTGTACTCCGGGATGCCCTGGAGCACTTTAACCATTGCGTCGAGCGGCATGTTCATCTCTCGTTGTGAAGCGATCGGGCCTAGCGCCTGCATCTCAAGACTGTCAGCCCGTCCATCCCAAAAGAGCAGATCCGACCAGGCGGCGTTGAGAATGGTCGGCGACCGGCGGCCGAGTTGTTTCATCCCCGTACCAACGCCCTTTGCCAGGCCGTCGCCCCAGGAGAATCCGGGATTGTGACAACTGGCGCACGCGATCGAACCCGACTGAGACAGCCGAGGGTCAAAGAAGAGGGTCTTACCCAACAGGTCGCGGTCTTTCGAGTAGAGGTTGTCGGCTGGAAACGGATTGCTTGCAGGCCGGACATATTTCTGCTTCCAATGGGCGCGCGTTGGATGGCTCGAGGGTGGGACAGTATTAGCGGCGTCTGACTGGGCGGAAGAGAGAGACCCCGGAATGAATCCGGACAAGCCGACGATGAGGATCAGGAACAGTGCGCGGGTGGGTGTCTTCATCGGGGTTGGCTCCGTTCCGTTTCGGCCGGTTCATCAACGACACCTGGCGAACCGAGGATGAATGCAATAGACCCGGTATGCGGCATGGTCGTTGTATGGAAGTCGCTGGGCCATATTTCCGTCGCAATGGCTATCGGCACAAGGAGCGGAAGATTTCAGAGCCAATGCGGATAAAGCCATGCAAAAACGCGCCGATAGAAACCCTGTGTGTCCAGGTGGCCGGTGCCGCCACTCCGTGGTCAGCCTTTCCAATAGAACCCCCAGTAATCAAGGTGAAATCGATGGCACGGTTACGCGATTTACATATGACTACCAAACTGGCGGCTGCATTTGGGGTGTTGGTGACCGTTACGGGAATTGTGAGCTACCAGGGCTTGACACGGATGTCGCTGCTGAATGCGAGCGCCCAATCACTCTTCAGTCACGACCTCTCAGCCATCTCCGCGATCAAGGAAGCTGCCATTTTTCAGGTGAAATGCACCCGGGTTCTGCGCGATGCGGTGTTGGCGATTGGGGACAAGGAGGCCCTGGAGGACCAGAAGGAGACACTGGGCGAGCTTGAAACTTCAGTGCAAGATTCGTTGGACGTGGCTGACAAAGCGTTTGCAGATGCGCAGAGCAAGCAGAAGGTGACGGAAGTACGGGAGAAGCTGCCCTTGTTCCAGGATGAGGCAGGGAAAGTGTTTGAGGCCCTTGCCAAGGGCGACGCGGAGGGCGCGAAGGCAGCACTGAAGGAGACCAACTCGCTCGCGAACAGCATTAACCTGACGATTGCGGAGATATGCCGTTTGCGAGAAGATGCCGCAGGGAAATCGCGGCTGGAAAGCCAGGCTAGTTACCAGGTGGCGCGTTTTACCATGCTGTCACTCGCTATTGGCGCGGCGGCGCTGGGAGTGTTTTTTAGCCTGTTCATGACCCGGCTGATCTCGCGCCCACTCGGCCGGATGATGGAGCTGCTGCTTAAAGCCGCACAAGGGGACCTGACCGGGCAACTGGCAATAGAGAGCAGGGATGAGCTGGGACAAATGGCGAGCGCCCTGAACCAGTCGTGGGAATCGACGCGATCTGCGTTGTCAGCGGTCAACGAGACGACCGGGCAGCTCACGTTCGTTTCGCAGGAATTGATTGTTGCGTCGCAAGCGCTGGAGCGCGGTTCGCAGCAACAGGCGGCCGGCCTGGAGGAGACTTCGGCAAGCCTGGAGGAGATTACCGCAGCGGCGAAGAACAATGCCGACCACGCATTGCGGGCGAACCAACTGGCGCGCGATTCGTGCGAAGCGGCGGTGAACGGTGGAGGGGTTGTTACAGCAGCCATGACCGCCATGAACGAGATCATGGCCTCCTCGGCGAAGATTGCGGAAATCGTTTCCGCCATCGATCAGATTGCGTTCCAAACCAACCTTTTGGGAGTGAATGCGGCGATCGAGGCCGCGCGCGCGGGTGAGGAAGGGCGCGGCTTTGCGGTGGTCGCGTTCGAGATCCGCAATCTGGCGTTGAGTAGCGCCTCCTCCGCCAGGGAGATCAAGAGTCTGATTGAAGACTCGGTAGGCAAAGTGAAGAAAGGTTCTGAGCTAGTGAATCGCTCCGGTGAGACCTTGCGGGGTCTGGTCGCATCGGTACGCCACGTCACACAATTTGTCAGCGATATTGCAAATGCTTCCCAGGAACAGAGCACGGGAGTCGAGCAAGTTACCGCAGCGGTGACGCAAATGGACCGGGTCACCCACAGCAATTCAGCGGAGGCTACCAGGCTGACTTCCACGGCTCAGTCGTTGGCCAGCCAAGCGGCACAACTGCAGGAGATGGTTGCTCGTTTCCGGTTGACGGACGACCCAGCCGAGGGTGAGGGATTCCCTGGGGACGAACGCGGCGGAGGCCGGCCTACTCATTCCAGGGAAAACTTGGCCCTGGTAGAGAGTTTTTGAAAAAGGCCTTCTAATTGCTTCAAGGACTTTCTCAATCGCGTCAAGCTGTCTTCGCAACTGAGCCTTATTCTTATGCCGTCTCTACCGGGGGGCGCATTGAGTCGTCCACAATCACCGGCGCAGGTGAACGGAAGCGGCGTGGTAAGACACGCCAAAAGCGAGCCGCAGGTCGTTTTGCGTGCCGGCATAGCCGTTTGGCAGCTGGGTTCTTACGTAGTCAACTTCCAGCAGGCGCACGCTGAGACTCCTCGAGAAGAATAAGTTGAGGCCGCCGCCTGTTTGTAGCGCGAACGAGTTGGCCGTTGTATTGATCCCGGTGGCGGTTGGAAAAGCACCACTGAGAGCATGAACGGCTCCAAAGAGCCCATCGCCAAAGATTTGCAGGCGAGGCCGCTGGCGGGAGGCTGGCGCCCCTTTCCAGACGGTGTAGGTGTAACGCGGGCCCCCCATGTAGCTGACCTTGCTGAAATCAACGCCGGGCGCATAGTTGGAGACCAGCTCACCGGTCACGCCTGCAGCGATACCAAAACCCTTCCACAAGGTGAAGGCGGCATCGGCTGCGCCGCCTTGCAGCCAGAAGCAGCCGCAGGTTCCAGGCGAAAGTTGCGCATGCTCCGTGCTGTAGGTAATGGCCAGGTCGATTGATGCTGGTGCACGTCCTGGTTCGCTCTGTGCGTGGCCGAAAGAGGCAGTTGCCAACAGGCCCGCAAAAAGCACTTTTCCGCAAATCGAAGTGCGCATTCAAGTCTCCTGGTTACCTGACCGTGAGAGTAAGAGAAGTGGCGTGGGACAGCGTTCCCGAGGTTGCTGTAACCGTCACTGTGTAGGTCTTTGCCTGATTAGCGAACAATCCGCTGGTAGCACCGCAACCGCCGAGTGCAGCCATCGCTCCCATGGCCGCCACCGCCAACAGCAGCAGGGAGATCGTTCCCCACAGGGGTTTGCGCAGAGCGCGCAACCTGCCGGCAAAAGGTAGCAGGAGGAGGGCAAAAACCATCGCCGGCAGCTCGCGGTCAGACCGGCTCCGTGGGTCGAGATGCGCCACTGGCGAAGGTAACTGGATGGCCAGCGAGAGAGGGCCCAGCGGTGTTTGCGCAGGAAAAGACCATGAGGTACTGGTCAGCTGAGTCCAGGGGGAGGGAGTAATCACGGCCGTTGCCCCCAACGGCATTCCCGCAACCGTGAGCAGGATAGGCGCGGGAAAACTGATGCCGGCCGTAGGTACGATGGTCAGAGGATAGGTTGCAGTGCCGCCGGGATTTGTGGTTTGTGTGGTAACCGGCGTTCCGCCGCCGCCACCGGTTCCGGAAGTAGGCGCCAGGCTGAAGTCAAGTATGGACTGTGTCAGCGGGCTGCTGGCCGACCCGGCGAAGTCTGTATCTCCACTGTAAACGGCAGTGATGGTATGCGAGCCAATCACCAGCGAAGACGTGATCAGCGAAGCCGTATGGCCAGTCAGCGATGCCTGGCCGAACGGGGTCGTGCCGTCCAGAAAAGTAACTGTTCCGGTCGGCGTACCGAGTCGCGCTGAAACCGTAGCCGTGAAGGTGAGGGCCGTCTGAGCCAGAACCGGATTCGCGCTGGAGCTTACACTCGTCGCCGAGGCAACCTGGCCGATCACCATGGTTCCGCTGGCGGCTCCGCTGTAATTCGCATTAGTCACCGTGCCCACCACGGTGTAGCTTCC
>Ga0302325_10012070_pt1 | contig 18572 bp, 20 predicted proteins | sample Palsa_T0_2_FD_201948 | JGI IMG/M metagenome (GOLD analysis project Ga0302325, IMG submission 201948) | Peat permafrost microbial communities from Stordalen Mire near Abisko, Sweden - Palsa_T0_2 | ecosystem: Environmental > Terrestrial > Soil > Palsa > Peat permafrost | place: Sweden: Abisko...
GTCGCGGAAGGCGTCGTTGTCGAGTTCATCGAGCGACGTGCCGATGACGCGGATCTCGGGAGCTAGGTTGGAGTTGGCCAGGTGCAGGAGGCCGGGTAGCAGCTTTCGGCGCGCTAAATCGCCTGTGGCGCCGAACATCACGATGACGTTCGGTGCCGCACCGATTAGTTGCTGATTGGGCCCGCGGGGTGTCCCGGCATCATTCACAACCTTGATCGTAACCAGGACTGGTCGGGCCGCAACCGCACAGAGGTGAATACTGCGGCGCCGGTGGCGCCGCAGTATTCACACATTGGTATTCATACTTTGTGGAGCCGATCGCGACTCCGCCGGCCCGAAGCGTCCGGACGGCTTCAGGCGGGAAGACGACTGATCACATGCCCCGGAAACCCCAAGGAACCTGATACCAGCCCGACCCGTCCGAGTACGCCCAGCCGCAGGGCGTAAGTTGCCTGTGCCCCTCATCGTTGTCTACCCAACACTTCGGCCCGTTCGGCTCAGGTGCCGGCGGCGGGTCTGCATACGCAACGCCGCTGCCCAGCAGCACGGTAGCGGCGCAGGCCGCGACCATAATCAGTTTCCTGGTCATCTGGCAGTCCCTTTCTTTGCGGTTCCTTAGATATTGTGCGGGCAAGACCCGAGCGGCGCTACTCGTTAGACAGCGACCGGTAATGATTTTCCGGCCGTTAACAAAAAACACCCGGCGGTTCGGCATCAACGACCCCGCGGCGAGCTGATTTTGCCGGAGCTTCCGGCTTGAGTGCCTGCCCGTCGCGAGCCTCTACCGATTAAGCGCCAGAACGTCAGACGGTGAAACCGAGCGCGCGGAGTTGGTCGCGGCCGTCGTCGGTGATCTTGTCCGGACCCCACGGTGGATTCCACACCCAGTTGATGCGCAGCTCGTCGACCAGGCCGGCGCCGATCAGCGCGTTACGAGACTGGTCCTCGATGACGTCGGTCAGCGGGCAGGCCGGCGACGTCAACGTCATGTCGATCAGCGCGACGGTGCCCTCCTCCGCCGCTTCGAGGTTGACGCCGTAAACCAAGCCCAGGTCAACGACATTGATGCCCAACTCGGGGTCGACGACATCGCGCATCGCCTCCTCGATGGCGCCCAGCAGCTCGTTGTCCGGCGCTACGGTTTCACTCATCTTTTGAACTCCTCCACTTCGTCGGTCGCGTGCGACGGCGCGTGCTTAGCCGCGCTGGCCTGGGCCAGCGCATCCTTGAACGCCATCCAGCCGAGCAGCGCGCATTTGACCCGGGCCGGATATTTGGCAACGCCGGCGAACGCGACCCCGTCGCCCAGGACGTCCTCGTCACCGGCGACATTTCCCCGGGACGACACCATCTCGGTGAATGCGGTGACCGTCGTCAACGCCTGTCCGACGCTTCGACCGATCACCTGCTCGGTGAGTACCGAGGTAGCAGCTTGGCTGATCGAACAACCCTGCCCGCCGTAGGAGACGTCGACCACCTGCTCGCCGTCGTCGGACAGCGCCACCCGCAGCGTCACCTCGTCGCCGCACACCGGGTTGACATGATGCACCTGCGCACCGAACGGCTCGCGCAGCCCGCGATGCTGCGGATGCTTGTAGTGATCGAGGATCACGTCCTGGTAGATCTGCTCGAGACGCACGACGGCTCAGGCCCTTCCGAAGAAGTCCAGGGACCGCCGCACGCCGGCGACCAGACGCTCGACCTCATCGAGGGTGTTGTATACCGCGAACGATGCGCGCGCGGTGGCGGCGACATCGAACCGGCGGTGCAGCGGCAGCGCGCAGTGATGTCCGACCCGGACGGCGACCGCGTCGTCGTCGAGAACCTGACCGACGTCGTGCGCGTGCACGCCATCGACCACGAAAGACACTGGTGATCCACGGTTTTCCATAATCATCGGACCGATGATCCGCACTGCGTCGATCCCGGACAGGCCGTCGATCGCGGCGGCCACCAGCTCGCGCTCATGGGCTTCGACGGCGTCCATTCCGAGAGCGCCGAGATAGCGTGCTGCCGCGGCCAGCCCGACGACCTGGGAGGTCATCGGGGTGCCGGCCTCGAAGCGTTGCGGCGCCGCGGCGTAGGTGGTGGCCTCCATGGTGACCGTCTCGATCATCGAGCCGCCGGTGATGAACGGCGGCATCGCGTTGAGCAGCTCGCTGCGGCCGTAGAGCACGCCGATTCCGTTGGGGCCCAACATCTTATGGCCAGAGAACGCCCCGAAGTCGACGTCGAGCGCGTGGAAGTCGACCGGCTGGTGCGGCACCGACTGGCAGGCGTCCAGCACCGTCAACGCGCCGACGGCCTTGGCCCGCTCGACCAGCTCGGCCACTGGGGCCACCGCTCCGGTTACGTTCGAATGATGGCTGAAAGTAACGACTTTGACGTTATTGCCTAATTCGAGCGAGTCCAGATCGATGCGACCGTCGTCGGTCACGCCGTACCAGCGCAGCGTGGCGCCGGTGCGCCGGGCCAGTTCCTGCCACGGGACGAGGTTGGCGTGGTGCTCGAGCTCGGTGGTGACGATGACGTCGCCTTCGCCGACGGCTCGTTCGAACCGTTTGTCACCCAGAACGTATGACAGCAGGTTGAGCGACTCGGTGGCGTTCTTGGTGAACACCAGCTCGTCCGGGTCGGCGCCGACGAATCCGGCGATGTCGGCACGGCCCTGCTCGTAGGCTTCGGTCGCCTCCTCCATCAGTTGATGCGCACCCCGATGCACCCCGCCATTGGAGGTGATGAGAAATTCGCGTTCGGCGTCGAGGACTTGGATCGGACGCTGCGACGTCGCCCCGGAATCCAAGTACGCCAGCTGATTTCCGCCCCGCATGACGCGACTCAGGATCGGGAAGTCGGCCCGGATCGCAGCGAGGTCCAGTGCGGTGGGCCGAGTGATCGAGACCGTCATTTCAGGCCCCCGAGGCGGCCGTCTGAGTGAAGCGCTCGTACCCGTTTTCTTCGAGCTCATCGGCCAACTCCGGGCCGCCGGATTCGGTGATGCGGCCGCCGACGAACACGTGCACGAACTGCGGATGGATGTACCGCAGGATCCGGGTGTAGTGCGTGATCAGCAGGATGCCGGCGTGCTCGGCTTCGGCGTAGCGGTTGACGCCCTCGCTGACCACCCGTAACGCGTCGACGTCCAGCCCGGAGTCGGTTTCGTCGAGGATGGCGATCTTGGGCTTGAGCAATCCCAGCTGCAGGATCTCGTGGCGTTTCTTCTCGCCGCCGGAAAAGCCTTCATTGACACTGCGCTCGCCGAACGCCGAGTCGATGTCCAGGTCACTCATCGCGGCCTTGACCTCTTTGACCCAGTGCCGCAGCTTGGGCGCCTCGCCGCGGACCGCGGTCGCGGCAGAACGCAGGAAGTTCGACATCGACACCCCGGGCACCTCGATCGGGTACTGCATGGCCAGGAAGAGGCCGGCGCGGGCGCGCTCGTCGATGCTCATGTCCAGAACGTTCTGCCCGTCAAGCGTGATCGAGCCCGACGTGACACGGTACTTCGGGTGTCCGGCGATGGCGTAGGACAGCGTGGACTTGCCGGACCCGTTGGGCCCCATCACCGCATGCGTTTCACCGGAGCGCACCGTCAGGTTGACTCCGTTGAGGATGGCGATGTCGTCGCCGCCGGATAGGTCCTCGACGCTGACATGCAGGTCGTTGATTTCCAGAGTTGTCATGAGGCGGTAATTCTCGATTCCGTGATGGCCAGTTCGTGTTCGATGGCTGTGGTCAAGCGTTCCCGTATGTCCGGTACCGCGATCTTGGCGATGATCTCGTTGAAGAAACCACGGACCACCAGTCGGCGGGCCTGCTCTTCGGGGATGCCGCGGGCACGCAGATAAAACAGTTGCTCGTCGTCGAATCGTCCGGTGGCGCTGGCGTGTCCCGCGCCGACGATTTCGCCGGTCTCGATTTCCAAGTTGGGCACCGAGTCGGCGCGGGCGCCGTCGGTGAGCACCAGATTCCGGTTGACCTCGAAGGTGTTGGTGCCGGTGGCCGCGGCCCGGATCAACACGTCGCCAACCCAGACCGTGTGGGCGTCGGGCCGGTTCGAGTCCGGATCCCCTTGCAGCGCACCTTTATACAGCACGTTGGATTTGCAGTCCGGTTGAGCGTGATCGATCAGCAGCCGCGACTCGAGGTGCTGACCGTCGTCGGCGAAATACAAGCCGAGTAACTCGGCGTCGCCGCCGGGTGCTTCGAAGCGCACCGTGGCCGACATCCGCGCCACGTCGCCGCCGAGCGTGATCGCGACATGACGCAAGACCGCGTCCTTGCCCAGCCGAGCGTGGTGCGCGCTGACGTGCACCGCGTCGTCGGCCCAGTCGGCGATCCACACCACTGTGAGCCGGGTGGCGTCGTCGACGACGAATTCCACGTTGTCGGCATAAGTTCCGCTGCCACGATGGTCGACGACGACGACCGCTTCGGCGAGCTCCTCGACCCGCACCTGCAGGTGCCCATAGGCCACCGCGCCTTCACCGGGTCCTTCGATCACGATCTCCACCGGCTCGGCGGTCTGCGTGTCACGCGCAACGGTGACGATGGTCGCCGTATTGAACGACGAAAAAGCCTGCGCGGCAACGCGGTCCGCAGGGATACCGCCCTGCCCGAGTCGCTCGTCGCCGCGACGTACTGTCTCGGACCGCACGCCGGGCCGTTCACTGACCGTGACCCTCGCACTCCCGGTGGCCGGCGCTGAACCGTCGTGCAGGCCACGCAGCCTGCGCAACGGGGTGAATCGCCAGATCTCGTCACGACCGCCGGGCACCTCGAACGCGTTGACGTCGAAAGAGGAGAACACCGCTCCCTTGGTCAATCCGGTCAGCGAGGAACCCTCGACAGCTGTCTTCTGGGCCGTCATCCGACGGAGCCCTCCATCTGCAGCTCGATCAGCCGGTTGAGCTCCAGGGCATACTCCATCGGCAGCTCCTTGGCGATCGGCTCGACGAAGCCGCGCACTACCATCGCCATCGCCTCGTCCTCGGTCAGCCCGCGGCTCATCAGATAGAACAGTTGGTCCGCGCTGACCTTGGACACGGTGGCCTCGTGGCCCATCGTGACGTCGTCCTCGCGAATGTCGACGTACGGGTAGGTGTCACTGCGGCTGATCGTATCCACCAGCAGCGCATCGCATTTCACGCTGGACCGTGATCCGTGTGCGCCCTTGTTCACCTGGACCAGTCCGCGGTAAGAGGTGCGACCACCGCCGCGAGCCACCGACTTGGACACGATGTTGCTCGACGTGTTGGGCGCCAGGTGCAGCATCTTGGCGCCGGTGTCCTGGTGCTGGCCCTCACCGGCGAACGCCACCGACAGCACCTCGCCTTTGGCGTGTTCGCCGGTCATCCACACCGCCGGGTATTTCATGGTGACCTTGGACCCGATGTTGCCGTCGACCCATTCCATGGTGGCCCCGGCCTCGGCGCGGGCCCGCTTGGTGACCAGGTTGTAGACGTTGTTCGACCAGTTCTGAATCGTGGTGTAGCGACAGCGACCACCGGGCTTGACGATGATCTCCACCACCGCCGAGTGCAGTGAATCCGACTTGTAGATCGGCGCGGTACAGCCCTCGACGTAGTGCACATAGGCGCCCTCGTCGACGATGATCAGCGTCCGCTCGAACTGACCCATGTTCTCGGTGTTGATCCGGAAGTAGGCCTGCAGCGGAATGTCGACGTGCACGCCCGGCGGGATGTAGATGAACGATCCTCCACTCCAGACAGCAGAGTTCAACGCCGAGAATTTGTTGTCGCCGGCCGGGATCACCGTGCCGAAGTACTGCCGGAAGATCTCGGGGTGCTCCCGCAGCGCGGTATCGGTGTCCAGGAAGATGACGCCCAGTTTCTCCAGGTCCTCGCGGATGGAGTGGTAGACCACCTCCGACTCGTACTGGGCGGCGACACCGGACACCAACCGCTGCTTCTCGGCTTCGGGGATGCCCAGCCTGTCGTAGGTGTTCTTGATGTCTGCGGGCAGATCGTCCCAGGTCGCAGCCTGCTTCTCACTGGACCGCACGAAGTACTTGATGTTGTCGAAGTGAATGCCATCAAGGTTGGAGCCCCAGTTCGGCATCGGCTTGCGGTCGAAGATGCGCAACGCCTTGAGCCGGTGTTCCAGCATCCACTCCGGCTCGCTCTTCTTGGCCGAGATGTCGCGTACCACCGCCTCAGAAAGACCCCGCTGCGCGCTGGCGCCCGCGACGTCAGAGTCCGACCAGCCGTAGCCGTACTTACCCAGCGACTCGATCGTCTGTTCCTGGGTCAACGGCTCGACGGGCACACCCGTCTTGGTGGCCTCCGGGGTGAGGGTCATAACGACGCTCCTTTGGTGCTCGTGGTGGCTTCGGCGCGGGCTGTGCGCTGAAGTACAGGCGGTTTGGCCTCATTCGTGGTGAGCGGGACGTGGGTGGTGCAGGCGTAGTCGCCGTTGACGATGGTCGCCAACCGCTGCACGTGGGTCCCAAGTACCTCGGCCATGGCTTGCTGCTCGGTCTCACATAGTTCCGGGAACTCCTCGGCGACATGCGACACCGGGCAATGATGCTGACAGATCTGCACACCGTGGATCGGACCGCCTACCTTCGTGGTGGTCGCGACGTAGCCGGCTTCCGAAAGCGCGCCGGCGATTCGCTCGGCGGTGGCCTCGATGTCCTCGTCGGCGCTGGAATCGGTGGCCTCGACGCCGGCCAAGATCGCATCGATGCGCCCCCTGGCAAAGCTGCGGACCGCCTCTTCGCCGCCGATCTCACGGAGTTGGCGCATCGCCGCGGACGCCAGATCGTCATAGCTGTGGCTCAGCTTGGCGCGACCGGTCGCGGTCAGCCGGTATCGCTTGGCCGGCCGTCCCCGTCCAGCCTGCTGCCATGGCGCCGCGGGAACCGACTCGGCCTCGCCCGTGTCGATCAGCGCGTCGAGGTGGCGGCGCACCCCGGCAGCGGACAGACCCAGCCGCTCACCGATCTGCCCGGCGGTGATAGACCCGGACTCCAGCAGCAGCCGCACGACGGCACTGCGGGTCTGACCGTCGTGGGTGGAAGCTGCTGCTGCGGCTTCGGCACCTCTGACGGGCGGCGGGAATTTCACAACACCAGTGTGACGCAATTCCGGGATGGGGTCCAGCAAGGCTACCCTCTGTGATGGTTGCGCTGGTCACACCTGACTGGTCCGTCCGCGCCCGGGTGCCAGTTACGCTGCAGTGATGGCAGCCCGCCACCACACGCTGAGTTCGTCGATCGCCAGCTTGCACGGCGACGAACTGGCGGTGCGCCAGCCACTGAACGACACCGACCTGGTCGCGCTTCGTTCCACTCGGCTGTTCGGCGCCACCGGCACGGTGTTGATGGGCATCGGAGCGCTGGGAGCCGGGGCCCGGCCGGTGATCCAGGACCCGACGTTCGGGGTTCGACTGCTCAACCTGCCGTCGCGCATCCAGACCGTTTCGTTGACGATGACCACGACCGGCGCGGTGATGATGGCCCTGGCCTGGCTGATGCTGGGCCGGTTCGCGCTGGGCAGGCGGCGGATGTCCCGCGGCGAGCTGGACCGCACGCTCTTGTTGTGGGTGCTGCCGCTGCTGGTGGCACCGCCGATGTACAGCAAGGACGTCTACTCCTACCTTGCGCAGAGTCGGATCTGCTGGTTGGGCCTGGACCCCTATCGGGTCGGTCCGGCGACCGGCCTGGGCCTCGACCACGTCTTCACCTTGTCGGTGCCAAGCCTGTGGCGGGAAACCCCAGCGCCCTACGGACCACTGTTCTTGTGGATCGGCCGCGGGATTTCGGCGTTGACCGGCGAAAACATCGTCGCTGCGGTGCTGTGCCATCGGCTGGTGGTTTTGGTCGGTGTGGGCCTGATCGTGTGGGCGACCCCCCGACTGGCCCACCGCTGCGGGGTCGCCGAAGTCAGCGCGCTGTGGTTAGGGGCGGCCAATCCGCTGCTGATCATGCATCTGGTCGCGGGCATCCACAACGAGGCACCGATGCTCGGGCTGATGCTGGCCGGCACCGAGTTCGCGCTGCGCGGTGTCGACTCCGCGCGTCCGCTGCTGCCCCAGCCGTGGCCCGGCATGCGGACCCACCGGCTCGACTGGACGCCGCTGGGCATGTTGTTGGCAGGTGCGGTGCTGATCGCGCTGTCCTCGCAGATCAAGCTGCCGTCGCTGCTGGCGCTGGGCTTCGTCGCGATGGCGCTGGGCCACCGATGGGGCGGCAACCTGCGGGGATTCCTGTTAGCCGGTGGATTGATGGCCGGATTGGCGCTGGCCGTGATGGCCGTCGTCGGCTGGGCGAGCCGGCTTGGCTTCGGCTGGATCTACACGCTGGGAACCGCCAACGTGGTGCGCAGCTGGATGTCGCCGCCGACGCTGATCGCCCTGGGCACCGGGCAGGTCGGAATCCTGCTGGGTCTCGGCGATCACACCACCGCGGTGCTGTCGCTGACCCGTGGCATTGGCGTCTTGATCATCGCGGTGCTGGTCAGCTGGTTGCTGCTGGCCGTGCTGCGGGGCCGGCTGCACCCGGTCGGCGGGCTCGGCGTCGCGCTGGGTGGCACGGTGCTGCTGTTCCCGGTGGTGCAGCCGTGGTATCTGCTGTGGGCCATCATCCCGCTGGCGGCCTGGGCGACGCGGCCCGGTTTCCGGATCGCGGCGATCGTGGTGACGATCGTCGTGGGTATCTTCGGCCCGACTGCCAACGGGGACCGATTCGCGCTGTTCCAGATCGTGGACGCCACGGTAGCCAGCACCGTCATCGCGGTGCTGCTCATCGCGATGACCGCGCACCGGTTGCCGTGGCGGCCGCTGCGGGTCACCGAGCTCACCCGCGACGCCGCAGCACAGGAACCGTTGCCCGCCAGCCCGACCCCGCCGCCCACTCCGTTGCCCGACGCTTACGCTAAATCGTCGTGAGCCCGGACCCCGACATCCATGTGCGCTTGCGCGGGGTGTGCAAACAGTACGGCTCGGGCGCGACTGCGATCACGGCCGTCTCAAACCTTGACCTCGACGTGCATGCGGCCGAGGTGCTGGCGCTGCTGGGTCCCAACGGCGCAGGCAAGACGACGACGGTCGAGATGTGCGAGGGGTTCGTCCGCCCCGATGCCGGCACCATCGAGGTGCTCGGGCTGGATCCGATCGCCGACAACGCCCGGCTGCGGGCGCGCATCGGCGTGATGCTGCAAGGCGGCGGCGGCTATCCCGCAGCCCGGGCCGGCGAGATGCTCAACCTGGTGGCCTCCTACGCCGCCAACCCCCTGGATCCGCAGTGGCTGTTGTCCACGCTGGGCCTGACCGACGCTGCCCGCACCACCTACCGGCGGCTCTCCGGCGGGCAGCAGCAGCGGCTGGCGCTGGCCTGCGCATTGGTCGGCCGACCTGAATTGGTGTTCCTCGACGAGCCCACAGCGGGCTTGGATGCTCAGGCCCGGATTCTGGTGTGGGAGTTGATCGATGCGTTGCGCCGCGACGGCGTGACGGTGGTGCTGACCACCCACCAGCTCAAAGAAGCCGAAGAACTCGCCGACCGGCTGGTCATCATCGATCACGGGGTGACGGTGGCGGCCGGAACCCCGGCAGAGTTGACTCGCAGCGGCGCCAAAGGCCAATTGCGCTTCAGTGCACCGCCGCGCCTCGACCTGTCGCTGCTGTTGTCGGCGCTGCCCGAGGACTACCTGGCCTCCGAGTCGGCGCCGGGCGAGTACTTGGTGGAAGGCGCGATCGACCCGCAGGTACTGGCGACTGTGACGGCGTGGTGTGCCCAGATCGACGTGCTGGCAACCGATCTGCGCGTGGAGCAGCGCAGCCTGGAAGACGTGTTCCTGGAGCTGACCGGACGGGAGTTGCGACTGTGACCACCAGCGGCGAAAGCCACTTTCCCGCAGGGACTTTCGCACCCAACCCGCATCCCGCCGCGGTGCCGAAGATGCTGGCCGCACAGTTCAACCTGGAGCTGAAGCTGCTGCTGCGCAACGGCGAACAACTACTGCTGACCATGTTCATTCCCATCACGCTGCTGGTCGGTTTGACGTTGCTGCCGTTGGGATCGTTCGGCGACAATCGCGCGGCCACATTCGTGCCGGTGATCATGGCGCTCGCGGTGATCTCGACCGCGTTCACCGGCCAAGCCATCGCGGTCGCCTTCGATCGGCGCTACGGCGCGCTCAAACGTCTGGGCGCCACGGCGCTGCCGGTATGGGGCATCATCGCCGGTAAGTCAGCGGCGGTCGTGACAGTGGTATTTCTGCAGGCAATCATATTGGGCGCCATCGGTTTTACGCTCGGATGGCGGCCACCACCGGCGGGTCTGGCGTTGGGTGCCGTCGTCATCGCACTGGGCACCGCGGTTTTCGCGGCGCTGGGGCTGCTGCTTGGCGGCACATTGCGCGCCGAGATCGTGCTGGCGGTGGCCAACTTGTTGTGGTTCGTCTTCGCCGGACTCGCCGCGCTGACCGTCGAAACCGGCATGATCGCGCCCGCCGTCAAGTGGACCGCGCGGCTCACCCCGGCCGGCGCGCTGACCGAGTCGCTGTCCTGGGCGATGAGCCTGTCGGCGGACTGGTTCGGCCTGCTGGTGCTCGTCGGGTGGGGCACGCTGGCCGGCATGGCCGCGCTGCGCTGGTTCCGGTTCACCTGACCCGGCCCTACTACGTGACGTAGTTTTCGTTACCCTACGATCGGGCGATGCCTGTCGGGCGGTTACTGCTGCGATTCGTGGACCTGTTGCCCGAACCCAGCCTTCGCGCGCAGCGGTTCATCGCAGCGGCAGTCGTCGTGACTCAGGGCGGCATCGCCGTCACCGGAGCGATCGTTCGCGTCACCGCCTCCGGGCTGGGCTGCCCGACCTGGCCGCAATGCTTTCCGGGCAGTTTCACCCCGGTCGCCGTCTCCGAAGTCCCCCGCATCCACCAGGCCGTCGAGTTCGGCAACCGCATGATCACCTTCGCCGTGGTCATCACCGCGGCGCTGGGGGTGCTGGCCGTCACCCGCGCCCGCCGCCGAGCCGAGGTCTTGGTCTACGCGTGGTTGATGCCGGCCTCCACCGTGCTGCAGGCGTTGATCGGCGGCATCACCGTGCTCACCGGGCTGCTGTGGTGGACGGTGGCCATCCACTTGCTGACCTCGATGGCGATGGTGTGGCTTTCGGTGCTGCTGTTCGTCAAGGTCGGCGAACCCGACAACGTTGTGGTCGGCTATCAGGTGGCCAGGCCGCTGCGGGCGCTCACCTTGCTCTGCGCGATGACGCTCGCTGCCGTGCTGGTGGCCGGCACACTGGTCACCGCCGCGGGCCCACATGCCGGTGACACCAGCCCCCGTCGGACCGTGCCGCGGCTGCGGATCGAGATCACCACGCTGGTGCATGCGCATTCGTCGCTGCTGGTGGCCTATTTTGCGCTGCTGGTCGGGCTTGGTTTCGGGTTGCTGGCGCTGCACGCGCCGCGGGCGGTGCTGCTGCGGCTGGGCGTACTGCTGCTGGCGGTGTGCGGTCAGGCCGCCGTCGGGACCGTGCAGTTCTTCACCGGGGTTCCCGCGGCGCTGGTCGCGGTACATGTCGCCGGGGCTGCGGTGTGCACGGCGGCCACCGCGGCGTTATGGGCCTCGATGCGACAGCGGACCCAGCCCCAACCGGTTCAGAGCTGACTCGACGCACAGCGCGAACTGACGCTGCCCGTCGTCGCGAGCGGTGTCGTCGAGCTGCCGCCAACCCAAGGACGGGGCAACGACGTTCAGCTCCATCACTTCGGCATCACCCGGTCCGCCGATCGCGTCGACGCGGGCGTACAGCAGCTCCTCGACACCGATGCCCAGCTGGCCGGCGGCGGCTTGCAGGCCGGCCTGACCGAGGTCCCACAATTCGAAGTCGGCCTCGACAGGCGACTCCGCATCGGTGGAAAACGCGTGAGACTCTATGCCGCCGAGGAACACCAGCGCCGTTCGGGCGACCGACGCAGCCGGGCGCCGGTCCCGGGTCGGCACCCCCGCGTCACGAAGGTCACGCAGGTAATGCCGACCCGCGTTCCAGGCGACGGCGTCGGGCGCGTTGAGCAGCTTGGGCACCCGCCTGGTCCAGGCCAGGAACTCGTCGAGCCGGCCGACGTAGTCAGTGACGGTCCGCAGGATCACCACGTCGGCATCCAGCGTGGCCGGATCGTCCCAGGCCAGCCACCGGGCATGGTGGCCGCGCGTTCGCAGCGCAGCGACCAGACCCGCGTCGTCGCCGCTCTGCGAACCGGCCAGCACGATCCGGGGATGGCGAATGTCGGGCCGGGCCAACTTCATGCGGACTCCATGCTTGCGGATGATAGTCAGCATGCACGCAATCGAAGTCGCCGAAATCGGTGGTCCGGAAGTTCTGAACTATGTCGAGAAGCCACAGCCGTCCCCGGGTCCGGGTGAGGTCCTGATCAAGGCCGAGGCGATCGGCGTGAATTTCATCGACACCTATTTCCGCTCCGGGCTGTACCCCCGCGATCTGCCCTTCGCGCTGGGCACCGAACTGGCCGGGACGGTGGCCGCCGTCGGCGACGCTGTCACAGGGCTGAACGTCGACGACCGGGTGGTGACCGCCGCGGCATCAGGTGCTTACGCCGAATTCAGCATCGCTCCAGCACAATTCATCGCTCCTGTGCCGCCCGAAGTCGGTTTGGACGTGGCCGCTTCGGCACTGCTGAAGGGCATGACGGCACATTATTTGATGAAGTCGGTGTACCTTGTGCAGGCCGGCGACACGATTCTCGTTCACGCCGGCGCAGGTGGGGTGGGGATGATCTTGACGCAGTGGGCGGCAAGCCTGGGCGTCCGGGTGATCACGACGGTGTCCACACCGGCCAAGGCCGAGCTGTCGCGGCAGGCCGGCGCCACCGACGTGTTGGACTACCCGGGCGATGATCCGCACGAGTTCGGCGAGCGTATCCGCGACCTGACCGCAGGGGCCGGCGTGGCGGCCGTCTACGACGGCGTCGGCGCGAGCACATTCGACGCCAGCCTGGCCAGCCTCGCCGTGCGGGGAACCCTGGCACTGTTCGGCGCGTCCAGCGGGCCGGTTCCGCCGGTCGACCCTCAGCGCCTCAACGCGGCCGGCTCGGTGTACCTGACGCGGCCGTCGCTGGCCCACTTCACTCGCACCGGCGAGGAATTTGCATGGCGCTCAAGTGAATTGCTCGACGCGATCGCCGAAGGTCCGCTCAACATCACCGTGAGCCGGAGCTATCCGCTGACCGACGCCGCCCAAGCGCACCGCGACTTGCAAGGCCGTCAGACAGTGGGCTCGATCGTGCTCACCCCTTAGCGGTGACGGGCTAGCCGCCCCATTTGGCGCCTTCGGCTGCGTCTCGCGCCAGCATCGAGGTGGTGTTGTTCTCATGCGTGCCCGCCATCGCGCGATACGCCAGCACCAATTGCTCCATGGTCTGGTTCCACTGCGCCTGCCACGCCTGATAACTCAACCCGGTGTCACCCTGCCAGCCCGCCTGCAACGCCGCCTGCTCACTGGCGATATCAGCACCCAAACTCTGCAGCGTGCCCGCATAGCCGGCCATGTCAGCCGAATGCGCCAGCATCGCCGGATAGTTGTACATGATCTGCGACATCAAACAAATCCTTTCGTCAAGCCGTAACGGTCAGAAACCGGGGTAACTGCTCGCCGCAGCCGCATCGGCGGCCACATACGTGCCCGCGGCATCGCCGAGGTTGGCCTGCGCGATATCCAGCAACGAATTCACCTTGGCCGCCGCCGCCACAAACCGGGCATGGGCAGCCTGAAACGCCGCCGCCGAATCCCCGGCGTGAAACGCCTGCGCCGACATCGCCTCCTGCTCCGCCTGACCGATCGTCGAGCGCATCAGCCCCGCCTTAGCGCCAAACGCCGACTCCGACGCCACCAACTGCGGAATATGTGCATCCAACAAACTCATTCCCGAAATCCCTTCATTAGTCGATCACCGTTGCCGCACAAGCACACTCAGCCGTCGCCCCCCTCCCCCTGCGACCACGTGCCCGGCAACATCGGCATGCTCGGTCCTGCTCCAAACTCGTCATCAGAAAGCGTAGCCAATCCGCCCGCCTGCTCAGTGCTCTTCGACACCGTGCCGGCGAACCCCAACGGCCCCGCACCCCGATCCGATGCAGCCGTCGATACGCCCCATTGCGGGTCGACGTCGACGTTCATATCCATGAATTCGTCGGCCTGACCCGTCTGCTTGGCACGCCGACGCCGTCGTGTCCGTGTCTGCTCCTTCGCCGCAGCCGCGGCCGCCGCGGCAGCAGCCGGCGCCTTGGAGCCACCACGGTAGGTAGGCTCCTGCGTCTTGGCTTGCAGGCCCATCCCGGCCCCCATGGTCGGACCGCCCACCACGTAGGGCGGCGCAAATCCGGGTCCGCCGCCAGGTGGAGGTGGCGAAGCCGGCGGCGGAGCACCAGGGGCAGTGCCGACCGTGGCCGCGGAGGTCGGGCTTGGGGGCGTGCTGATGCTGACACCTGGAGCACCTGCCACGGTGGGGGTCAATCCAGCGACCGGCAACACCGTTGGGGCCGGGACAAGTGCCGGCCCCGCGGTCGGAGGCGGAATGGCAGCCAGGCCCAGCAGTCCGAGGCCGCCCGCAGCCGCCGGCGCGAGCGCGGGGCTGGCCACCACCGCCAGTAGCAGCGGATTCGAGACTAGGTAGACAAGAACTTCCTCGATGTGAAGCGGAAAGTCGAACAGCTCCCAGCTGAAGAAGTACTGGAAAGCTTCCACCGGATTCTGCACCAGGTATGTGCCGAATTGTTGAACGTCCTCAAAGAGTTCGAGCGCTCGAGCGACCCAAAACAGCCCTACCGCCGGGTTCGCGTAGGAGTCGTAGGTGGCTCCGTTGAGGGTGCCCGCGGCGGGTTCCCAATTCAACCCAAAGTTCTGCAGGAAGTTCGCTACGACGTTGTCGAACCAGTAATCGAGGGTCGGGTCGTGGGCAGTTATGGTGTTGTCGATACCGAACTCTCTCAAGATGTTCTGCAACCACTGCGGAATCCCCAGCGGGTTATCACCGGAGAGTTGATCGTAGATGCTGGAATCCGATGCCGCCGCTTGAGATTTCACGATTGGCGGTGCCGTCGTAGTTGCCGGCGTCTGCGCCACCGCCGCGCTGGAGACCGCCTGGTAGGTGCTCATCGTGGTGGCGGCCTGGACCCACATCCGCACGTAGTCGGTTTCGTTGAGCGCGATCGGAATCGTGTTTATCCCAAAGAAATTCGTTGCTATCAACATGCCATGCACTATGTGGTTGGTGGCCAGCTCGGGCATGGTCGGCATGGCCGCCAATGCAGCGGTGTACGCAGCGGCTGTGGTTTCATGCTGCGCAGCCGCGGTAGCACTGTTGGCGCTGGCTTGCGTCAACCAGGCCAAGTACGGGACGAACGCCGCCACAAACGACTCCGCGCTCGGCCCCTGCCATGCGCCGGTCTGCACCTCGTTCAGCACCGTGCTGAGTTCCTCGGCCACCGCGGTGTATTCGGCGCTCAGCGAGTCGTACGCCCCCGCCGCCGCCAGTAGCGAGCTGGGCCCGGGGCCACTGCTCAACAACGTCGAATGCACCTCCGGCGGTGCGGCCATCCAGACAGGCGCCGTCATCGTCAGTAACCCGCGATGTGATACGACGCCGCCGCCGCCGCGTCACGTGCCGCGTAGCCGGCACCCGAATCGCCCACCCCGACACCGGCGCGACCCAGTTCTTCGGCGCCTTGGGCCACCGCCGCCGAGTGCTCACTACCGCGAACGCTGAACCCAGCCGCGTTCTCCAACGACACCGGATCCGCGGCAGGAGGCGCCACAACCGTGATCAGTGGGGACGCAGCGGCATTGGCGGCGGCCAGACGCGCAGTCAACGCTTCGATCGCTGCACTGGCACCGACGAGACCTTCGGGAACAACGCGCAACGTCATGACAACCACTCCTCGGTCATGGGCCGCACTGCCCTAGATGAATATGATTTTCATTAACACTAATACCACATGGTCGGGGGATTAGAAACCCGATGGCCCTCGTGTCGAGCCGGCCAGCCGCTCTAACGAGGCGACGCGAGCGCGCGATAACCAGGCTCGGCGAAGCGCTCGGCGGCCTTACGCATCGCATCGGTCATCAGGCGGCGCTCGGAGGCATCCCGGTCAAAGATCCGAGGTGATGGATCCTTGGAGTAAAGCCGGGATTCCTCGGTCATGCGTTCAATGACCGCACTATCGGCCTCGATCCCGAAATGCGGGGCTACGCGCTGCCACACCGCGGCGGGCAAGTCGGCATAGTCGATCGACAGTCGCGCTGCAGGATCGGTCGCGGCCGCGTCCAGCATCGCGCCGAGCGCGCGAGCCGCAAACTCGACGCGCGCTCCCGCTGGAACCGCCACCGGATCAAGGCCGAAAAGCCGTGCGGACCGAGGCGGCGTAACGCCAAGCCCAAGCCAGCTCGGCGGCGTGGCCAGGACCGAGGCCAGGACGTGCGCCGGCTCGCGTTGAACCCAGACCCAGGGCGTCTCGGGGAAGGCAGCCGCCAGCACCGACCGGCGGCGGATATTCCAGCTGGTGCACTTGAGCACCAAGTGCCGCTCGTCGCCATGCCGGCGTCGGCCCAGCGCACGCACCAAAAGCCGCACCAACCGGATCAGTGTGGCCTCGCTGACCCGACCGGGTTCAAGCCCGAGAAGCGCGTTCAACGGCAAGGGCTCGGCGAGAACGACGGCGCCGGGAAGTGTGCCCAGGAGCCGGGACACAAGCGTCGACCCGCAGCGCGACAGGTGAAAGATCATGCCCGCGGGCTCGAGCGACGGCTCGTTGTCCAGGATGATGAGGGCTTCGAGTCCGGTCCTGACGAGCGGCCGGGCGCGTGGGCCGGACGCCCAGCGGGCGACGGTCTGCTCGAAAAACGGTTCGACGAAGCGTTCTTCGGAAAGATCGGCCCAGTCGACCACCGGGGCCGCACCTGAAAGGTCGATTCTGATTGGCGTCCAACGTGCGAGTTCGGCTAGTTCCATCAGTCGTCCGGTAACCGGATGAGGAATCCAGTCATAATGAGGGTTCGGGCTAGCTCCGTCTGCTGCGTTGCAGACAGCCCTGGCAGATCGTAAATACGAAACGGCTCAGTACTTTTCGAGAGAAAGTGCAATGCGTCCTTGTGGTCGGGACCGGCATTTATCACGAGTTGCGCAAAGTGCAGCGCGACGCCGTCGGAGGTTTCTTTCACCCGCGAATAGAGCGGTTGATACTTCCGCACCCGGGCATCGCCATCGATCCCGACCGCGGTCGAGATCGCCTGCCCGCCTGGCGATGGTTGGCCACGCTTGACGAGGTCATCTTCCAGCGAGCCGAGACCTTCCGCGATAGCGCTCGGCTGTTCGAGGGCTTCGGCGACGTCGCGCAGGAGGGCGCCGAGGCTGGCTCGTACGTCCGGGTCGTCGAGGAACCGGGGCGGTAACTGGGTGTGAACGCGGTCGTCGGAATAGCTGAGCGCATTCAGCGCACGGGTGACAAGCAAGAGCAGCGTCGGTGCGTGCAAGCCGACGGTCAAGTGAACCGATACCTCCGAGGTTGCTTCGGCCGCATGCACTCGGCCGCGTGGCAGGTACAGCACGTCGCCGGCCTCCAGGCGCACGTCAGTGGGCGACGGGAGCGCATTCGTGACAACCGGCTCCTGGCGACACATCTGGTGCGGTGCTAGATCAGCGCCGTTGTAGAGGTGCCAAATCTTGGATCCCCGGATCTGCAGGATCAATACGTGGTGCTCGTCGTAATGGGTGACAAAGCCTTGGGATTCGGGTGGCGTGACGTACGCGTTGACCTGCGTCGTGAAGTTCAGCTCGACTTCGATAGCGTGCGAGAGCGAGGCGATCGCGTGCACAAATCGCTCGACGCTGCCTAATACGATCGTGTAGCCGCCGGCAAAGTCTTTGCCGAGGCCGGCAACATCGAAACTGCCATCGGCATGCCGGTAGACGTGTGAGTCTTTTTTGTCATTCTCCCGGACCAGGCGCACCAACGAACGATCCGGCCGAAACAACCCCACCAGCTCGTCGACTGAGACCGGACCGTCAAACAGGCTGTCGAAGTATTCCGGGCACTTTCGACTCACGTGGTAGTGCGTCGTCCCCCACACCTCGTTGATGAAGGTCTCGATGGTCAGCGGTTGAAGCAACCAGGCCAATGACAACTCGACGTCAACGCCCAAGCCCGCCGCCTCCTGGACTGCTTTCTTGCCTGCTTTGCCGGCAAAGCCTATTTCATCAGTCGTCGGGCAGCCGGACAAGGAATCCGCTCACGATCAGGGTTCGGGCCAAATCCGTCTGCTGCCCCGCACGCAGCCCCGGCAACTCAGCGACCCGAAACGGCCCAGTGCTGTTGGAGACGAATCGCAACGCGGCCTCGTGGTCAGAGCCGGCATTGATCGACAAGCTAGCGAACAGAAGGACAACGCCGTCGTCCACCGCCTTCACCCGGGAATAGAGCGGTTGGTACTTCGCCACCCGTGTCTGCCCGTCGATTGCGTTGGCGCTGGCGATCTGTCCGATCGGTGGGCATCGGCCACGCCGGGCCAAAGTATCCGCCAGCAACCC
>Ga0302325_10012071_pt1 | contig 18571 bp, 18 predicted proteins | sample Palsa_T0_2_FD_201948 | JGI IMG/M metagenome (GOLD analysis project Ga0302325, IMG submission 201948) | Peat permafrost microbial communities from Stordalen Mire near Abisko, Sweden - Palsa_T0_2 | ecosystem: Environmental > Terrestrial > Soil > Palsa > Peat permafrost | place: Sweden: Abisko...
GATGGCCGGATGCGCGTCAACTGCGCTGTTTCTGTGCAACGGGCACATGTCCTGTATTAATCCCCGAACTACTGCCAGATAATCTGCTTCGCGAACTTTTGACCGCAGAGTAGCGCGGTGTCCCCACGATCCGTAGGCAAACGGACACCTGGCCGGCCCTTCGCTGTGGTGAAACCAGCATAAATGCCGGTACTTGTCGCGCAATAGGCAGCATGACTAATCGTGACATGCCGTACGCCTCCGGGCAAAGGCTTACGCGCCGGTAGGATCCGCGCGAGTCTCATCCCGGCTCCCGGGCCGCTATAGGCTGGTGGCCGACATCTCGCGTCAGCGTGGACGCGGGCCGAGCGCAGGAGCCCACCGAAGTGACCACTGTCTTTGCGGGCGGACCGGATGGCCCGGCCGGACACGAGCAAGTTGTCTTCTGCCAGGATGCCCAGTCCGGGCTCCAGGCCATCGTCGCCATCTACTCGACGGCGCTCGGGCCGGCGCTCGGCGGCACACGGTTCTACCCGTACGCCAGCGAGGACGAGGCCCTCGCCGACGTCCTGAACCTGTCCAGGGCGATGGCCTACAAGAACGCGCTGGCCGGCCTTGACCTTGGCGGCGGCAAGGCGGTGATCATCGGCGACCCGGCAGAGCTGAAGTCTGAGGCGCTGCTGCGCGCCTACGGCAGGTTCGTGCAGTCTCTCAACGGCCGGTACATCACCGCCTGCGACATCGGCACCTACAGCGAGGACATGGATGTCGTCGCCCGTGAGTGCTCATTCGTCACCGGACGGACCGTGCCCAACGGCGGAGCGGGCGACTCATCGGTGCTGACCGCCTTCGGCGTATTCCAGGGGATGCGGGCGGCCGCCGAGCATGCCTGGGGCAGCACCAGCCTGGACGGCAGGACAGTGGGCGTCGAGGGCGTCGGGAAAGTCGGCCACCGGCTCGCTGACCACCTGATCTCCGACGGCGCGCGCGTCGTCATCTACGACACCAGCCATGCCGCCACCGAGCGCGTGCGGGCGCAGCACCCCGAGGTCACCGTCGCGGCGAGCCGGGCCGAGCTGCTGCGCGGCTCACTCGATGTGTACTCGCCGTGCGCCCTCGGCGGTGCCGTCGACGACGACACGGTGGCCGCACTCCGGGCTGCCGGTACCAAGATCATCTGTGGCGGGGCGAACAACCAGCTGGCCCACCCTGGCGTCGAGAAGATGCTGGCCGACCACGGAATCGTCTACGCGCCCGATTACCTGGTGAACTCGGGCGGCGTCATCCAGGTGGCTGACGAGCTGCATGGCTTCAGCTTCGAGCGGGCGCGGGCCAGGGCCGAGCAGATCCTGGGCACCACCAGGCAGATCCTGGCCACTGCAGACGCGGACGGCGTGCCGCCGGCCGTTGCCGCGGACCGGCTGGCAGAGCGCCGGATTGCCGAGGTTGGCAGGCTCCGGGGGATATACCTCGGCCGCTGACGGGGGTTCGGCGAGGGTTCGCCGGAATCATCGGAGGCGCCGGGCGCCCAAAGCAGGTACGGTTGTACCTGTACGTCAGGGCGAGCGCGGCGCACTCTGGTTTGGCGGAGGCGGCGGGTGAGCCTTGTGTGCACGAAACCGCGAGAGTTCGCGTGGTAACGGGCAACGAAGAGTGCGGTGACGAGGGATCCGCGGGTCCCGTATTTAGAGGGGGTCGAGCCAATGGGGCGCGGCCGAGCCAAGGCCAAGCAGGTCAAGGTGGCACGCCAGCTGAAGTACAGCGGCGGCGGGACCGACCTTGACAGGCTGCGGGCTGAGCTGGGCGTCGACTCGGACCAGCATGGCGCCAACGGGGATTCCGCGTACGCGGACCTGGGCGACCGCTACTCCGCGGACGACGAATCTGATCACGCACCGGGCGACGACGACGAAGACGAAGACTGGGAAGAGGACGAGAGCTACGGCGACTACAGCGCCGAGGGCCTCGTCCGGCAGTCGGGATCGCCGGGAGCGTAGCGTCCAGCGACGAGGGCTTCACCGGCCATCCGGCTGATCCGCTAGCGATCGGCTGGTCTGTCTGACTGATCCCGGCGCTGCTGGCATGCCCTCCCCGCCGTCAGGGGCCGGTTCTGCGTGCTGCCTGCGCTGAGCCGCGGTCCGCTACGCCGGATGCTGGCTGACCAGGCGGGCGTTACCGGTCCCGGCGACGATCTCGCCGAGTGCCCAGGACGGCACTCCCCGGTCGGCCAGCAGGCGGAGCGCACGGTCGCTGTCGGCCGGGGCCACGATCGCCACCATGCCAACGCCCAGGTTGAAGACCTGCTCCAGATCCCCGTCCGCGACCCTGCCGCGCTCGGCCAGCAGCCTGAACACCGGACCCGGCTGCCAGGTCGCGCGGTCGAGCACCGCGTCGGTCCCCGGCGGCAGCACCCTCGCCAGATTCGCGGCAAGCCCGCCGCCGGTGACATGGGCGAACGTGCGGACAGCGCAGCTCCCGGCCAGGGCGAGGCAGTCCCGCGCGTAGATCCGGGTCGGCGTCAGCAGCTCGTCACCAAGGCTGCGGTCGAGCTCGGCCGGCTGGCCGGCGAGGTCCAGTCCGCTCTCCGGTGCGTCGACGATGGCGCGGACCAGGGAGAAGCCGTTGGAGTGCAGGCCGGACGATGCCATGGCGATGACCACGTCCCCGGCCCGGACCAGCTCCGGGCTGAGCAGCCGGTCCGCGTCCACGACGCCGGTCGCCGCCCCGGCGATATCGAAGTCGTCCGGCGCGAAGTGGCCAGGATGCTCCGCGGTCTCGCCGCCGACCAGCGCGCAGCCTGCCTGCGCACAGCCATCCGCGATGCCGCTCACGATCGTGGCGATGCGCTCGGGCTGGACCCGCCCGCACACCAGGTAGTCGGTCATGAAGAGCGGCTCGGCTCCGCAGACCACAAGGTCGTCAACGACCATGCCGACGAGGTCCAGGCCGATGGTGTCGTACCGGCCCAGGCGCCGGGCGAGGACGACTTTGGTACCGACCCCGTCGGTGGAGGTCGCCAGCAGCGGGCGCCGCATGCCGGTGAGCCTGGATGCGTCGAACAGCCCGGCGAACCCGCCGATCCCGCCGATCACCTCCGGTCCCGCAGTCCTGGCGACCGATGCCTTCATCAGCTCGACCGCGCGGTCGCCCGCGGCGATGTCGACGCCAGCGGCGGAATAGCTGGCCGGCTGGCGCCCGCTGGTCAACTCAGCCCTCCGCCTTCGAGCCGACCGGCTCCAGCAGGTGCTTGCCCTTCTCGTCCTCGGCCACGGCGATCGGGTAGCTGCCGTCGAAGCAGGCATGGCACAGCCGGTCCGCCGGTATCGTCGTCGCCTCGATCAGCCCGGCGAGCGAGACGAAGCCGAGCGAGTCAGCGCCGATGGACTCGCGGATCTCATCGATCGTCAGGTTCCCCGCCATCAGCTCGGCCCGGCTGGCGAAGTCGATGCCGAAAAAGCACGGCCAGGCGACTGGGGGGCTGGAAATGCGCACGTGGACCTCGGCCGCTCCGGCCTCGCGGAGCATGGCCACGATGGCGCGCTGGGTATTGCCGCGCACAATGGAGTCGTCGACCACGACCAGGCGCTTGCCCGCGATGGCCTCGCGGAGCGGGTTGTACTTCAGCCGGATGCCGCGCTCCCTGATGGTCTGGCTCGGCTGGATGAACGTGCGCCCGACGTAAGAGTTCTTGACCAGTCCCTGGCCGTAGGGGATCCCGCTCGCCTGCGCGTACCCGATCGCGGCCGGAGTGCTCGACTCGGGCACCGGGATCACCAGGTCGGCGTCGGCCGGGTACTCGGCCGCCAGTGTCCTGCCGACCTCCACCCGTGCCGACTGCACGCTGCGCCCTGCGATCGTGGTGTCCGGCCGGGCCAGGTAGACGTACTCGAACAGGCAGCCCTTCGGCGCAGGCGGCGCGAACGTGTGCGACCGGACGCCGCGCTCGTCGATGGCGACCAGCTCACCCGGCTCGATCTCGCGGACGAACGTGGCGCCGACGATGTCCAGCGCCGCCGTCTCGCTCGCCACCACCCAGCCCCGCGCCACCCGGCCGAGCACGAGCGGCCGGAAGCCCTGAGGGTCGCGGGCCGCATAGAGCGTCTGCTCGTCCATGAAGACCAGTGAGAACGCACCCCGGACCAGCGGCAGCGCAGCCAGGGCCGCGGCCTCGACGCCCGGATGCCCCGCGCCGTTCGCGGCACTGCCGTTCGCTGAGCTGCCGTTCGCGGCTGAGCTGCCGTTGGCTGAGCTGCCGTTCGCCTCGTTGCTCACCCCGATGCCGGTGGCCGCGAACAGCGCGGTCAGGACATCGGTATCCGAGGTCGCGCGCCCGGCCAGCGCAGCGGACTGGCCGCCGAGCAGACCGGCCAGCTCCAGAGTGTTGATCAGGTTGCCGTTGTGCCCGAGCGCCAGGCTGGCCGACGGGGTCGCGCGGAACGTGGGCTGCGCGTTCTCCCAGACCGACGACCCGCTCGTGGAGTACCGGCAGTGCCCGACCGCGATGTAGCCGTGCAGCGTGTTCAGCACTGACTCGCTGAACACCTGGGCGACGAGCCCCATGTCCTTGTAGACCACGATGCGGGAGCCATCACTGACGGCGATGCCCGCCGACTCCTGGCCGCGGTGCTGCAGCGAGTACAAGCCGTAGTACGCCAGCTTGGCAACGTCCTCGCCGGGCGACCAGACGCCGAAGACGCCGCACGCGTCGCGCGGCGGAGGGTCGGCTGAATCGGGATCTTGTGACAACACGCCATCGGGCTTAATCACTAGTCAATTCTAGTGACTTTCCGGCCTGTCAGAGCCGTCCTGGCGGGTGCTGGCTCCCGGTGGCGCGAAACAGCGGCAGATAACCGGACAGGTCAGCCCGCTGGCCGCTGGCCCGCACCCGGCCGCTGGCTACTGCGGCGGCCCAGTCCAGCTGCCCCGAGGCCAGATCGAGCCAGGTAAGCGAGTCCGTTTCGACCACATTCGGCGGAGTGCCGCGAGTATGCCGGGGACCGGGAATGCACTGCACGGCAGCGAACGGCGGTACCCGCACCTCGACAGTCCGCCCGGGCACCTCGTCAGCCAGCACGCCCAGGCTGTACCGGACGGCCGCCCGCAGCGCCGCCCGGACCGGCTGCGAGCCCGCTGCCCTGGCTGCTTCCACGGCCGCCAGGCTCGCCGCGCCGAGTGCGCGCTCGGTTGCGATCCCGCTCCACGGCGGCTGGCCGAGTGCGGCCCGCTGCTCGTTGAGGGCGGCGAGCAGCCGTCCGAGGTCAGGACCGCGCGGTGGCACGGTTACGTAGGCTAGCCGATGCCGCCGACCGCGCCGCCCTGCCAGGACCGGCTGCCGGCTGCCGCCGCCAAAAAATCTGCCGGATTTTCGCCGCATCGGGCCCCGTCAGCAACCTGATCAGGTATTCGTTCGTTATGCCCGGTCAGCGCCACACCGCAGGTACCCGAACCAGGGGCTCCCGGCTGCCCAGGCTCGCCGGGATCGGCGTGATCGTCCTTCTCGCCGGAGGCGGCGTGGGTGCTTACCTGGCGGGGCTGCACCCGGCCGCCGCGCGGCGCGCGCCTGCGCTGCCCAGCAAGGTGCTCGGCTACCAGACGGTCGGGCTGGTCGCGCAGGACTCCCGGTCTGGCTCGTCGCCGGGACAGCTGCTGCAGCTGCTCGGACCGCGGGGAACGCCGCAGTTCAGCCCGGTGGCGCCGGCGCAGGTGCAGACAGGCTCGCCGCAGTGGACCGCGGACCTGATGGCCGGCAACAGCTACATCTTCATCTTCCTGCCGACCGGCGAGTGCCTCACCGCGGCCGGACTGGCCGGCCAGCCGAAGCTCACCCTGGAGCACTGCGATCTCGCGGCCGCCCAGCGCTGGCGCCGGGCGGCCAGCGTCGTCCAGAGTCAGGGGCACGCGTTCTACCAGTACGCGAACCTGGGCGACTCGGCCTGCCTCGCGGAGGCGGGCGAGCTGTCCGGCCAGGACTACGGCGCCGCCCTGGAGGCGTGCTCGGCGTCGCCGCCGCCCAGCCAGCTCATCGCGTTCTGGTGGGCGTCGGTCTGAGGCCCGGTCAGCCGAACAGCGCGGGCAGCGCGGCCCGGTGCACCTCCGCCAGCTCGGCCAGCGGCACCGAGAACAGCCCGGCCACCTCAAGCGCGGATCCGCCGGTCTCCCCGATGACGGTGGCCGGCACGCCGGCCTGCGCGCACAGGCTGGCCAGCTCCGCCGCCGCGGCCGGCCGGACCGCGACCACAGCGCGGGCGGCGGATTCACTGAAGAGGAACGAGGCCGCGTCCGGCGGCGGCGTGACCGTGCAGCCGGTGCCCCCGGCCAGGCAGGATTCGGCCAGCGCCGTCGCGAGGCCGCCGTCGGACACGTCATGGGCCGCGACGACGAGGTCCCGCGCCGCAGCGTCCGTCAGCACGCCGGCCAGCGCGCGCTCGGCCTCGAGATCGACCGCCGGCGGCCGGCCGCCCAGGTGACCGTGCCGCAGCCACGCCCACAGCGAGCCGCCGTATTCTGGCCTGGTCTCGCCCAGCACCACGATGCTCGCACCGGGCTCGCTGAAGCCGGACCGGACCCTGTGGCGCACGTCGTCATGAACGCCGAGTACGCCGACGACAGGCGTCGGCTGGATCGCCGTGCCGCCGGTCTGGTTGTAGAAGCTGACATTGCCCCCGGTGACCGGCACGCCCAGCTGCAGGCAGCCATCCGCCAGGCCCCGCACCGCCTCGGTGAACTGCCACATCACTGCCGGGTCCTCCGGCGAGCCGAAGTTGAGGCAGTTCGTGACTGCCAGCGGCCGCGCGCCGGTGACAGCAACGTTCCGGTAAGCCTCGGCCAGCGCGAGCTGGGTGCCGGCATAGGGATCGAGCTGGCAGAACCGCCCGTTCCCGTCCGTTGCCAGGGCCACGCCAAGCCCGGTCTCCTCGTCGATCCGCAGCAGGCCCGCATCGTGCGGCATCGCCAGCACCGTGTCGCCGCGCACGTACCGGTCGTACTGCTCGGTCACCCAGGTCTTGTCGCCGCCCTCCGGTGAGCCGAGCAGCAGCAGCAGGTCGGCACGCAGCTCGGCGCCGCTCGCGGGCCTGGCCAGCCCGGCCGGGCCGGCGGCGATCAGCGCGTCCTGGCCGGCCGGGCGGCTGGCCGGGCGGTCGTACAGCGGACCCTCATCGGCGGCGGTGCCCGGCGGGATGTCGACGACCTGCTCGCCGTGCCAGGTCATCTCCAGCCTGCCGGTACCGGTGACCTCGCCGATCACCGTGGCCGGCACGTCCCACCGGGCGCAGATGGCCAGGAACGCGCCGACGTTCTCCGGCGTGACAATCGCCATCATGCGTTCCTGCGACTCGCTCATCAGGATCTCGGCCGGGCCGAGCGATGCGTCGCGCAGCGGCACGGCGTCCAGCCGCACCCGCATGCCGGTGCCGCCGCCGGCTGCCAGCTCGGTCGTGGCGCACGCGACCCCGGCCGCGCCCAGGTCCTGGATGCCGACGACCAGGCCAGCCCGGTACAGCTCGAGGCAGCACTCGATCAGCAGCTTCTCCATGAACGGGTCGCCGACCTGGACGCTGGGCCGCTTGGCGCCCTCGCCCGCGCCGCCGAACGACGCGCTGGCCAGCACGGAGGCGCCGCCGATGCCGTCAGGCCCGGTCCGCGAGCCGAACAGGATCACCTGATTGCCGGGGCCGGTCGCCGCTGCCAGCTTGAGGTCGTCGTGCCGGAGCACGCCCACGCACAGGGCGTTGACCAGCGGATTGCCCGCATAGCACGGGTCAAAGGCCAGCTCGCCGCCGATATTCGGCAGGCCGAGGCAGTTGCCGTAGAAGGAGATGCCGCCGACCACGCCGGGCAGCACCCGGTGCGTGTCGGCCGCGCCGGCCGGGCCGAACCGCAGGGCGTCCATCACGGCCACCGGACGCGCGCCCATCGCCAGGATGTCCCGGACGATCCCGCCGACGCCGGTCGCCGCCCCCTGGAACGGCTCGACATAGGACGGGTGGTTGTGTGACTCGATCTTGAAGGTGACGGCGTAGCCCTGGCCGACGTCGACCACCCCGGCGTTGTTGCCGATTCCGGCGAGCAGCACGTCGGTGGGCGGCGCCTTCTCGGCGAACTGCCGCAGGTGCCGGCGGGAGGACTTGTAGGAGCAGTGCTCGCTCCACATCACCGAGTAGATGGCCAGCTCGGCGTCAGTCGGGCGGCGGCCGAGGATCGCGCCGATGCGCGCGTACTCCTCAGCGGTCAGGCCGAGCGCCGCGTAGGGCTGGGCCCGGCCGGGCGTCACTGCGGCGCCGTCCACGGTGTCCTGGACCGCGGGCAGCACGGTGTCCTGAGGGCTCGTCATGAGACGGCGACCGCCTGCAGGACGGAGGTGAAGAAGCCGAGGCCGTCGGCGCTCGGCCCGGTCAGATCCTCGACGGCGTGCTCGGGATGCGGCATCAGGCCGGCTACGTTGCCTGCCTCGCTGACCACGCCGGCGATGTCGCCCGCCGACCCGTTCGGGTTGCTGGCGTAGCGCGCGAGGACCTGGCCGTTCGCCTCGAGCTTGGCGATGGTCTCCTGGTCGGCCACGTAGGCGCCCTCGCCGCTCTTGAGCACGACCGAGATGTCCTGGCCCGGCAGGTAGCTCCGCGTCCAGGCGGACGTCGCGTTCTCGATCCTGATGGTGATGTCCCTGGTCACGAAGCGCAGCCCGGCGTTGCGGGTGAGCGCCCCCGGCAGCAGGTGGGCCTCGCAGAGGATCTGGAAGCCGTTGCAGATGCCGAGCACCGGCAGCCCCTTCGCCGCCGCCGGGATGATCTCGCCCATCACCGGCGAGAATCGGGCGATAGCGCCGCAGCGCAGGTAGTCGCCATAGGAGAAGCCACCGGGCAGGATGACGGCATCGACACCGCGCAGGCTGGCGTCGTCATGCCAGAGCTCGACCGGCTGCGCTCCGCCGCGCTCCACGGCACGGCGGGCATCACGGTCATCGAGGGAACCTGGGAAGGTGACGACTCCGATGCGGGCCGTCATGGGCGTCCTGTCGAGCGGCGCATGCTCGCAGATTACCCGGTCAGCCGGCGTCCCTGAGCTGTGCGGCCGATCGCAGTGCCAGCGGCGCGTCGGTGCGCCACTCGATTCGCTTCTGCAGCGAGACGACAGTGCCATGGCCTGGCTTGCTGCGCAGGGTCACGTCATCCACGCAGGCCTTCATGATCGCCAGTCCGCGGCCCGACTCGGGCAGCTCGGCAATCGCCCGCTCCCTGGCCATTCTGCGGGACCTGCCGATCCTGCTGCGCAGCGACGACGGCGAACCCGGCGCGGTCGACATCGGCGCCCGCTGATGACGGCGCAGCCGGCCGACCGGGCGGACCGAGTGGCGGATCCCCCGGCGCCGGTGCCCGACGCTGGCCAGGTCGAAGCCGCGGCCGCTGTCCAGGACCTCCAGAAGGCAGCGCTGCGGGCCGACGTGGGCCACCAGCTCGTAACGCCGGCCGGGGCCGGCGTGCCGCAGGACGTTGGTGCAGGCCTCGGTGACCGCCAGGAGCAGGTCGTCAATGCAGCTGTCGTCGATGCCCAGCCGGCTGAGGGTGTCGCCGAGTACCCGCCGCATCACCGGCACGCTCAGCGATTCCCTGGGGAACACCAGGCAGAACTCAACGTCTGCGGCTGGCTCCCCAGAATGGAACACCCGAGATCGCATCCGCTCCTCAGCCCCGTCGCGGTAACACCTAGTTCATATTCTGAAGGCTTCCCACGCTGAGCTGCGGTAATCATGAACTCAGGCGATCTCTGGACGAACAGTGCGCTACTGTCCGGCGTCCGGTCAGCTCGTCATACAGCCGCTGACCTGCGGAAACGTAAACTGCGACAGGTCGCAGCCCCAGGGCCGGGCACTGGCTGGCAAAGCCACCGGAAAATAACAATCAGGTAAGGTCGCGCGACCGGAGTGCGACGGATGCCCGCAGGCGCACCGTCAGCCGGGATAGACCGAGAATTCCTCGATGACCGGATTGGCGAGCAGCTCGGCCGCCAGCCTGGCGACATCCTCCTGCGAGGCGGGCTCGCTGAGCTCGACCTCGAACCGCTTGCCCTGACGCACCCCGCCGACCTGACCGAATCCGAGCCGGCGGCAGGCACTGGCGATCGCCTCGCCCTGCGGGTCATGAATCTCGGGCTTGAGCATCACGTCAATGACGAATCTGGCCACATCCGAACAGTACGCGAGCACGGCCGCTGGTTCGCGAATAGGGATCGCGCCTGCCGGGCAGTAGCCTGGAACCAGGCCCCCGTGACCCGATTCGTGACATGCGTCACCATCGGCGCGCAGGGTCCTGCTGCGCTTGACCGTCCCTGGCGCGGCGATAGTACTGTTCGCACCGTTGCGGACGGACGACAGTCAAGGACGGGACGACAGCCGGTTCCGGGCGTGCCCGGCCGGACACGAGCATTTGCAAGGAGTGGCACGTGGCCGTCAAAGATGCCGGACGCGCCGCCCGCTCTGCTGACCGGGCAGCGGCCCGCGAGCCAGAACGACAGGCGGACTCGGCTGAGCTGATTCAGCTCCTCACCCCCGAAGGGGAGCGCGTCGAGCACCCCGACTACCCGCTCGAGATCTCCGCTGAGGAGATCCGGGCGCTCTACCGTGACCTGGTCATCGTCCGGCGGATCGACTTCGAGGCGATCGCGCTCCAGCGCCAGGGCGAGCTCGGGATCTGGGCATCGCTGCTCGGCCAGGAAGCCGCTCAGGTCGGATCGGGCCGGGCGCTCGGCCCGCGGGACATGGCCTTCCCGACCTACCGGGAGCACGGCGTCGCCTGGTGCCGCGGCCTGGACCCGATGAAGCTGCTCGAGCTCTTCCGCGGCGTCAGCCACGGCGGCTGGGACCCGACCGAGCACAACTTCCACCTGTACACGATCGTCATCGGCAGCCAGGCGCTGCACGCCACCGGCTACGCGATGGGCATCCAGCGCGACGGCGCTGTGGGCGAGGACGGCGAGGCCGTGATCGCGTACTTCGGCGACGGCGCCACCAGCCAGGGAGACGTCAACGAGGCGTTCATCTGGGCCTCTGTCAACAACGCCCCGGTGGTGTTCTTCTGCCAGAACAATCAGTGGGCCATCTCCGAGCCGCTGGAGCGGCAGAGCCGGACACCGCTGTTCCTGCGGGCCAAGGGCTTCGGCTTCCCCGGCGTGCGGGTGGACGGCAACGACGTGCTGGCCTGCCTGGCGGTCACCCGCAAGGCGATGCAGGCGGCACGCGAAGGGCAGGGCCCGACGCTGATCGAGGCCTTCACCTACCGGATGGGCGCGCACACCACGACCGACGACCCGACCCGCTACCGGCTGTCCGCTGAGCTGGAGTCGTGGAAGCTGAAGGACCCGATCGAGCGGGTCAAGCAGTACCTCATCAGGACCCAGCAGGCCGAGATGAGCTTCTTCGACGAGGTCGAGGCCGAGGCCGCCGCTGTCGGCAGGCGCGTGCGCGCCTCCTGCCAGCAGATGCCCGACCCCACGCCGGAGTCGATGTTCGACAACGTGCTCACGAGCGAGACCGCCCAGCTGGCCGCGGAGCGAGCCGGATTCGCCGCCTACCTTGAGTCGTTCGAGGCTGAGGAGGCCGTGCTGGCCGAGGAGGGCCGATGACCACGCTTACGCTCTCCCGCGCGCTGAACGAGGGCCTGCGCAAGGCACTCGAGGACAACCCGAAGGCCCTCATCATGGGCGAGGATGTCGGCAAGCTCGGCGGCGTCTTCCGTGTCACCGACGGACTGCAGAAGGACTTCGGCGAGGCGCGCGTGATTGACACGCCGCTGGCCGAGTCCGGCATCATCGGCACCGCGATCGGCCTCGCGCTGCGCGGCTACCGGCCGATCTGCGAGATCCAGTTCGACGGCTTCATCTTCCCGGCATTCGACCAGATCGTGACTCAGCTGGCCAAGATGCGGTACCGCTCGCTCGGCACGGTGAGGCTGCCGATCGTGATCAGGGTCCCGTTCGGCGGCGGCATCGGCGCGGTCGAGCACCACAGCGAGTCGCCGGAGGCGCTGTTCGCGCACACGCCCGGCCTGCGGGTGGTGTCCTGCGGTGACCCGGCGGACGCCTACACGATGATCCAGCAGGCGGCGCTCAGCGACGACCCGGTGCTGTTCTTCGAGCCCAAGCGGCGCTACTGGGACAAGGCCGAGGTCGACGTCGAGGGCGGCCTGGCCCGCGCACTTCCGATGGACACCGCGCGCGTGCTCTCCGAGGGCACCGACGTCACTGTGCTGTGCTACGGCCCGATGGTGCGCACCTGCGCCGAGGCCGCCGTGGCCGCCCGCGACGACGGCCGCAGCCTCGAGGTGATCGACCTGCGCTCGCTGGCGCCGCTGGACACCGAGACGATCTTCGCCTCGGTCCGCAAGACCGGCCGGTGCATCGTCGTGCACGAGGCCGTCGTGACCGGCGGCATCGGCGCGGAGATCGCGGCCGAGGTCACCCAGGAGTGCTTCTACAGCCTCGAGGCCCCGGTACTGCGCGTCGGCGCGTACACCACCCCGTATCCGCCATCCAGGCTCGAGGAGCACTACCTCCCCGACCTGGACCGGATCCTGGACGCTGTCGACCGCTCCTTCGGCTACTGAGAGGGCCCCCCATGTCAGATCTCAAGGAGTTCAGGCTCCCTGATGTCGGCGAAGGCCTGACCGAGGCCGACATCGTCAGATGGCACGTCAAGCCCGGTGACCAGATCACCGTCAATCAGATCATCGTGGAGATCGAGACCGCGAAGGCAGTCGTCGAGCTGCCCAGCCCGTATGAGGGCACGGTCGCGCGACTGCTGGTGCCCGAGGGCCAGACCGCCGACGTCGGGACGCCGATCATCTCGGTGGACATCAGCGGTGAGGGCGGCGGCCAGGCGGCCGAGATCCCGGCGGAAGCGCAGGTGCAGCGCGCGATCAGCGAGACGGAGGATCTCGTCCCGGCGCCGCCGGTTCTGGCCGCGTCCGAGCCCGGCATGGTCGGCAGCCCGGCGCCGAAGGCGGAACGCCAGGCCGTCCTCGTCGGCTATGGCGTCAAGCTCGGCACCACAAGCAGGCGGGCTCGCAAGACAACCCCCAATCGTGGCCGGAACGGGGTCACGCCAGCCGCGGCCGCCGCCCCGGCCGCGGTCCCGGCAGCCGCGCCGCAGCCCCCTGCGGCGGCCCCGCCCGCAGCCCCGGCGGCCAACGGATCACCCGGCAGCACCGCGCTGGCCAAGCCGCCGGTGCGCAAGATGGCCAGGGATCTCGGCGTGGACCTCGCGGCTCTCACCGGGACTGGCCCGAACGGGTCTATCACCAGAGACGACGTCCAGCAGGCGGCGGCACTGGGCTCAGTCGGCCGCGTTCCCGGCATGGATTCTGGTGTCCGGACCGCGGCAGGAACGGCCGGGCCGCGCGAGGAGCGCATCCCCATCCGGGGCGTGCGGAAGCACACCGCGGCCTCGGTGTCCGCGAGCGCGTTCACGGCGCCGCACGTGACCGAGTTCCTGCAGATCGACATCACCGAGACAATGGCCGCGACGGCCCGGCTCCGCACCCTGCCGGAGTTCGCGGACATCAGGGTGTCGCCGCTGCTGCTGGTCGCGCGGGCGCTGCTGGTGGCTGTCGCCCGGCACCCGATGATCAACGCCAGCTGGGACGAGGCAGCGCAGGAGATCGTGGTCAAGCACTACGTGAACCTCGGCATCGCCGCCGCCACCGACCGCGGGCTGATGGTGCCGAACGTGAAGGACGCGCACGCGCTGACGCTGCCCGAGCTGGCAGGCGCGCTGGGGCAGCTGGCCGAGACCGCGCGAGCAGGCAAGGCCACGCCGGCTGACCTGTCGGGCGGCACGATCTCGATCACCAACGTCGGCGTCTTCGGGGTCGACACCGGCACCCCGATCCTGCCCGTCGGCGAGGCGGCGATCCTGGCGTTCGGTCAGGTCAGGGACGCGCCCTGGGTGGTCGACGGTCAGCTGGCGGTGCGGAAGGTCACGACGCTGGCGCTGTCGTTCGATCACCGGCTGGTCGACGGCGACCTCGGCTCGGCGGTCCTGCGCGACGTCGGTGCCATGCTGACTGATCCGCTGCGGATGCTGGCCTGGTCCTGATGAGCGCGCTCAGAGCGCGGAAGGGAGCCTGATGATCAGGCACGTTGTGCTGTTCACCTGGGACGACGAGATGACCGACGAGCTGGAGCGGCAGTTCACCGACGAGCTGACCGCGCTCGCGCCGCAGCTCGCCGGACTCCGCTCGTATCACGCCGGGCCGGACGCCGGGATTATCGAGGGCAACTTCGACTATGCGGTGGTGGCTGACTTCGACGACGCCAAGGCCTACCTGGCCTACCGCGACAACGCCGTGCACCAGGACATCATCAGCAGGCTGAGCAGGCCGCACGCCAGGAACCGCGCGAGCGTGCAGTACGAGATCTGACGGGCTGACCGGCTGCCGGCTGCCGGCTGCCGTCCGCGGCTCGCCGTCCGCGGCTCGCCGTCCGCGGCTCCCCGGCGGCTCCCCGCGGCTGACGTTGGCCGTCGGCCGCGGCTCCCAGGCGGTCGGCGACGGCTGCCGGTCGGCGTGTTTCGTCAACCAAGGTTGACTTTTCATCCGTTTAGTGCACTGCGAACCGGTCATTTACGGTCATAAAGTCGCGCCGGAACGCTGGAACGGATGAAGAGTCACCGGAGCGCGGGCAGCCGAACGCGAGTGCGCTGAAACTGAGGACGGCCAGGCGGCGGTGACGGGCTGCTGCCTGGCCGTCCGGGGCGCGCCGACCGGGACTGGCTGCGCGCGGCCAGTCCACGCCGCGGCTGGGTGAGCCGCGGCCCCCTCCCCGGCGAACCTCCGTGCCGCCGGCGAGTTCGGAACTGCGCCGCACGCGACATGCGCCCAGGGACGCAAAAGCTCCGGGTTCTGCGCCAATCCCGCACCGCGGGATCAGCTGCCAGGGTCCGGAGCAGCGCTCATACGATAGCTGTTCGCGGCCAGCCGCGTCCATACGCGTCCGGGGCCCGCCGTTCGCAGCGCGGCCGGCCTGCCCGGGTCCCGGCCCGCGGCGAAGTCTCGACCCAGCGGCAGGTCGCCGAGTTTCACTACGGAGCGTAACTCCGGCTCAGGCTTCTCGTGTTGTGCGTGCCGAACTGTGCCGACGCGACCGGAGCGCCCATTCGGATGTGCAAAGTCACAATCCGCCGGCAGGTATGCTGAGCGTCGTTCCTGCTGAGCAGCCTGAACGACTTCCTGATAGGTCTAGACCACACGCCGGTCCTGAGATCGCCGCGCTGCAGTTCACCACCATCGCGAGGCGGTGCTGTGCGTGCAATGGGCCCTAGCCAGGTGAGACCCGCCCACCAGGTGCCGCACGCTCGTCAGCAGGACGGGCGGACCCGTAGCGAGCGCCTGGCCGACAAGGTGACCAGCGTTTTCGGATCCTGGAAGTTCATCATCATCCAGACGATGATCGTGTGTCTGTGGATCTCGCTGAACCTGCTGGCCGTCGTGCATCACTGGGATCCGTACCCGTTCATTCTGCTGAACCTTGTCTTCTCGACGCAGGCTGCTTACGCGGCGCCGTTGATCTTGCTCAGCCAGAACCGGCAGGCGGACACCGACCGGGTCAGGGCGGAGCACGATTACCGGGTAAACCAGATAGCCCTGCGGTACCTGGAGGTCCTGCACCGTGATGCGCATGGTCCGGACTGCGACTGCGGCGACCTCACGGATCTCGACTCGCCGGAGATCGGGGCTGATGAGAGTCCCATGGCAGCAGACAGCCGGGGCACGCCGTTACTCAGACAGGAGGATCGTGCTCCAGGCCGACGAGGTCATCGGCCAGTGTCGGGGGATCCTGCTCACTGATTTCCCGTGCCAGCAGGGAACCCCGCTGGTCCTCGCCGTTCTGGCTAACCGCCGGATCACCCGGCCTGCGGAACTGGCCAGGGAGTACCCAGCGACTCATCATGTCCGGGTACCGAGAGCTACTAGTCCGGCGGGGCAGCACCATGCCAAGAGCGGCGGCCAGGATCAGCACGATTCCCACGATCCGCCAGTTGAGCCAGTGCGGTGAGCTCCCGGATACCGCGAACACCAATATCGCACCGACAACCAGCAGGCTGATCCCGGAGCGAGGACCCAGCGCATGCCTGTCGGCCGGCGGCGCGGCCTTCCCCTGATCATCAAGCCAGTTCATGACCGGCCTCCTCACGACCTGCGCTGCAGTCGGCCTCGTCCCGCCGGCGGCAGCAAAGAAAAGCTCCGGCCCGGCTTCCGCAGCGACACAATTGCGCGGCTGCAGCTACCAGGATCCGGAGCAACAAACACAATCGTACGCCTCTGCCGGGCAATACACAGAAGGCCGGATTCCCTTGGCCGCGGCGTCGGGCACCGGCGGCCCGCACCATTGCGCTCGCGCCTGCCAGCGTGAGTAAGTCGCTCCGGACCTCGGTGGCTGACGGTGTCTGCCCGTCAAGACACCCGCCGACCAAGTCGGGAGTTACCGCATGGCGGTAGCCGCCTACCGGCGGTGCCAGGATCTGGCAGCCATCGCCCACGGCCCAGGCACTTCCTCGTCACGTTCGCCGGGGCCTTCGCCGGACTGCATGGACCTGCGGCAGCTGACGTCGCAAGAACGCGGGCTGATCGCCCTGCTCGTGTTCGGCGGACTACGGTACCGCGAGGTCAGTCGCGAGCTGGGGATCCGCCCGGCAGATGTAGCTGAGCTCCTGCGTACTGCCTTGTGCCGCCTGGTGCCAGCTGACGGTTCGCGCACCGGTTCCGCAGCCATAAGTCGCTGACGTCATCGCGACCTCCCCGTTCCCCGTGGCGGCCGGCCGGCTACCGCGGAGGCTGCGGCCGCGGCCGCGGCTTGCCCTGGAGCTGGCTGTCAAGGATGCCAGTCCCGCTGACGAATGACTGGGCTAGCTCGGCCAGCCGCAGGTTGCGGGCGCGGGCATAGTCACGCAGCAGGCCGAATGCCTGCTCCATGTCGAGGCCGAGTCGCTCGGCGAGCTTGCCCTTAGCCTGCTCGATGATGACCCTGCTGTTGAGCGCGGCCTGCAGCTGCTCGTTCAGGGTGTCGCTGTGGCGCATGCTTCGCTCGTGCAGCAGGCTGATGGTTGCGACATCGGCGAGCGCCTGGCCGATGCGGATATCAGCCGCGTCAAAAGCGCCGGGCTCCGCACGGAACAAATTGAGCGCGCCGATTACCTGCTCGCGCAGGCGCATCGGAAGCGCCTGCACTGCGGTGAACCCGGTCTGCCGGGCGGCGGCCGAAAACTGGGGCCAGCGCTCCGCCTCGGCGGCGAGGTCGACGGCTCCGACGGGGACGCCGGACCGGAAGCAGTCAAGGCACGGACCCTCGTCGCTCTGCAGCTGGAACAGCTCAAGCACCCGGACCGCCTCGCTGGAAGCGGCCACCACGCGCAGTTCCCCGCGCGGGTCGGCCAGCAGCAATCCGGCCGCGGAGACATCGAGTAGCTGGACGCTGCGGTCGGTCAGCACATGCAGGAAGTCGATGACATCGAAGTCGGCGACCATGGTGTCTGTCAGCTCAACGAAGGTATCGGCCAGCAGCTGTCCGTTCAATCCCGCTCACCCTCTCACCAAATGGAGCAGATCCGTTGCGGGAGGCCTGCCGCCGGCGGCGGTCGGGCTGGCGGATGGCAGGAGATTCACGCCTCGCCATCCAGGGAGGCACCGGAATCAGGGCGCAGACGCAGGCGCCTGGCCACAATGTCCCCGGCTACATCGGCTAGCCGCAGGTCATGTGAGTAAGCATAAGCGCGGAGCCGGGCAAAAGCGTCGGCGATTCCGGTGCCGAGCTGCTCAGTCAGCATCCCGGTTGCCTGGTCGATCTGTGCCCGGTGCCGTGCCAGGTCCTCAGGCTGACCGCCTGCGCTGGTGCCGTCGGTCAGGCCGTCTGCTGCCTCAGCCTGATCATCGAGCAGCAGCAGGGTCGCAGCATCGGAAAAGAGCAGCGCATCGCCCAGCTGGGGCGTAGTCAGTTCGCCAGGCCGGTCCCGGTACAGCCCGAGTACTCCGGCCCGGATCGCCCCGATCTGGAGCGGGAATGCAAAGATCGCGGCGGCCCCGGCCAGTTGCGCCGCCGGGGTGAAGCCCGGCCAGCGCTCCGCCAGGTCCGCGCTGCCCAGGTCCGAGGCCAGCACCGGGCCGCCGCGAGCAGCCGCGTCGAGTGATGGCCCTTCGCCGAGGGTCAGCTGAAGCTCGGCCAGAAGTTCCCCGATCCCGTCGGTCACCCGCATCAGGTGACCCGCCTGCCCGTCACTGGCCGCAGTCAGCCAGGCCCCGGTTACCTCGACGGCAGCGACGACCGCAGCGCACGCATCGGCTGCGGACACCCGTCCGCCCCGAATGGCCGCCTGCGCAGCCACCATGGCCCAGACCCTCGCCGGCCGGATCCCTGTCATCGGGACGGGCCTCGCGGCCATCCGGCTGCCGAGCCGGGCTGACTCGCCGCAACCGAAATGAGCCGGTCATGGTGCCCCGCTGCAGCCCGGCGCACGGTTACCGAGCGGCAGCTCAGAATCCGCCTGCCGGGCGGCTCTCCGCGACATCCACCTCGATGCGCAAAGGTTCTCGGGCGGCATGAGCACGCT
>Ga0302325_10012072_pt1 | contig 18570 bp, 16 predicted proteins | sample Palsa_T0_2_FD_201948 | JGI IMG/M metagenome (GOLD analysis project Ga0302325, IMG submission 201948) | Peat permafrost microbial communities from Stordalen Mire near Abisko, Sweden - Palsa_T0_2 | ecosystem: Environmental > Terrestrial > Soil > Palsa > Peat permafrost | place: Sweden: Abisko...
CCAAGAAGATCGCCTATGCATCCGCCGACTGTACCCCGAGGTTTGGCATCGCTTCCGAGCATGCTCTCGGTAAAAACGCCTGCTCGAAGCACTGATAGAACAATTGCAACAATGTAGTAACAACGCGCCAGTCGGCTCGAAGATACGCCTGCAGTCGGTCTACTTAAGAGAGCGCCCAGAGCAAAACCGGCGAGCATCACTGCCACTATGTAGTCCACTCGATAAAGCATTTCTAATCCTTTCTCTCAACCCAGGGTTCAATTCAGGACGTCTCGCATACCGCTAGTCTTCTACGTCGCATCTTGATCAGCTCTTCACCTACGTTTTCGCCCTAACGACGAGGGATCGCGCCGAGGCCCAGATGGGAGGACAGCCAGTCTTCATGATCTTTAGGCGCCCTAATTGTTTAGTCGTTGGCCCGGCTAGAAGGGCTATTTTCGAGGAGTTGATCCGGCATGCCGGGATCCGATCACTCTCAGATTTCGGCCGCAATCAGTGATGAGTAGACGGCTGGGTCATCTCCGCGTTCCCATAATGATTGCCGATTCGACCATCGCGGATGAAGTCACGCATCATCTCGAAATAACCGGCCGCGAAGCGGGTCGAGACGCGCGTGCCGTCCGGCATCAGCTCGTATTCGGTCATACCGTGTTCCACACCCGGATAGACCGCCAACGTGTAGTTCTTGCCCGCGCTGATTAGCGATTGGATACGCTTGGCGGTCTCCGCGCTCGGCGCTTCCAGATCATCTGAGCCCAACACCCACAATTGCGGCGTGGTTGATGCCCGCAAGGTCAGCATCGGCTCGTAGCGGAAGGGTGTATGGAAATCGAACTGCTTAGCCAGGGCATCGATCTGCGCCTTTTCTACAGGCAGAACCATGAACACGAAATCGCCATGCACATCCTTGTACCAAGGGTCGGATTTGTATCTCTGGCGCAGCGCGTCGAACTCCTCATAGCCTTCCTTGCCGCCGGTTTCGATGACCCGTTCGCCCGCTCGCGCCAGCTCCAGTGCCTTCGCCGTATCGTCCGCAGAATGATGGTGGAAGTACATGTCGAGCGCGACGCTCTGCTGGTCTTCTTCCAGAACCGTCACGGCGAGGCCGAAGCTCACAATGGTGAAATCCACCGGCGCGAGGTTCGCGGCCAGCGGCGCAACCCATCCACCTTCGCTTCCGCCCTGATACCCAACACGGCCGGCGCGCGGGCCCGCGAGACGCCGGGCCTCTCTCATCGCCATCACCGCATCGTTGGCGAGCACATCGAAATCCTGGGTGTAGATGCCGCCGGATGCGCCGGTGCCGCGCTTGTCATACACAAACGCGCCAACGCCCTGAGCCGGGAACATACGCTGAAGTGCGTAGAAGTCGAGCGCCGAGTCATGCTCCGAGCCATGAATCAGCACTACCACCGGAACCTTGCCGATGCCTTTGGGCATCACTAAACGGCCGACTAGCTTGATACCGCCACTCTCGAACGTCGTCTCGCTGACATCGAATGCGATGCGCTTTCCGGTCTTGTTGCCAATGGTAATCTCGCCCTTGGTGCAATCGGAGAACGATACAGTTGTGCCGTCGGGCCTGTCGGTCCAGCCCAAGGTGCTGGTCCATGAGCCATCTTTGTTCTGTGTCAGGTGGCCCGTCTCTCCGGTGAAGGTGCGCCAGCGCAGTGTGTCGCCGTCCGAGGGCGCTATATCGAGCGCCTGGCCGTCGCTCAAGCGGTAGGAGCCGATATGGCAATTCTTCGTGGCGTCGGCCTGCGCCGGAATGGATACCAATAGCGAAAGCCCGCAAAGCGCAGACACGGCCAACAATTTCATGTGTGAGATTCCTCGAAAAGCGATTAGGTCATACGACTTCGGTAGTGTACGTATCGAAAAGGACAATCGTTCCGTCCCAAAAGGTGACTCGTTGGATGAAACGACAACAAACTCATTCTGATTTGGTCTTAGATGTTCCTCTGCTCGTCGGCGGTTCCCAACGCGCTTACCTTTGCGATCGAGCTGCTGTTATTGGGTGTGCTTCTTGATCACGTGTCTCTGCTGTTGGGCAATCCAGCGTGAAGATTACCGAGCGCTACTATGCGTCTTTCTGCAAGGCAAGACAGGAGCAGTTCTCCGCCTCCGTCAAACTGGCTTGGAAGAAGACGGGGCAATCGCACGACGCAAGGACCTCTTCAATCTCTGGATCAATGAGCCGCTCCTGTCCTTGCAAACCGGGACTGGATGGCGACAACTTTGCGTCGCGGCTTTGTTGAGATCGGTTGTCACAATCCCCGCTTTTCCATCAGAAGCGCCAGATCAATGAGGCGGTTGGAAAAGCCCCATTCGTTGTCGTACCATGCGAGGATCTTGACCAGCCTGCCACCGATAACCAAGGTGGAAAGCCCGTCAATAATGGACGAACGCGGATCGCCTCGATAGTCGCTCGATACCAGGGGCTCTTGGCTGTAGCCGAGAATGCCTTCGAGGGGGCCAGATTCCGCGGCCTCGCGAAAGGCGGCATTTACCTCGGCCACTGTCACTTCGCGCTTCAAAGTAACCGTCAAGTCGACGATGGAAACCAGGGGGACCGGAACCCGGAGGGAATAGCCGGTTAGGCGTCCGTTCAGTTCCGGGATGACCTTGCCGAGCGCTTTAGCGGCTCCGCTGGGATAGGGGACGATCGAGAGGGCTGCGGCCCGGGCTCCACGCAAATCCTTTTCCGGTTGGTCGAGCAGGACCTGGCTGTTGGTATAGGCGTGGGTGGTATTCATCAAGCCGTATTCGATGCCGAAGGTCTGATGGAGCACCAGGGCTGCGGGCGCAAGGCCGTTGGTGGTGCAGCTTCCGTTGCTGACAACCTTGTGGAGAGCCGGATCGTATTGGTCATGATTGACTCCCATCACCACCGTGATGTCGTCGTTCTTTCCTGGCGCGGAGATGATGACCCGCTTGGCTCCGCCTTTCGTGATGTGAACCTCGGCCTTGGCTTTGTCGGTGAAGAGACCGGTGGCCTCTATCACGATGTCCGCGCCAACGCTCTTCCATGAGATCGATCCTGGATCCCTTTCCGAAAAAACATGGATGGGCGTGCCCTCGATCACCAATTGTTTTTCACCTGCGTCGACTTTGGCTGGCAAAGTACCCAAGAGCGAGTCGTATTTCAAGAGATGGGCCAGGGTCTTGCTGTCCGTTAAGTCGTTGATCGCAACAACCTGGAAATCGCTTCGGCCCAGAGCGGCGCGCAAAACATTCCGACCGATTCTTCCGAATCCATTGATACCGACTTTGACCATGTGTAGCTCTTTATTCTCCGTTCATCTCCAATCTAGCCGCGATGCAGGAGTGGCGTACATGACATTTATCGATCAATTTACGCCAAAATGCGGGAACAAAAACGTTCGCGGTATTCCGTAGGAGTGAGCTGGAGGTTCCTTTCGAAAACACGGCGCAGGTTGAGGCTATTGCCGAATCCGGTGGCCACCGCGACCTGCTCGAGCCCTTCTGTGCCTTGTTCCAGGCGTTGCCTGGCTGCATCCAGGCGCGCTTCTTCCACAAACTTTGCTGGAGGAGTGTCTGTCTCGCGGGTGAACACGCGTGTGAAGTTGCGCGGGCTCATGGCAACCCGGTCCGCCAGTTTCTCGACTGACAGGTCGCGGGCGAGGTTCTCGAGGATCCAGGACTGGAGATCGCGGATCGGACCTGGTCTCTTGGCCTGGTTCAGGAGATAGCGGCTGAATTGGGACTGTCCACCGGGTCTGCGCAGGAACATGACGAGGTCTTGCGCAACATCGCGGGCCAGGGTGAAGCCGTGGTCGTCTTCGACGAGGGCCAAGGTGAGGTCGAAGCCCGAACTGACCCCGGCAGAGGTCCAAACCGTTCCGTCCTGGACATAGATCGGCCCTCTTTCAACTTTCACTTTGGGGAAGCGGGATTGCAAGGTGTCCAGCAGCCGCCAATGCGTGGTGGCTCGGCGCCCATCGAGCAAGCCGGCTTGGGCAAGCAGGAAGGCTCCTGCACAGACGGAAACGACACGCCGTGCCTTGGAAGCTGCGCGGCGAACCCACTCCACAACGCATGCGTTTTCCTCTTCGGTCAAGCCCCTTCCCGTGATCATGATCGTGTCGTGCTGAAGTTCGGGATCGAGATCCGAGAGACGATGGTCCGCCAGGAGGTTCAATCCCGACCGCCCATGCACCACGCGATGGGGTTGAGTGGTGGCAATCGTCACTTCGTAGGATTGCTTGCGCGAATCCGTCGACTTCAGGCGGTTGGCATGCATCAGGATGTCCGCGATCCCCGCCGCTTCGAACAACATGCCCCCCTCGGGGACGATGATCAAAAATGTATGCATGTCCTTAATAATATAAAAGAAACAAAATAGGACAACCCCGATCCGCAACCCTTGGAAAACGATCACCGGCAATCGCGAGCTTCAGCTACGGCTTTCTGCGGAAGGCGGCAGAACCGCGTGATAGTCGTGAAGTATCCGAAGCAAACGTAGCAGCTCTCGCCTGTCTGCTCGAGTCAATGGGGCCAATGCACGGTCCTCCGCCTCCGCGAGGCCAGCCTTCAGGCGCTCGAAACGAGCTGTGCCCGTTTCTGTCATCTCAACAATATTCTGACGGCGGTCTTCGGGGTCTGAAACACGCGTGACTACGCCCTCTGCCTCGAGCGCATTGACAACCGCGTTCATATCGCTGCGATCGATGTTCGTCCGCCGACAGAGGTCGGCCTGCGAGATGGCCCCAAACGCATCGAGCGTTGCAAGCACGGCGAGTTGGTAGCGATGAGTCCCCTCCACAGCAAGGGCTTCGCTCACGACCCTGCCGACTAAGATGGCCGTCTGATTCAGCAACCGAGACGCCAGATTGCGCCATAGAGGTGCCTGGCCCGCATGTCTAGTGATGTCCATCGCGCCCCGAAAAAGATTGGTGGCACCAACGATTTTCTCGTTGGCTACACCGGATAGTCATGCTACTTTATAACAGATCGTTGGTCGCGCCAACGATATAACCGGAAGATATTGCTCTTCCGAGCGGTTCGTCGATTCCTGCGCGCCACGAAAGGTGCAGGCTGAACGACGTCTTGTGTCCTGATCGGTTTCTTAGAAAGCGAAGTGAGAAATAACCATGGCGAGAGTACATGTTTTACGAGGCCAGGACCGCGTGTTCGGCTTTACGCTCGATGAGCAAGGGACGAACCTGCCTCTGCAATATGGTCCTTGGACCACCTTCAAAACGATAGAGCTGTACCACGACGAACCCTATCAAGGCGTGGATGTAAGTGCTTGCTTGGACGACATCAGCAAGTATGGATTTCACTTGACCGCTGCGCATAAGCGCATCACCGACGTTGCGTTGCGTAGCGTGCCGGTCAAGGGCGAACGAGCGTTGGTCCTCGGTGGTGGCGGAGCGGCAGGCAATGCATGGCTGATCGGCGTCATTGCCGGTCTATTCGAGGCCGGGTTGGATGTGACCGAGGCTGATCTGATCATCGGGACGTCTGCCGGATCAACGGCCGCGGCCCAGATAACTAGCGCGACTCCGACCCAACTGCTTGCCGAGATCCTTTCCGCTGCGCCCCAGCAGCGGAAAGGTCCGGTCGTCTCCGACAGTGGACGCGCTCCGGTTGGGCCAGGGGTCGACCATATGGAGAGAACCAGCCGAATCATCGATGCCGCTAAGGATACGGCTGATATGCGCCGCAGAATGGGTGCGGCGGCGCTCGAAATGGATGGTGCGTCGGACAGTTCTGCGCAGACGCAGTGGCGCGCCACCGTCGCTGCTCGGTTGCCCAGCAAACTCTGGCCGCAACGGTGGATGCTCATCCCGGCCGTCGATGCGGATACCGGTGAACCGGTCGTGTTCGACCGCCACAGCGGAGTCGATCTGGTAGACGCCGTCGCCGCCAGCTGTGCGGGTGGCTTCGCCTACAGTATCGGCGACAAGCGATACATCGACGGCGGCTACCGAGCCGACGTGAATGCCGATCTGACAGCCGGATACGGGCGGGTGCTGGTAATCCCACCACTCGGCGACAGAACACGGAAACCGCTAGACTGGGGACTCCATCTCGCAGCACAGGTCGACGAACTACGCGCAGGCGGCAGCAGGGTCGAAACCATCTTCCCGGATAGCGACTCCCAAAACGCACTCGGCATCGGTATGAATCTGATGGACTTGTCGACGCGTCGGCGCTCCGCTGAAGCGGGTTACAACCAAGGCAAAGTCCTTGCCGAGCAATTCGCCGATTTCTGGCGCTGACGATTACGAAACCAGCCGACTCGATAGGCGTGACGACAGCTGCTCACGTCTCGGATGTCTTCCGAACAGAGGTCAAGTGCGTTCAAGAATACAAACTATACGACGGACCTAAACTCATGTGCATGATCTGCCGCAAACACCCTGGCTGGGCTCTTCCTGCTGCTCTTGTCGCCTATGGCGAGCGGAGAGACTGGAACAGAGCGACATGGATTGTCATAGGCCTCATGATGCTGGCGGTAACTCCATTTGCAATTGCGGAATCGTCGCGCGTGACACTCGATGTCGATGCGACGGATGTGACTCACGGCATCCAACATGCCCATGTTGTTCTCCCGGTTCGTCCTGGGCCACTCACGCTCGCCTATCCCAAGTGGGTTCCGGGGGAGCACGCAGCGAACGGTCCGATTACACAGCTCGTCAATCTGCATTTCTCAGCGCCAGGGCACGAAATTGGATGGAGACGTGACAATCTAGACGCGTTCTCCTTCCACATCCTCATCCCCACAGGAACGCATACTCTCACAGTCGATTTCGACTACCTTTCTCCTCCGGAAACCTTCGGATCTGGGTTTGGGAAGTCGCCGAATATGACGTTGAACCAGCTTGTCCTGCTCTTCAATCAACTGGTGTTGTATCCCGCGCAGCAGGCAACATCGGCAATTGCGGTCGACACCACAGTGAAGCTCGCGAAGGGCTGGAGTTACGACTGCGCACTGCCCTTGCAACTGATGGGGGACAACATTGTAAAGCTGCCCACGGTGTCGCTCTCTACATTGGGTGATTCTCCCCTGATTGCTGGACGCAACTTCCGAAGCATCCGTCTAACAGACTTCCCAGTCCCAACCCGCGTGAGCATTGCGGCGGACGCTCCTTCCGATCTCGCGATCGCGCCAGGACTGATTGATCGACTGCGAACGCTAGTTGCAGAGACGACGACGGTCTTCGGTCCGGGGCACTACCGAAGTTATGTATGGCTGCTCTCGTTGGGCGATGTACTGGATCACGACGGCACCGAACATCTGGAGTCGTCAGATATTCGCCAACCCGATGCCCTCTTCACCGACCCGACCAATTCGATCCAGATGCGGCTCTTTCCGCATGAATATGTCCATTCCTGGAATGGAAAGTTTCGCCGTCCCGAGGGCCTGACCACACGCAACCTCCAACAGGCGATGAACGACGAGATGCTCTGGACGTATGAAGGCCTAACGCGCTATTACGGAGATTTTGTTTTGAATGCAAGAAGTGGTTTAGCCACAGTCCAGCAATCACGCGACTATCTCGCATACGTGGCAGGGCAAATGGCGGTGGACCGCCCAGGCCGAGCATGGCGTCCCCTGGCGGATACCGCCATTGCTATCCCTGCTTACACGGATGCTCCCTTTGCGGGAACGAATATCCGTCGGGCATCGGACTACTACAACGAAATGCTGCTCGTTTGGCTCGAAGCCGACATGATAATTCGGGAACAGAGTCACGGACGCCGGTCGCTCGACGATTTTTGCAATCGCTTCTTTGGGGGAAGCGATCGATCTGTCGAGGTCAAGAGCTATACACGATCGGATATCGTGACGTCGCTTTCGGCCTTTGCGCCCGTCAATTGGCAACGCTTCTTTACGAAACGGATTGACGATATCGCGCCACAAGCTCCCATGAACGGATTGCGCATGAGCGGATGGAAGCTGACCTTCGACGACAACCCCAATCCATTCTTAGAAGATGTGCAACGCACTTCGTCCTTGTTCAACCTAAGCTTTTCTCTTGGAATTTGGGTCGATCGTGACGGAGTCATCCAGGATGTTCTTTTCGACTCTCCGGCGTTTCAGGGAGGCATCTCTCCAAGCTCACATCTTGATTCCATCAACGGGCGCCCATGGAGCTTGGAAGCTGCACGCGAAGAAATCCTCACCGCAGAGCACAAAAGGACGCCGATCACGTTGGCCATCACCGTGGGAAAGGAAACAAAGATGGTGAAGGTGGAATATTACGGCGGACTTCGCTTTCCACATCTAACCCCCCTCTCTAACCAGCCAGATCAGCTAGAGGCTATCCTCACACCTCGGACCTCCGGTTCAGCGCGCAACACAACAAGAGATCTTCCCTATGAACCAACAGGAGTCACACATTGATGAAGCCGAACCGCCGTGCCTTTTTGCAGAGCTCTGCATCCGCCATTGCCGCTTCCTCCCTCTTTGGGCCGGCCAGCTTCGCTTTGAAAGCGAAATCTGAGGATCTAAAGGAATCGCCTGTGCTCCACAAGCTCGTGGAACAGGAGCGTCGAGCGATCCAAGATGACATGGTTGAAAACGGAGTAGAGGGCATTGCCGTCTGTTTGATTCATGAGGGTCTTCCGGTCTGGGTAGAGGGCTTTGGCGTGACGAAGCAAGGAGGAAGTCGCGTCGACCCCAGCACGATGTTCAGCATCCAATCGACTTCGAAGAACATCACAGCGGTTGCGATCCTGCTCGCTGTTCAGCAGGGGCTGCTGGACCTGGATGAGCCTATCTCCACCTATCTGCCGAAATGGTCTGTGCAGAGTCGCTTTGAGAGTGCTCCGCAAGACAAGATGACTCTGCGTCTTTTGCTGAGCCATCGGGCCGGATTCACGCACGAAGCCCCGGTCGGCAATAACTACGATCCTGCCTTTCCCAGCTTCGATGCCCACATCAACAGTATCGCCAACACGTGGCTCCGGTATCCAGTTGGCGAACGCTACCGCTATTCGAATTTGGGCCCTGACCTGGCCGGCTACATCCTCCAAACCAGATCCGGCAAATCCTTCGCCGACTGGGTTCGGGATGCTCTCTTCGAGCCGTTGGGAATGCGCAATGCGACCTTTTCGAGCGAGGTTTATGAAGCGCGAACAAATCGCGCGATCGGTCATCAGGATGGTTACGATTCCGTACCACTGCGCACACCTCTCATTCCATCGGGTGGGCTATATATCAGCGTTCAAGACATGGCCACATATGCCACCTTTCATCTTGGAAAGGGGGCTTTCCAAGGGAAGACGCTGCTGGAACGACGCTGGTGGGATGAGATGCACGGATTTGCTCTCGGTGGAGACTACGGGCTTGGTGTCATCCGCTCAGAGGTGCGATACGGTCAAATGCCCCTTCGTCTGCTCGGCCACAGAGGTGGTGGGTTCGGATTCGGAAGTGTCTTTGCTTATTGTCCTGAGGCTCAATTGGCGTGGGCGGCCTTCTTCAATCGTCCTGCTGGCTATCGACTAGGCGAAAATCTACTCAAAGGCATATTGACGGTTAAGTATGGCGAGCGCGTGCCGCGACTGCGGAGTGAGGAGCTGGCGCCCATTCAATTGACGGAACGCCAGCTTCGCCCCCTCACCGGGAACTATGTTGCCCGCAACTCGAGTGCGAATGTTTCCTTGAGCGGGATGAGTCTCTTGAAGCAAGAGGGTGCGGAGAAGTCGACCCTGCAGTTCACCTCGCCTACCGACGCTTTCCTTGTGAATGCGGATCACGAAATCTTGCGCTACCGTTTCTATCCCGCGACGGTCAAAGCTCCTCTTCATGTCGAATGCTCCGAGACCGAGAGGGGTCTCGATTGGAACAGTCGTCCCGACGATCCGTCGGGTCCGAACAAACCAGAATGGCGGAGCTATCTCGGCAAGTACGTCATCTATCAATGGGGTGTTCGTTCGCTTAATGTGACGATTGACTTGCAGAACGGCTATCTCTGCCTCAACGACACACGACTTATTCAGGAGGTCTCTCCGGGCCTGTTTTTCACATCGGATGGTGAAGCTGTCGATTTTCGCGATAAACAGGCCACCTGGAAAAACCTTCGGCTGGCACGACTCGCGGAGGAGACGCAACGGTGTCAATATAGTTGACTCACCATCGAAAATACGAGCTCATGAGTCGAGCGGTTCTATGCAGAGCAAATTGAACGCCGTGATGGAGGCTTGAACGATGCAGCCACGGGAGCTGGTAGAAGCATGGGTAGAAGCGTTCAATCGTGCAGACGTAGACGCCCTAACTGCGATGTACGACGAAAATGCTACCAATCATCAGGTTGCTGAGGATCCGGTACATGGGCGCGATGCGATCCGTGCGATGTTCTCCGCCGGATTTGCGGCTGCGGAGATGCGATGCATCCCGGAGAATTTGTTTCAAGACGGCGAATGGGCCATTTTGGAGTGGCGTGATCCTTCCGGGCTACAGGGGTGCGGTTTTTTTCATGTAGTTGGCGGCAGGATCATTTATCAGCGCGGGTACTGGGACAAATTGACGCTGATTCAACTCCTCAAACCGAAAGGAGTTTCAAATTAGGACACTACCCAAGTGCGGCGCAAGTTGGAACGTGAGAAGTGATGTCGAACGAGCAGCAGGCAACCAGAGACAGCCTGCGGCAGCGAGATGCGGCCTTTGGCCCGCGGTTACCGGCACGGGCCTCAACAAACTGTTTGCACAATTCGACCTGACACTAGACAACATTCAATGAGTTCAGGGAGACAACTGTTGTTTTTGGACCTCCGCCGGTCGGAGTTGCATAGGCGGGAGGGCGACACAAACGAAAGAAAACCAATTCAAAAAGAGAGTGCTCCTGTGGAATCAGGCATAAGCGTTTTTAATGAGGACGAAATTAGAATTTTTGCACTTCGCTTCGAAACTTTGTTCAACGAGCGAGAAGCTGCAGCAATAGCAGAGTACTATGCCAATGACGCGAGAATTCTTGCCCAAGATGCGGACGTATCGGGTGGCCGCCATGCGATCGAGGAATTCTGGAAGCAAGCCAGTGCTCGCGAGGCGATCCAGGAACGCACAATCCGCGTCATGAAAGTTGATTCGGTCGTAGACATGGGATATGTGCTAAGCGTTGTGAAGCTTAGATTGCTCGGCCCGGATGGGCAATCCTGCACGAAGAGTGTGAATGATGTGACCGTATGGAAAAGAAATTCCGGAGCGAAATGGGAAATTGTGCTTGATTTCGCAGCGAGCCCTGTCACCGACACTGAAGCGAACTAATCGGTCAGCGAAGTTGCCCACCTGTTTCTGACCGAGCGCGTCTTCGACGCGCTCGGTCAGGGAGAGATTCAAGCCTTGGGTCTTGACCGCAAGGTTGTTGTAGAGTTCATAGTGGAGAGGGTCTTGACGCTATTGCGATGAAATGAAACTAAGGGTCAACACTGACACTCCCGCATTTTCTCTTATCAACAATATGCGATGTTGAGGCCCGATGAATACCTGGTTTTACGTTGTCCTCGGAGAGATTTGTGATGAAACAAAGACGGCTTGGCCACCATGGCCCCTCTGTATCCGCAATAGGACTGGGTTGCATGAGCATCGGTATCGCCGATGTGTACACCAGCAGCGTGCAGGATGATAGTAAGGCCATTGAATTGATCCACCATGCGCTCGGACTGGGTCTCACTTTTCTGGATACGGCGAATATCTATGGTGATTCGGAGATCAAGGTAGGCAAGGCATTGGTCGGGCGGCGAGACAGTGTCGTACTTGCCACAAAATTTGGCATCGTGGCAGGCTCTGACATTCAGAATCGGGGTGTCGATGGGACTCCGGAGAACGCACGCCGTGCCTGCGACAGCTCGCTGCAGCGTCTTGGAGTGGAGCAGATCGATCTCTACTATCTACATCGCGTCGATCCCAGCGTGCCGATCGAAGAGACGGTCGGCGCGATGGCGGAACTGGTGCATGCCGGGAAGGTTCGCCATCTTGGACTCTCTGAAGCTTCCCCGGAAACGGTGCGCCGGGCGCATAAGATCCATCCAATCGCGGCAATGCAGACGGAGTACTCATTGTTTAGCCGCGAGCCGGAAGATAGTCTATTGCCTGTGCTGCGCGAACTTGGGGTAGCGCTAGTGGCCTATAGCCCGTTGGGCAGGGGATTCCTCGGCGGGCGGTTTCGCAGCGTCAATGATCTTGCGCCTGGCGATTGGAGGAGAAGCAATCCCCGTTTTCAAGAAGAACAATTTGGCTCGAATCTCGCGACCGCCGATCGCCTGCGACAGATTGCGGAGGAGAAGGGCTGCACGACGGCGCAGCTCGCTCTGGCATGGCTTCTCCACCGCTCCGAGGAGGTCATACCCATCCCTGGTACGAGCAGCATGTCTCGTCTTGAAGAGAATATTCAGGCTGCCGTTATTGAGTTGAGCGACGACGACGCTCACGCGATTGAGGATGCGTTGCCTAAAGGGTCCGTGGCCGGCGAGCGCTATCCGCCAGCTCTGATGGAGATCATCAATGGTTAGCGCTCCGGCGATTCCTCCCGTCCGTCTCTTCGGTAAAGGCAGCACGTCTATTCTTGCGACGCCTTGCGTAGTCTTGTGACGATCGGATGTAAAAATATCGCAGCGGCTCTGTCGGAGTGGGATATCTCGAGGAGGGGGATGGCATCCTGTTCACGAGTTCGTTGCGGAAGTCCGAAACGCTGACGGAGTCCGGACATGACTTCCAGTTGTCGGCGTCTCTGCTTTCTGAAGTACTTCCAGCCAGAACGGCGCTCTCAATCAAGCAAATTTTGACATAGTGTGCCATATGGCATACTATGTCACTAAGTGAGGGGGAATTCTAAGATGCTTGCAATTACTACGTTCGATAGAGGATCAGCGGAGGACTTTAGGCGAGAATTTCAGAAGGTCTTCTATGACGGAGATTACAAAGCAATGGCATCCATATACACCGAAGACGCCAAGCTGATGCCGCAGGACAGCGAGATCATAGAGGGCCGTCAGGCTATCGAAGAGTTTTGGAAGATTGCCTGCGCGCGAGGCAACTCAAATCAAATGAAACGAACCATTCAGGACGATGAGGTCGAAGCCGCGGGTGATCTTGGCTATAAACGCACGACTGTCACATTGCAAATTCCGGAACAGAATGGAGGCACTGCCGAACACATCATAAAGTCGATTACAGTTTGGCGGCGCGAGTCCGACGGGGTATGGCGTTGTGCTATCGACATATCGAATCGAAACCATCCATTGACTGCAAATCAGTTCACCTACGGCGTCTCCTTGGACGACAAAGCCAAGGCATAGAGACATCGAAGTACGGTCGCGATGGCTTGCACAGCATAATGTCGCTACGAGGTGACTAAAATCGATGCCAGCTGAAAACAGTCAACCCAACAAGGAGAACATGCGTGAGCGGAAGAAAGGCGAGACCCGCGCTCGGCTCCAAGAAGTTGCACTAAATCTGTTTGAGAAAAACGGCTATGCAGGGACAACCGTAGAGCAGATAGCGCGCGGCGCTGACGTCTCCTTTCGTACCTTCTTTCGCTATTTCCCGAGCAAAGAAGACCTTGTGCTTTTTGACGCATATGACTCACCACTGGCATCGGCAATAATGACATCACCCAAGACGGTGGGCGCGATACAGGCTATTCGAGACGCCGTTATAGAGACATACGGAAAGCTATCCCCAGTGCAGAGGTCCTTAGCTCAAGTACGACATGAACTCATAATGAAGGAACCGGAGCTTCGTATGCGTTACCTTGCGAGGACTATGGAAGAAATGACGATCATTGAACGCGCTATAGCCGACCGTTCCGGTTCTCGAACAGATGATATGGCGATTCAAACAATGGCGGGAGCTATTATTGGTGTCTCGATTTCGATCCTATTTGGGGCCATTCGAAGCCGAGAGTTCAGATTGAGCGCTTATCTGACGTCTCTAGATAAGGGACTGATGCAACTGGAAAAGCGATGGAAATCATAATGACATGACAGAGTCTTTCTCATCTGCGGAGAAAGGATCATTTGATGCAGCCGGAAAATATCGGCATCGGAAAATCTGCTGTCCGCTAACGAGTTCGGAGTATAGAAAGCGAACTCGGAGCGTCTGTAGCCCTTGCCGTGGGAAGGGAAATAGTGCCGGCGGATGCCGGAAATATCTACTTGCCGGTAGCACGCGCTTTTGGGAGCGCTCGGCGGCAAGGTTGGTGGCTTTACCGAACCGATGCCAGTCACATCGTGTAGCTCGACGTTGTTGGCAACTGTCGGAGGGGCATGTGATTTAAGCGAAAAGTTCGAAGGTGAAGTGGCAGGGCGGCAATTCTCCACGACCGACCGGCGAATAGCTTGTGCTGCGTTTACGGGTCAGCTATGCGACAGCTTGGGATCACAATGGACGAGCAGATTGCCGTCCTCGCGGTGGCAGACAAAGGCTCCTTCGAAGCTGCAGGGAAATATCTTGGCGTCGGAAGATCTGCGGTAAGGAAGAGGGTGCAGAGCGTTGAGAACGAACTTGCCACATCTATTTTTTATTCTTCCCGCACCAGGGGAATAGTGCCAACGGAAGCTGGAAATCTTTATCTGCCGCAGGTGCGTGAGTCCGTTCGGCATGCATGGCTCGGTGTAGATCGTATCCGGGCTTTCAGCCAGGCACAATGCGGGGATTTGCGAGTTGCGTATTCGACCTATTTAAATACGAGACTCTTGAAAATTATCCGGCGTTTGGCTGTTCGCTCGACTACTGTGGTCCGAGAAAGCCTATCGACTCGCCAAGCTATCTCAGGAGTTCTTCGAGGAAACCTCCATGCAGGGTTCGGCATTCTGCCCATCCTGGAGACCGATATTGCTGCTCGTCTCCTCTTTGAAGAGCCACTTATGGCGTGTCTTCCGGTCGCTCATCGCCTGGCGGCAAAATCAACGATACAGCTCGAAGACTTGGAAAACGAACCTCTTGTGTCTTTAGCACGCAAAGAAGTGCCGGGTAAACACGGAGAGATCATAAGACATTTTGAGAGCCACGGCGTGGCGCTCAATTTTGTCACCGACGCATATTCGCCGGAGGAGGCTCTCTGGTTGGTGACACAAGGCACAGGAATCTCGCTTATGACAAAATTCTCTGCCTCGGTATGCCGCTACAACGTTGTGGTTCGGCCCCTTTCGGACCGCCAGCTTACGGTGAAGAGCGGGATATTCACCCGGCGAGATCATGATCATCGACTCGTTCACGACTTCGCGGAGTTGGCATGGACTGAGACCGTGGGGCTACGCACAGCCTCACCCTGATTCGATAATTTAATTTCTGCGATGCCCCCAACCCACAATTCGGAGAAATATTATGCGTTGCTTTCAATTCATCTTCATCCTAGGTCTGCTCGCTCTCACCGCATGCAACAGTGCGAAGAAGGCGGACGATGCTAATTTCACAAAAGCCATCAACGTGTATTTGACGAATCATGGGGCTGCATGCACGGTCATTGGCAGGCAGTTTCCGATCGATCTCCCTCAATCGGAACAAATCGAACACTTTGGGATTGAGCCAAAGCTTGCTGCTCTCGAGCACGCCGGCTTGGTGCAAGCTGCCGAGACGACAGCGGTGGTCCACGGGATGCTCGATCCCCTGCGAGGTTCAACTCCGCCGCAACCTGTGAAGCGATACGAGCTCACAGCGAATGGCAAGAAGTATTTCCAACAGATTCCCGGCTCTCTTGGAAAGACCGGCGGTTTCTGCTACGGGCAGAAGAGCGTCGATTCCATCGTCAAATGGACGGAACCGGCGACGATGGGAACATCTTCTCAGACCGAGGTCACCTACACATACAGGATCGTAGACCCTGCAGACTGGGCCGAGCGCCATGAAGTGCAGCAGGCGTTTTCGGATATCCGAACAACTATCAACGGAGCATCGAAGACAAATGAGGTTGCTGGTTTGCAGTTGACCAGTGCAGGCTGGGAAATTTCAGGACATTAAGTCGTATTGAACCCGGAAAAGATTCAGGTGCGGCGAACTTATATCGGACTGTTCCGCTACAGTGTCATCGGACTACGGGTGCGTCAACAGGTCGGACTCCGATGGGCCGACAATCCACCTGGAGCATGAACCAATAGCTCCTCGATGAGCGCATTGGCCTGAAGTCAATAGCTTAGAACCAAGAGCTCACCGCCGCGCCGATTTGTCAAAGCCAGTTGAGCGACCATGAAAATTACGAGCGCTCGTCGAACGAGTCTATTCGTTCGGGAATGCGGACCCGGGCCACTTTCTTCAAGGATTAGTAGCTATGAATTGTCCGGTCACTTTAGACGAAGCCTCTCGTTGACACGCTTGCTGTTCTGATCTTCGCTACAAGATTTGGTTTCGCGTCTACGCTCTTACGAAACAAGTTGAGCATCTAGGGTTGGACAGGCCCGACCAGCTCGCTGGTCATGCCCCAGGGAAAAACTTCTTTAACCAAGAAGCGCGGGACCTGTTCATTGACGAAAACTTCGAACGTCTGGGCTCCGCCTGCCTTCTCTGTCCTGTAAAGAATTCGGACCACACGAAACGTTCCTGCTTTTGTATGGATGGTTTCTATGCCCTTTACGGTGGCAACGATTCGTGAGTTTCCATCTTTGGGGTCATAGACGTGAAAGCTGAATGTCTCTGACTCTTCGTACGACTTTAACGCCATGACGGCCGCCCAATCGATCCTCTGATCAACAGTATCTACTGCGATCTCCTCGTCAATGCGCCGATCTATGAAGCGGTTACGATCGCGTGTAGCGGCGACTCCAGAGACATGGTTGGGGGAGTACGAGAGATCAAACGCCTTATGCTGCTCGCCGCTACCTCCGAAAGTCAGCTCAGCGGAGAGCGGGCTGAAGTTTGGGGTGATCACAGCCTTCCAGCGCTGATCTGAGGCGCCTTCGACAACGTTCGAAAAGACGTAGTTCTGTCCTCCTTCTGAACGCTGAACTCTTATGCTGCTTTTGCCGACGGCGTTGCCGTTCGAACTGTCAGAATACTCAAACGTACCCAGTCGCAACCTGTGCGCGTCGAAGCGCGAACCGACGTACACAGGGGATATCTGCGTGAGGGCGTGCAACCCCAGGAAAACTACCGGGCCAATCCATGCGATTCGCATATGTCTCAGTTTAATCACTATAGACTGGTGCCCCACCCAATGAGAATTTGGAACAACTTGCCGAGAAGGGCCGCTCGGTTGGCGCAACATCGTCAAGTCACTCATCGAGAGGTGCAGATCGCTTCCGATATGCCGATTGATCGGAACCAACTGAGTTGGCCGTTTCCTCGCCGGACATTGAGCGAAGATGTAGCATCACTGCAATCGCGGAAGGGCTAACTTCAAGCGTCGAGACTGCCCAGTCTGTTTCCTGCTCTCCGTAGTCTCGGAGTCTCGATACCAAGTTCCGCTGCCTCCTGCAAAACGCTCATCACAGTTCTTCGAAGCTCTTCTTTGTGATCTCCCATGCCCACTACGGCCTGGAAAGGTTTGCTGAAAGAGAATGCAGCCACCATAGCTCCGGCGAATAGATACGGCGGCAAACGGAATGGAGCCAGCTCCATAGAGTTTTGCTGCAGGTTGAGCCCCCGCGCCCGAAGAATGGGAAGTATCTCTCGCAGGGTCAAAGCTGCCTCTCTCGCTTCGCCGAATGACGTCATCACCGATTCCATAGAGCCGGCGTGAACGGCCTGCGACAACACGCCGGCGTTCGTCGCAAAGTGAATCCACAGCCAGTCCCTGAAGTTAGTCTTTTCTGAAATTTTGAATCCACAATCGCGAAAAAGTTTCCGTGCCACTGCCTCGCTCTCGGTCAGCGATGCAGAAAATGTTCCGAAGTTTACTGATGCAAAGATCGCGCCGCGCAGCACATTCGAATGGAAGGCGCCCCCTGCGAGCGGAAAGCCCCAGGCCAACTGATCTTTGGGCAGTCCTCGTGTTGCCTCTTCAGGGTCACGCCAGAAATTGCTGAAGATGAGGATCGCGGCGTGCCCCGTGCGTGACTCGAGGAACTTCGCAACCTCAGCAAACATCCACTCCTGAACGCTGACCAAGATCAAATCGTAGGAGTGGTCCGGCGACAATTCCTCCACCATGTGAAGCGCCCAATCTTCATCGACGTGCTTCCTTTGCGCGCCGCGGCGCCCGTCCAAGATATCCAAACGTACATGAGAGCCATATTCAGCTGACCTTCCCGGACGCACGTAGAACGTGACACTGTGACCGGTCTTCTCAAAAGCCCAGCCGTAAAGTGTCGATATGACGCCTCTTCCGAAGAGAAGGATATTCATTGAGTCTCCGCAACTATCTTCACCCGTCGAGCACAACAGATCTACTTATTTAATTAAGTTCCCCGAATTTCCCGAGAAATGCGCTCAGCGGAAGTAATCTGCCTCCGATTCCGGGTCAACGAGTGCCTCGGCCTGTTCACACCAGTCGAGATTCAAATAACGCGGGTTCTCGCATCGCAAATCTATGAGTGGGGCATAGGGGAAGGCTCAGGTGTTTTCGCCCGGCTGATGATTCGGGCTATCACTGCCGCCATCAGCAGCATGATCGCGGTGCCAGCGACCAAGACGGTTACGAAGGCGATGTCGAAGGCCGTCTTAGC
>Ga0302325_10012074_pt1 | contig 18569 bp, 10 predicted proteins | sample Palsa_T0_2_FD_201948 | JGI IMG/M metagenome (GOLD analysis project Ga0302325, IMG submission 201948) | Peat permafrost microbial communities from Stordalen Mire near Abisko, Sweden - Palsa_T0_2 | ecosystem: Environmental > Terrestrial > Soil > Palsa > Peat permafrost | place: Sweden: Abisko...
AGCCCGATCAGCTCGGCGACGACGGTCGGATCGGTCTCGATGGTGGCTGGCGCGCCGCCAGCCGGCGCCACGCTCGGGCCATCGTCCGGGAGGATCGGGACGAAGTCGCCCCGGTCGAGGATGGTCTGCAGCGCGTCCCCGATCAGCGGGTCGGATCTCCCCAAGGCCTTCAGATGGCCTGCGCGACCCGTTGGCGTGCCCAGCGCCTGGGTGACGTCGACGAACAGTCTCCCGCCAGCCTCGGCCATCGGCCGCGACGTCGTCAGCTGCCAGAAGGACAGTCCCAGGGGCTTCATGGGGTCGGTCATCATCTGCTGATGACCGACGGAGACGTAGACGTGGTTCGCTCCGTCGTCGGCCGCGGGGATCGGGAACAGCGTGGTGATCGGCCGGCTCTGGACGATCTGGAACCCACCGTCGACCAGGCACCATTCGATGTCCTGGGGTTGGCCGAAGTGAGCTTCGATCCGCCGGCCCAGCTGCGCGAGCTCCACGACCTGCGCATCGGTCAGTGCCGGCTGCCCCTGACGCTCCGGTTCGACTGCCAGTCCTTCCGTCCCACCTGTAGGCGAGGCGTGGATGGCCAGCGGCTTCGTGGCCATCGCCTTGGAAACGACCTCACCGTCGTTCACCTTGTAGACGTCCGGGTTCACCAGCCCGGCGACCAGGGCCTCGCCGAGGCCGAAGCTGGCCTCCACGTAAGCGACCTTCCGGTTTGACGTGACCGGGTCGGCCGTGAAGAGGATGCCGGCCGCCTGCGGGAAGACCATCTGCTGCACGACCACGGCCATAAGGACCTTCCGGTGGTCGAAGCCGTTGCGCAGACGGTAGGTCACCGCCCGCTCCGTGAACAGCGAGGCCCAGCAGCTGCTGACACGCTGGAGGATCGCGGCCGACCCCACGACATTCAGATACGTGTCCTGCTGGCCCGCGAAGGAGGCCGTCGGCAAGTCCTCCGCCGTCGCGCTGGATCGGACGGCGTAGGCGGCTTGCACGCCGAGCCGGGCGAGCGAGCAGGTGATCGCCGACTCCAGATCCTCAGGGATGGCGACCCCTTCAAGGGCCCGACGGATCTCCGCACTGAGCGCGATTATCGCCTTCCGTTCGTCCGCCTTCAGGCGCGACAACCGATCGACGCGATCGACGATCGTCGGCGCCTGCGCCAGGATCCGCTGGAAGGCGTCCGTCGTCACGCAAAACCCAGCCGGCACGCGGATGCCTTCGATCCGCGAAAGCTCTCCCAGGAGCGCGCCCTTGCCGCCAACGACCGCAATCTGGGTCCGGCCGATCTCCTGGAAGTCCAACACGTAGCAGCCCATCCGCTCACCTCCGTGAGTCGACCCGGTCAACTCCACTCCGGTTGATTGGTTATGCCTGCGGCGGGCGATTATGCGGCACGAATCACGGCCTCATGAGAGCGGTCTGGCTGGTATAAATTGGAAGTCGAGGGGAGCAGGGGGAGAGCCCGTCATGACAGCGGCGCGCCGGCCAGTACGGCGACCACGCCGACCACGCCGGCCCCGAGCAGTGTCGGCACCACCCCGCGGCGGAGCAACAGCAACAGCACGGCCGCGCCGGCGAGGATCGCGAACTGCCAACCCTCCGTCAGTGCCATCGCGAGGGTGATCGCCGCGCCGAGGATCGCCCCGATAGCCGCAGGCCCCGCGCCGGCGAGAAAGGCGCGGGCCGATTCGTTCTCGCGGAGCCGCTCGAACCGGTCGCCACCGAGCAGGACGAACGCGAGCGACGGGGAGAACGCAACGACAGCGGCGAGCAGGCCGCCGATGATCCCGTGGGCGGCATACCCGACTGCCGCGACGGTCGCAACGACGGGACCAGGAGTGATCTGACCGAGCGCGACCGCGTTTAGAAACTGCGCATCGGTCATCCAGTGGTACGTGTGGACCGCGTCGGCCTGCATCAACGGGATGATCACGAAACCACCGCCGAATGACAGCGCTCCGACCTTCAGCGCCGTCCACACCAGCGCCCCAAACCCACCGGTTGTCATTGCCGCCGGTATCAGCAGCCCCAGGGAGCCCGCCCGGTCGGTGGAGCCGAGTGCCCGCCGTCGCGCTGCCCACTCGATCAGCCCGCAAGCCAGCAGTGCCACGACCACGAACGCGCCGACCAACGCGGCGGCCGCGGCGCCAGCAGCCAGGTAGGCGAACCACCTCCCCAATTGGGCGCGATCGCCGCGCACCCGCTGGTAACTCGGGCCGATCAGCCCTCGGGCAGCCTGAACCGCGACCGCGGCGACGGCTGCTCCGGCACCGGCACCGGCGCCACGGACCCATAACGGCGGCGCGGAGCCGAGGAACACGACCGACAGCGCGAGAATCAACACCACAGCCGGGACGATGAACCCAAGCGCCCCGACGATCGCGCCTGCCGGGCCGGCGGCCCGGTAAGCGGTGAAGATCGCGAGCTGGGTGGAGGCTGGCCCCGGTAGCAATGCGCACGCCGCATTCGCGTCCTCGAACGCCTGGGCATCCATCCAGCCGTTCTCGTCGACGACCAGCCGGCGCAGCAGCGCGATATGCGCGGGCGGACCGCCGAAACCGGTGATCCCCATCCGCGTCCATTCACGCGCCACCGTCGCCAGGGAAGTCCGATTGTCGATTGGTGGCTGGCTGGAAGAGGTCATCGCCGCGCGCCCGAGCGCACGGGCACGTTATTGAAGCGTCACCGCAGAGCGTTGGGACTGTGACCGGTGACCGGCGGGCCACCGGTCACACCCGAGCCATAGATCGTTGTGATCCGGATCGGCAGCGTGACGAATCCAACCAGGCCCAGCAGCGCCAGCAGAAACTCGTCGCCAGCACGCGGTAAGCGGGGATCGTTGGTAGGGCCGCGAGCCGACTTCAATGCTCGATAATCACGGTTATGACAACTGGGCAGTGACTTTTTGCCGGGCGCCGCCCACTCCGGCCGCGGGCAGTGGCAGAGAAGGTTACCTCTGACTACCCAGAGGGCTTGCGTCGCAGTCGTCTCGCGAACGAAGCCCGGGTATGCGAGCATCCGATGATGCGTATGGGGGGCGTACGCGCCCGGGGCCTTTGGTGGTTGGTCGGTGCGGTGATCGCGCTGACGTTGGCCGCGCTCGGCGTGGGAACGGTGGTGCTCAGCGGCATTGCGGATGCCGACGTCGCGACCAGCGTTTACACGATCGGCGCGCCGACGCCGCCGGTGAGCAACGTGGTCGTCACACCCAGCACGGTGGCCGTTGCCGCGTCCACGACCTTCGAGATCAGCTTCACGCCTGGGACGGCCCTGGCCGGGAGCGCCAGCGACTCGATCACCATCGTGCCATCGGTGCCCCTGGGCTCGACCCCCATGACGATCACCCTCGCCGGGAGCGCGTGCGCCCAGGCGGGGACCAACGGGGGCGTGTTCAGCGCCACCGGGGTGACGATCAACCTGGAGAGCTCGTGCAACATCGCCGCCGGCACCGTAGCGGAGGTCCAATTCACGGCCAACGCACCCGTCGCCACCGGCCCGTTCAGCTTCACCGTGACCACGTCGCAGAACGACACGCCCGCGAGCTCGAATGCCGTCACGGTTACCACTGCGGGACCTGTCCTGACGGCCGCGTCGCAGGCGTTCGGTGCCAACACGACGTACACGATCAGAAACGCGTCGGTGACCGGCCTCAGCAGCGCCGCGACTTCGCTGGCGTTGACGGCGGCGCCGACGAGCGGCTCGGGGACGATCGCTTTCGTGAACGGCGCACAGGGCTATGCGGTGACGGTCACGCCATCGGGCGGGTCAGCGACCAGCGACGCGGTCGTGGCCGCGGTGGCCAGCGGAGCGACTGTGACGCTGACGTTGGCCAGCGGCGTGGTCAACGGGGACACCCTTGACATCACCGCCCCGGGTGAGAACCCGGCGTCCAGCCCCACCAGCGAGGCCGATAAGATCACCGTCGCGCCGGGAAACGGCACCCCGGTGACGACCAACCCGATCGGGTTTGGTGGCTCTGTCACCGACGTCAGCGCGACGCCCTCCGTGCCGGTGGCCACGGCGCTCAGCGCCTACACGGTGGACTTCGCCGCGGCCGATGCCGTCGCGGTGGGCGGAGACATCTTCCTCACCGAGGCCGCCGGCCCGACCAATTTCTCGACCACCACGAGCATCGAGGTGACCGACTCGACCCAGAACTGGCACTTCCTCGCCACCGGCGCGAGCCTCAGCGAGGGCGCGGTCACGATCCCGCTCCAGGACGCGATCAGCGCCGGCGACTCGCTCAGCATCAGCCTGGCCAACGTCACCAACCCTTCGGCCGCCGGCCCGATCAATGACTTCGAGGCGGCGACCACCGGCGACCCCGTGGCCAGCGCCGCGACCTCGTACTCGATCGAAGCCAACGGCAGTCCGGGCGTCGTCGTCACCGTTGACCCCAGCTCGACGGGTGTCGTGGCGACCTACACGATTTCGAATCTCTTCGCCGACGGGGCGCTCACGGGTGGCTCGGGCACGATCAAGCTCGAGGGCCCGGCCGGTACGGTGTTCCCCAACAATCCCAGCTTCTACAGCATCCAGGACGCCACCACCCCATCCGGCGGCGGGACCATCACAGCCGCATTGACTGGCGGGGGGACCAACGCCGTGACCTTCACGGTCGCCAACAACATCAACGCGGGCGACGCGCTCACCCTGACCGTCTCGGACGTCCGCAACCCGAGCACGGCCAGCCCCGCCGATTCGATCACGCTCGACGGCAGTCTCACCGGTCCGCCGCCGACAGCGGTGACGACCACTACCAGCACGACCACCACGCCCACACTCACTACGACCACGGCCACCACGACCACGGCCACGGCCACATCGGCCGCACCCACGACCACGGCCACCACGACCACGCACACGCCCACCACGACCACGCACACGCCTGCCACGACCACGACCACGCACACCACGAGCACCCGGCGCGCGCCCGTCATCCACGAGCTCACCGCAAGGGCACGGGTCCACCGGAGAACCATTGACCTGAAGCTCACTTGCACCGCAGCCGCCTGCAAGGGAAGCGTGAGCCTCACACACGGCAAGACCGCCGTGGCCCGGGTGAAATACGCCATCCGGGCGGGGAAGACAACTACGATTGCCCTTCGCCTCGGTCAGACGGTCCCGACGCTCCTAGCGGTCGCCAAGCACCACACGATTACTGTGACGGCCGTAATCACCGTCGCCGGCGGAAGGACCGTCAGGACCAAGGTGACCCTCGTCGGCTGAGGCCGGCCGCTCGCGATCAGTCGTCGTCGTCGCGACGCGCGCGAGGCGCGGAGCCGGACTGTCGAGCGTGCTTGTTCCCGTACATCGCGGCGTCGGCCCGGCGCAGGAGCTCCTCCGGGTCGCTGACGTCTGCGGGCCAGGCGGCCTGACCGACGCTCGCGCCCACGCGCAGCGTCTGCCCCTGAATTGAGAAGGGCTGGTCGAAGGCCCGCTCGATCCGGGACGCCATCTCCGCGAGCCGGTGTTGGTCGGCGATCCCCGCGACGATGATCGCGAACTCGTCGCCGCCGAGGCGGGCGACGCGGTCGTCGGCGCGCACGCAGCGCAGCAGCCGGCCGGCGGCCCCCTGCAAGAGCTCGTCACCGACCTCGTGACCGAACTCGTCGTTGACCGGCTTGAAGCGGTCCAGGTCGACGTAGAAGAGCGCGAGCGGCGACCGCTCGGTCCGGGCAGTCTGGCTGCGCGCGGCCAGGTCCTCGCCGAAGGCGAGCCGATTGGCCAGACCGGTCAGCCGGTCGTGGCGGGCCTGACTCGTGATGTGATCGACCAGGCGGCCGTTCTCGAGCGCCGTGACGGCGTGGGCAGCCACGCCGAGCAGCCGCCCGCGCAGCTCGGGGCTCGGGGCCAGTCGCGTTGCGTCGCGACGGACCGACACGAGCAGACAGCCGAGGAATCGCTGCGCGGTGGCGATCGGGACGGCGATCGAGGCCACCACGCCGACCTCCTGGAGCGGGTCGCGCACGGCCGAGGTGTCGATGTCGATGAAGTAGGGCTCGGGATCGGGGTGCTCGAGCCAGCGCGCGAGCTGCGGGACGTCCTCGGGCCGGCTCTGCGCGGCCGAGGCCGGGCCGAGCGGGTCGGACCCGTCGGTGACATTCACGGCGGTGCGCACGTTGACCTGCTCCTCCTCGTCCCACACGTAGATGGTCACCCGGTCGCAGTCGAGCACCGAGGGAACCGCCTCGGCCAGCCGCCGAGCGACGTCCTGGCTCGTGCCCGCCTCGGCCAGCTGGCGCGCGAGCTCGAGCAGCGTGCCGGCCTCCCGCAGCGCCGTCGCACTGTCCAGGGCCGTGGCGGCGTAGCGGCCGTAGAGCTCGAGCAGCTCACGCTCCTGGGGGAAGAACTGCGCGCCGTCCTGGTAGATGGCAACGAGCCGGCCGTAGTCGGAGCGGTGCGAGCGCACCGCGGCCACGCACCAGTGCTCGGGAAGGTCGGCTGCGGCCGGATCGAGCACGCGGGTGGCGATCGCGCGAGCCTCATCCTCGCCCAGGCCGCTGTGGAAGAGCAACTGCTCCGAGCCAGCCGAGGGCCGCACCGCGAGCAGGTGCTTGGGGGCACGAACCTGGTGGGCGGCGCGGTCGGTGATCCGGGCCAGCGTTTCGTCCAGGCTGCCGGCGGCGATCAGGTCGGCCGCCGTCTCGAACACGTTCTGCAGGCGCTCGGACATCGCGTCGAGCTGTTTGCGCAGGATCGCCACCTGCGTGGCGTCGGCTTCGTCGGCCGCCGCGGCGAGCTCCCAGGTGACCCGGTAGCGGCACTCGGGGGCGCCGAGCGTCTGGCAGGCATCGTGATCGACGCGGGCCGGCGGCAGCCCGAACAACGCCGTCGACTGCGACAGCAGCCCGGCCGTCCAGTCGCAGTGCATGCGCTCGCGAACGAAGCCGGGCTCCGCGTAGGCGAGGATCTCCGCATAGCCCGGCCGGGCCTCGACGGTCTCCAGGCGCGACGCAACGCTGAAACGATGCGAGGCCACCCCGACCCGCCGCATGAGCTCCTCCGGCGAGCCGAGCCCTCGCAGCGTCGTCGCGGTCGAGGACGAGCCGAGCACCCGCACGGCGTCCTCGCCGACGTGGCGGGCGAAGCTCGGATCGCAGGTCACGACCTCGCCCGCCCGCCAGAGTGCGAGCATGTCGTCCATCGAGATCCAGTTGCCGATGTCGGTCAGGTAGTCGACCGAGTGACGGGACCCGGCCTCGGCGAGCAGGCGCCGGACGCCGTCGTCGCCGCTCGCGTTCCGCACGCGGGCGATCAGCGTCGCCGCGATGGCGCAGCTGAAGGCGTGCTCCTCGCCCGCGGCCGGAGTCTGCGGCGATGCTGAAGCGCTATCGGTGGCCACGGAGTCATCATCGGCCGCCAGCGGCCGCGCCTTCAGTCCCGAACGGGCGATTGGACACCGACGGCCCCCCGACCACGCCGCCGGGTTGGGGGTTGCGTGTGCTCGCCGGCGCGGCCAAATCGACGGGATTGGGGGGTGCGCGATCAAGGACGTCGTCGCGGCCGCCGACGCATGCGGTGATGGCCGCACGACAGACACCGCCAGCCCCAGGAGCAGGTCAGACGGGAGCGTCGCCGGCGCCGCCTGCTCGCTTGTCCGAGCTGAGCGAGGCTGTTCATCCTTTGGGCGAGGCGCTCAGGGCGCGCGCGGCGGATGTTCTCGAACTGACCGCGGCGCGCCGACGGCATTCGCGGGTCGACGCTGCGGTTCAGCGCAGGTACGAAGAGATCAACCAGACTTCCACGCTCGCGCTGGCCCATTGGCTCGCCGGGGAGGGCCCGCAGGTGGCTCGAAAGGCCGGGAGCGACACCTGGCTGTTCCACGGCGAGCTGGCCGCCCGTCGCGCGGCGTCGCTCGAAGAGGTGACCATGCGCTGCCTGTGCTGGCGCGACGCGGTGGCCGAGGTGCTGCACGAGAGCGCCGCGCAGCTGCACGTTCCCGCCGCCGCGCTGTCCCAAGCCCTGCACATCCTGCAGCACAGCACCGACTTCGGCCTCATCCGGATGGCGAGGTCCTTTGACAGCGAGCGCCAGCGAACCGATGACGAGCTCGCGTTCATAGCCACCCACGACCCGTTGACCGGCCTGCCCAACCGCACGCTCATCCTCGACCGCGCGCAGCAGATGCTGGCACGCGGCGCTCGCAACCACACGCGCGTGGCCGCCCTGTCCATCGACATCGACAACCTCAAGACCGTCACCGACACCCTCGGCCATGCCGCCGGCGACGAGCTGCTGCGAGCGGTCGCCGCGCGACTGGACGGCGTCCTGCGCGGCGCCGACGCGCTGGGGTGCTTCGGCGGCAGCGAGTTCGTCGTGATCTGCGAGGACCTTTCGCTACAGGCCGGCCCAGAACCGACCGCCCAGCGCCTGCTCGAGGCGCTCAAGCCCTCATTCCAGCTCGGCGCCGACCAGCAGACCCTGTTCACCGTGAGCGCCAGCATCGGGATCGCCGTCGGTGAGCGAACCTCAGCCCAGGAACTGCTGCGCGAAGCCGACATCGCGATGCACCAGGCCAAGTGGGGCGGCACCAACGGCTACGTGGTGTTCGAGACCGGCATGCAGGACGCGGTCCAGCGGCGCATGGAGCTCGAGCGAGACCTGCGTCACGCCCTTCCCAGCGAGGAGTTCTTCCTGGTCTATCAGCCCACCTTCAACCTGCACGACATGAGCCCAACCGGAGTGGAGGCCTTGCTGCGCTGGAAGCACCCGACACGCGACGTCGTCGGACCCAACGACTTCATCCCCTTGCTGGAGGAGACCGGACTGATCATCGAAGTCGGGCGGTGGGTCCTGGAGCAGGCCTGCCGCCAGGGCGCGATATGGCGACAAGACGGACATCCCATCGGAATGGCCGTCAACGTCTCTGCCCGCCAACTTGACACCGACGACCTCGTCGGCGACGTGCGCAACGCCCTCTCTCAAAGCGGGCTAGAGGCGAGCGCGCTGACCCTCGAGGTCACCGAGACGACCCTCATGCGCAACGTTCACGAGACCGCCGAGCGACTGGCCGCCATCAAGCAGCTGGGGGTACGGATAGCCATTGACGACTTCGGCACCGGGTATTCGTCTCTCGCCCATCTCCAGCGACTCCCGATCGACTCGCTGAAAATCGACCGGTCCTTCATCTCCCAGCTCACGCACACTCCCGACGGCGAGGCGCTCATCCACACCCTCGTGCAACTCGGCAAGGCGCTGTCGATCGAGACGCTCGCCGAGGGCATCGAACAGGAGCAGGAGCTGTCGATGCTGCAGCACGAGCAATGCGACAGCGGCCAGGGATTCCTCTACGCCCGTCCCCTGGACGCAGCCGCCGCCGCCGCTTTCCTGCAGACCTGGCCCAACAGCGCGCCCGCCGCGCTGGCGCGGGCCGCGCAGCCCTAGGCCGCGTTGTTCGCCTGCGGCAGGTCGCTCGGGTGCTGGTGAATCTCGGCTCGACCGCGTCCGCGGTTCTTGGCCTGGTAGACGGCGGTGTCGGCGCGGGCGAGTAGACGCGCCGGGGTGTCATCGGGCCCGAGATCGTGCGCGATCCCGACCGAGGCGCCCACCAGCACCTCTGCCGGGCCGATGTTGACCGGTTGGCGTGCCGCCTCGATCACGCGACGGGCGATCACGCTGGCCTGCTTGTCGGTGTCGATGCCCTCCATGAGGATGATGAACTCGTCGCCGCCGAGTCGCGCGACGAAGTCGTCGCGGGTCGCGCTGCGCAGCCGCCAGGCGATCTCCTTGAGCGTGGCGTCGCCGGCGGCGTGCCCGTAACGGTCATTGATGTCCTTGAAGCCGTCGAGGTCGACGAACAGCACCGCGGTCCTTCCCGGCTCGGCGCCGCGGGCCATGGCCTCCGTGAGGGCCTGGAGAGCGGCCGCCCGGTTGTGCAGGCCGGTGAGCTGATCGTGAGTGGCGTCGTGCAGCAGACGGCTTTGGAACGCCTCGGCTTCCGCTTCGAGACGGCCCAGATGCGAAACCATTTCATTGAAGGCCTCCGATACGACCACGACTTCCCGTGGGCCTTCGGCGGGGAGGGGCTCCGCGGCCAGCGTGCCGCTGGTGATTCCGCGCGCATGCGCCTCCAGACGCCGCAACGGCCTGGTGATCGAGCGCGCGAGCCTCAACGCGCTGGCGAAGGAGACGATGCTGATCACGATCATCGCAATCAGCGCCTCTCGAAGGTCGCGCGTGCCGCTGGCTTGCAGCGCGCTGGCGCTTTGTCGAACTGCCGCCTCCCCCTGGTCAACCACCGGGTACACCAGGTCGAGTTCGGTGACGAGCGCTTTATATGTCGGCTCATTCCTGAGCAACAGCAGCGTTTGGGCTGTGCCGGTGCTCGGGGCGGCCGAGCCGGCCGTCGCGGCCGCCGCCTGGACCGCGACCGTCGCGGGATCGTTCGCGAGCCTCCGCCAGGCCTGGCGGACGGGAAGCACGTCGCCGTTGAGCCGCTGACCGGCTTCGCCGAACAGCGACATCTGTTGTCCGAGGGCGATAAGCCGTCCCGGCCAGGTCGCCGGCGAGGCGAAATATACGTTCGACAGGTCGCTCGCCTCGCCGGTGCTGGCACCGAGGACGGCGTTGGCGTCGGCGAGCGACTGCAACGCCCGGTTCAGCGACGCGGTTCCCGTGAGGGTTGTGCTCTGCGCCTGTATGCCAGCGAGGCGCACACCCAGCGCAGCCGAGACCTCTGTGGCGAGCTGCGTGAACTGAGAGTCGGCGGCGGTCGCGCTGATCGAACCGCCGTTGATCGCGCCGCGCAGCGAGGACAGCGATGCGGTGAAGCCCACCGGCGCGGCGCCCCCCAGGAGCCGCAACTGATCATCGACCTGCGCGCGTGCCTGGGCGACGGTCTCGCTCGCGAAGCCGTAGTGGACTGCGACATTGGGATCATCGACCCCCAGTTCCCTGGCGTTGAGCGCGCCTTCGCTCGTGACAACTTCCTGGTTGAACAGGCGGTTGAACGTCACCATCCGATTCAGCGTCGGGATCGCGCGAACGATGGACGCCGCCTGCTCGGCGGCGCGGACCCGTTCGCGGATCAGCGCCACGCCACCAACCCCGATGATCGCCATCGGCACCAGGACCGTCGCCAGCAGACGAGCGGATACGCCAGACCGGCGAACGCGGAGCCGGCCGAGACCGCGCAGGCGTCGGTCCGGCACGTCGACTGCCTCGCCGCGATCAGACGATTGCGCGCTTCCGGGATTCTGGGACAGGGGCATAGTGCTGACGGGTGACCTCCCGGCGTTATCGGCCCCCCACGAGCCGTGTCTTAGCCGGGCGTGGCCAGGTGGGATGCGCGTCCAGGTTGCGCAGACGGGGTAGACAAGTGTCCCGGTCCGGCTGCGCCCGCTAACGAGTGGGGCCCGGCGCCCCGACACGAGCAAGACCCGCTGCCAATGTCCGGAGGACCCCTCATGTCGCGAAACATCCTGATCGTCGGCGGCGTCGTGGCCTCGCTGGCCTTCCCGGCGCTGGCTCAGGCCAGCGACGCGAGCTTCCGAAGCGCGGTTGCCCCCTACCAGACGGACTTGACGAACGACGTGGTGTTCCTCGCCGGACTCGATTCAGTGCCCTCGAAGTCGGCGGCATCGTCTGACGCGAGCAAGCTTCGCACCGCACAGTCCCAGCTCACCGCCTGCGCCAGAGCGGCACGAAGCCAGAAGGCGTCATCGACCGCGGGGCGCAAACAGCAGGCTGACCTGCTTCAGGGTCTCTCGCTCACCTACAGCTCAGCGGGGTACGGCCTCGGTGCCGCGACCGCCGCCGAGGCGGGCAAAACCTCGGTGGCGAGGTCGGACATCGCCGGCGAGCAGCGTCAGCTCGCGGCCGCGCTCGTTGTCCTGAAGCAGAGCGAGGCCGCGTGAGCCGCTCCACGGCTGCGCAGTAGCCACCCTTCCGCAGCGCCCGCGAGCGGACGGATGACCGCGGTTTTTCCCTGCTGGTCGCGGCCAGGCGCCCGCCGGCCGACAACATGCTTCGTGGAGCCTGCGAGCAGCTCAGGTGCCCCGGCCGGGCGCGTTCTCGACGCGCTGGACCGGGCGCGACACGACTGGAACGCCACGCCTGAGCAGGCGTTGCGCTTTCGCCAGCGCCAGCTCGAGGCGATCATCGCCGGCTGGCCGGTCTGGATCTTCGCCCGCTGCAGCCTCGTCGTCGTCGCGGCGGCGGTCTGCTGGGATCATTTCAGCCACCTCCTGATCGTCTCGGCGATCGCCGTGACCGTGCTGTGCACGGCGATTCGGCTGCTCGCGGCCCGCCCGGTGCGCGCGGGCTCCAACGCGATCGCCCCGTCGATCGCGGCGTACCTCATCACACAGGGCATCTCCGGGGTGATCGATGCCGCGGCGCTCGGTGCCATGTTCGCCGTTACGGGCGGCAACGGCCGCATGATCCTGGCCGCCGTGGGGGGCGCGCTCATCGGCTACTGCGGCTGGTCGTTGTCGTACTTCCCGCGCGCCGCCGCGACTTGGCTGCTGACCTTTGCGGTCGCGGCCACCGCGATCCTCATCGGTGGGTTCGGCGCTCGCTACCTCTCCCTCACGGTCCTGCTCGACGTCGATTGCCTGCTCATCCTCGGCTACGTGCTCGGATCCGTCACGACGTTCCTGTCGCGGCTTCGCTCCGAAGACGAAGCGGCGGGCCAGCGCGAGACGCTCGAGCTGCTGCTCAGCGACTTCGAGTCAGGGGCGAGCGACTGGCTGTGGGAGACCGATGACGCGGGCCACCTCTTGCGGGCGTCCGATCGCTTCGCGGAGGTCCTCGGATGCTCGCCGTCGACGCTCACCGGCCGCACACTCGCGGACACCCTCCCGTTCGCGTCGGCACCGGACGCGGACCGGCTGGCGGCGGTCCTGGCGGGCGACACCGCGTTCCACGGCGTCGGCGTCGACGTGACGATCGAGCGCGAGCGGCGGCATCTCAAGCTGAGCGGAAAACCGACCTCCTCGTCCGCGGCCAGCGGCGGATGGCGCGGCGTCGGCGCGGATGTCACCGCAGAGGTCCGCGCACAGCAGGAGCTCATTCGCCTCGCCGAGTTCGACAGCCTCACCGGCCTCGCGAACCGCCACCGTGTTCTGACGGTCATGGACCAGTGGCTCTCCGGCTCTCCACACGTGCCGTGCACCCTCGTGTTGTTCGACCTCGACGACTTCAAGGTCGTCAACGACACGCTCGGCCACGGAGCCGGCGACGAGCTCCTGTCCGAGGTGGCGCACCGGCTGCAGGCGCTCGCCGGCCCCGAGGATCTGCTCGGGCGCCTCGGCGGCGACGAGTTTGTCCTCCTCAGACGCGCCGAGCTCTCCGACGCCGACGCGGAGGTCCTCTACGCCCGCGCTCAAGCCGACGTCCGTGTGCCGGCGCGCATTCACGGCCGCTTGTTCGAGACTCGGCTCAGTGCCGGCGTGGCCCACGCGCCGCAGCACGGAAAGGACGCCGAGGCGCTGCTCGCACACGCGGACCTCGCCCTGTACGAGGCCAAGCGGGCCGGCGGCGACGCGATGTCCTTCTTCTATCCGGAATTGCAAGAGGCGACCGAACGGCGACGCGCGCTGCTCGAGGATCTTCGTGGCGCGGTGCGCAACGACGAGCTGTTCCTCGCCTTTCAACCGCAGGTCGACCCCCGCAGCGCGCGCGTGACCGGCTACGAGGCGTTGCTGCGCTGGCGGCATCCCCGGCGTGGCGTGGTCGGACCGAACGAATTCATTCCGCTCGCCGAGGAGAGCGGCCTGATCAGCGAGATTGGTGAGTGGGTGCTGCGCCGCGCCTGCGCGGACGCCGTGGCGTTGCCAGCTGACACGACGATCTCGGTGAACGTGTCGGCCGGGCAGCTGAAGAGCGGCGAGCTCGAGCGGATCCTCGACTCTGCGCTTCGCGAAGCGGGCCTGCACCACGACCGCCTGGCCATCGAGGTCACCGAGTCGGTGCTGATCAGCGAGGGGTCCGAGGCCCAGGCGCAGCTTCACCGTATCCGCAAGCGAGGGGTGAAGATCGCGCTCGACGACTTCGGTACCGGCTACTCGTCACTGAACTACCTGCGCGTGCTGCCCATCGACACGCTGAAGATCGACCGCTCGTTCGTCCTCGAGCTCGGCGACGATCCCGGACCGGACACCCTCGCGCTCATCCGCGCGATCATCGCGATGGCCGCCGCCCTCGGCCTCGAGACGGTGGTCGAAGGGATCGAGACCCCGACGCAGCTCAACCGCTTCGCCGAGCTCGGCGTGAGTCTGGTTCAGGGGTTCGTGTACGCCCAGCCTCTCCCCCTCGCCGACGCGCTGAGCTTCGCGCCGGCCGCGCTCGGTTCGGACGCGCTCTCGCGCGCGGCCTGAGTCGACGCCAAACGATCTACACGCCCTGCGGCTCCGACGCCACGGGCGGATCCCCGCCGAAGGACAACTCGGGATCGCTGTAGGCGGGCGCGAGCGACAGCTTGGGGTCCCGCCGGTCGATCTCGTCCTGCAGCGCGAGGAACGCGAACATCACCACGAGCAGCGCGAGTGGAAACGCCGTCGTGGTCAGAACGGTGCGCACGGCGCGCAGGATCGCGCCTAGCGGACTCGTGTCCGACGCGTGCGTCCGGTGCGACCCGAGGCCCGCGGCGACGGCTGGGTGCGGCGTGAGTGCCGCCGCCCCGCCTCTCCCTCGCCGAGGTGATCGGGGCCGAGGGTGCTGGCGGGCGTGGCGCGCCCGCAACGCCGCGGCCGCCGGCGCCGGCGCCGGCACCTGGCTCAGCACCGGCGTCGGCACCGTGACCGAAGGCGCTGCGGCCGACGTCGAGGTGGACGTGACGGTCGGCGCCGACGCGGCCGATGGCTTCGGCGGCCCGGTCGCCGTGGAGGGCGGCTGGGCGGTGGACCGTGGGCGGGCGGTCGACCCCGGGCCGGCCACGGTGGGGGTGCCGGCAGTGGCGCCGGCCGGCGGAGCGCCGTTGTCGAGGGTCGAGGCGACGTCGCCGACCGTCGCCGTCGTGTGTGTCGATGACGGATTGCCGCAGCCGGACACGGCGGTGGTGATGTCATACGTTCCCGGGAGCAGCGGCGAAGGCCACTCGAACGGATACGTGATGTGGTCGCCCGGGAGCAGCAGATCGAGCTGGCGGGTCACCGTCGAGCTCGCCCCGCTCGAGGAGACCACCGTCACGGAGAGCGTCGGGCGGCACATCAGCGCTCCGACGTCGACGATCGGCACGAGCACCGCCGGCACCGCCGACCCGGGCAGCGTTCCGAGCGCCGGCGCGCCCAGCTGCGTCTGCTCGCCGGCCGCTCCGCTCACCTGTACGTCGATCGGGACGACCCCGCGCACGACCTGAGTGATCGAGACCGAACCGCCGCCGGGCGTCGCGGCCTGCTGCACGACAATCGCGGCGACGTGGTCGCCCGGTGTCGCGCCGGCCGGCACCTGGACGGTGAAGCTGACCGTCTGCGAGGAACCCGGCGCCAGGTCGACGCTCGTGAGCGCCGGAGTGACCCAGGCGCCCGCGCCCTGCGGAGGCTGGCCGTCGTCGGCGAAGGCAACGCCGGTGGTGACCGCGGTGATGCCGTCCGCGGCGTAGACGGTCGCCGGCGTCGTGCCGGCGGTCGAGTTGCTGATCACGACCGCACCCGAGACGGTGGCTCCCGGCGCCACCGTCTCGACGAGAAAGCCATTGCTGATCGGGTCGACGCCGCCCGGCGCCGCGGGGGTCACCCCGATCCCGCCCGCGTCCGCAGCGGCGCTTGAGGGAGCGGCGAGACCCGTGACCGCGAGCGCACAGAGCATCAGGGTGGCCGCGGTGCGACGCGGGGCGCGCGTCATCTCAGGCCTCGCGGTGGCCGGGAGCCGCGAACGGCCGCTCGAGCGCGGCGCCGTCGTCGACCATCACCCGGTTGCGTCCCGCATGCTTGGCCGCGTACAGCGCGCCGTCGGCGGCCGCCACGAGATCCTGCGCGGTGCGACCGGCGGCCAGCGTGGCGACTCCCGAGCTCGCGGTGACCGACAGCTCGCCGGACGCCTCGGTGATCGCCACGCACAGGCGCCGGGCCGTGTCCGCCGCCGCGTCGGTCCCGATCCCCGGCATCAGCACGCAGAACTCCTCGCCGCCGTAGCGCGCAGCCACGTCGCTGGCTCTCGTCTGCTGCCCGAGCGTCTTGCCCACCAGCTGCAGCACGCGGTCGCCGAGCTGGTGCCCGTGCGTGTCGTTGAACGACTTGAAGTGGTCGATGTCGACCATGGCGAGGCTGAGCGGCTCCTGGGCACGGTCGGCGTGGGCGCAGGCCCGCCCGAGCGCCTCCTCCAGCGCGCGCCGGTTCGCCAGCCCGGTCAGCATGTCGGTGGTGGCCTGATCGCGGATCTGCATGAGCAGCGTGACATTGCTCAGCACCAGCGAGGCATGCGAACAGAACCGCTCGAGCATGGAGACGACCCGGCGCTCCACCCGAGAGCCATGGCGCGCGCCGTGTTCGACGACGAGCGCACCGAGCGCACGATCGGCATGGAGGGGGACGACGATCGCGTTACGCGTGGTCACCGCGCACGCGGCGATCACCGCGTCACGCTCGGTCTGCGCGCGCGCCACCAGCGCCGTGCGGTTCTCCTGCAGGGCCTCGGTCACCACCGGTGCGTCGACCGGGTCAAACGGGGCCCAGACGGCCTCCTTGCCGGTCGGCCCACCGCCCCAGGCGAGCGGAACGAAGTGGCCTTCACGCTGCTGCACGAGCATCGCGCGCTCGTAGCCGAACGTGTCCGCGACCTCGGCCAGCAGGACGGCGCCCACCGCCGCCGGGTCGTCCACGGTCTCCAGCCGCAACGCCAGCCGCGCGAGTGCCTCGAGGTCGTAGCGGCGACGCCTCAGCTCACGCTCGTTGATCGCCGCGAGCGTTGAGGTCGAGATCGCGATCAGCCAGAACACGCCACCCGTGACGACGAGCTCGCGGTAACCGCCACCGAGGCGGACGTGCGGGTTGCCGAGGCGCGTGAGGATGTCGGCGCGCTCGGCGTAGTAGGCCGACAGCAGCAGCAGCGACTGCAGCAGCGCGAGCTTCACCCCGGTGCGCCAGGACGCGATCAGCGCGACGGTGGTCAGCTGCAGCAGAATGAGGTAGCAGATGGGTGAGGGCAGGCCGGCGGTCCCGTAGGAGACCCAGGCCAGGTAGACCGCATCGACCATCACCAGCGCGCCGAGCAGCGCCCGGCCTGGAGGCCGCCATACGCGGCAGATCATCTCGAGCGCGAGGGTCCCCAGCACATAGCCCACCGTCACGGCGGCGACGAGTGGCGCCGGGGCGCCCCGCGCCGCCGGGTCGCCCACCCACAGCGCCGCGACGAGCGCGACGACCACGAGCCGGTACAGACGCAGAATCTGCAGCCGCTGGCTGATCGGAACGAGATCGGGAGCGGTGGTGGCGATCTTGTTCATGTCGTCCGGGTCATCGGCTCTCTCGATCGCCGACTGCCGGCGCAGCGACTATGGCCCGGAGACCAGCGTCAGCGTCCAGGTGGACGTGTACGGGGTGCCGGCACCGCCGGCCCACGCGCTCGACGGAACCGCGAGCGACCACGTCGGGGTGATGGTCTGGGCGCCCATGCCGGTGTTGGCGGCGGCGTTGAACAGCTTCGTCGCCGTCGGTGCCGTTGCGGCCGCCGGCAGCGAGTAGGCGTAGGAGATGCTGTTGGTGGCCAGCGTGCAGGTCGACGAGGCGTCGCACGCGTCCGCCGGGGCGGACGCGACGGTCGTGGCCGTCGTCGGCAGCGTGTGCGACCCAGCGGTGAACGTCGTCGACGTCGCCTGGATGTTCCAGCCGGCGTTCGTGCCGGTCGCGTCGCTGACGTCGAACGCCTGTGTCTGCGTCTGCGTCTGGTTGGTGCCGTTCAGCGTCGTCGCCGGAAACGTGATGTTCGCCGGAGTGCTGTTTATGAAAGAAAGCGTTCCGGCGTTGATCTGCTCGCTGGCCGTCGTGGCACCCGCCGACGCCACAGACCCGAACAGCAGCGCGGCGAACGCCAGCAGGGGCGCCGCGCCTCTCGCGATGCTGCGGTGTCGCTTCGTCATGTCCCCGTCCCATCCATGTATGCCTGGGCGCCGCTTTGCGGGCCCCATGGGGGGCCTGGCGCCGAGCAATTCGTGCTTTTCGTCGACTCATTCGGCCGCCCAGTGAAGCCATTCGGGCTCCAACTCAACGGATCGCGCCTAGACGCCGGAGCTCGGGGCGTCCGGGCGCCGGCGTCGTGACAGCAGCCATCCGAGGAACACGCCCACGCCTCCGACGAGCACGATGAGCAGCCACGGCGTCGATCCGTGCGCCGGGGCGGCGCTGACGGGTACGGGCCCGGTGGGCGAGTTGCCGCGCAGGCTGGTGCCGAGGCTGACCGAGCGGTGCAGCGAGCTCACCGGCCCGCACCCCCGGGCGACGGCCGACATCTGGTAGGTGCCCGCCGCGAGCGGTCGGGGCCAGGCGAGCGGGAACGGGATGCTGTCGCCGGGCAGGATCAGATCGAGCTGCCGGGTGACGGTCACCGCCGCCGAGCCACCCTGGGCGATGCTGACGCTCAGGCGCGGCTTGCACAACAGGTCGCCGGTGTTGGTCAGATTGACGACG
>Ga0302325_10012078_pt1 | contig 18565 bp, 15 predicted proteins | sample Palsa_T0_2_FD_201948 | JGI IMG/M metagenome (GOLD analysis project Ga0302325, IMG submission 201948) | Peat permafrost microbial communities from Stordalen Mire near Abisko, Sweden - Palsa_T0_2 | ecosystem: Environmental > Terrestrial > Soil > Palsa > Peat permafrost | place: Sweden: Abisko...
CCGCGTGGCGCCGGATGCGCTTGTCAACTGCGCCGCGTGGACCGACGTCGACGGCGCCGAGAGCCACGCTGAGGAGGCGCACATGGTCAACGCCGACGGCGCCGGCAACCTCGCGCGCGCCGCCGCGTTGGCTCAGGTGAAGCTCTTACACGTCTCCACCGACTACGTGTTCACGGGCGACGCCCTGCTCGATGACAGCGGCGCACCGCGGCCCTACGTCGAGTCCGACCGCACAGGCCCCCGATCGGTCTACGGCGAGACCAAGCTCGAGGGCGAGCTGCAGGTGCTCGCTGCCGCGCGCAACCACGCCGTGGTCCGCAGCTCATGGCTGTTCGGCATCGACGGGCACAGCTTCGTCGCCACGATGCTGCGCCTCGCAGGCGAGCGCGACGCCGTGCAGGTCGTCACCGACCAGGTCGGATGTCCCACCTGGACCGGCCATCTCGCGCCCGCGCTGCTCGGGCTGATCGAGCGCGAGGTCTCGGGCCTCGTTCATCTCGCCGGAGCCACGCATGTCTCCTGGAACGGCTTCGCCCGTGAGATCTTCCGCCAGGCCGAGCTCACCTGCCGAGTTGAGCCGGCGACGAGCGCCGAGATGGCGCGTCCAGCACCCCGCCCGGCCTGGTCGGCGCTTGAGTCAGAGCGCGAGGATGTCCTGCCGATGCCCGACTGGCGCGATGGTCTGGCGGGGTATCTCGCGGCCCGCGCCCAGGGGCGCCTGGAATGATGTGCGGATGAAATTGCTCGTCTGCGGCGGTGCGGGGTTCATCGGCTCGACGTTCGTGCGCCTGCGACTGCTCGAGCACGGCGATGAGGTGGCGGTGCTCGACAAGCTCACCTACGCCGGCCGAGAGGAGAACTTCAACGATTTCGCCGAGCATCCCCGCTTTCGCTTTCTGCGCGGTGGCATCGAGGACGCGGCCGCCGTTGCCGCCGCGATCGAGGCCGGCTCGCCGGAGGCGATCGTCAATTTCGCCGCGGAGACGCACGTCGACCGCTCGATCGCCGAGCCCGACGCGTTCGTCACCACCCACGCGCTCGGTACCTACGTGCTCCTGGAGGCCGCGCGCGCGCATGCGCTGCGCTACCTGCAGGTCTCAACCGACGAGGTCTACGGCTCGATCGAGCAGGGCACCTTCTCAGAGCATTCTCCGCTGCGTCCCTCCTCGCCCTATTCGGCGACCAAGACAGGTGCAGACCTGCTCGTCGAAAGCTACTTTCACACCTACGCGCTGCCCGCCGTGATCTGCCGCGGCTCGAACAACTACGGCCCCAATCAGTATCCCGAGAAGCTCGTCCCGCTGATGATCCTCAACGCCCTTCACGGAGACCCGTTGCCCGTGTATGGCGACGGCCTGCAGGTGCGCAACTGGATCCACTCGACCGATTTCGCCGGCGCCATCGGCCACGTGCTCGAGCACGGCGTCGCGGGCGAGGTCTACAACGCCGGTGGCCCCGACGAGCAGGCCAACATCGACGTCGTCAGGCGCATCGTCGAGCTCACGGGCGCTGACGAATCGACGATCGAGTTTGTCGCCGACCGGCCCGGACACGACCGTCGGTACTCGCTCTCCTCAGAGAAGGTCCGCGCACTCGGCTGGACCCCGGCGGTCCGCTTCGCCGACGGCCTCGAGCGGACCGTTACGTGGTACCGCGAGAACTCCTGGTGGTGGGAGCCGATCCGCTCGGGCGACTATCGCGAGTATTACGAACGCCAGTACGGCCGTTCGCTCGGGTGATCCGCGGCCGCCGCCAGGCGCCAGGCGCGCTCAGCCCGTCACTGCACGCCCGAGATCTTCCATTTTCCGGCTTCCTTCACGAGCAGCAGCGTGCTGGGACTCGTCTTACCCTGGCGGGTGCTCGTAACGCTCGCGCTCGCAGTGTGCTGGCCGGCGGCACTGTTGACATGCACCGACTTGACGTCCACCGTGAAGTTGTCCACCTCGGAGATCTGATTTTTGATCGCCTGCGCGCAGCCGCCCTTGATCGTGCTCAGCTGTTTGACGAGCGCGCTCGAGAGCACCGTGGCGCAGATCTTCTGCTGTTCGCCGACCGTGGCCTCTGACTGCAGGTTCGCGATCGTCTGCGCGACTTCGTGTTCTTCGCCCTTGAAGGAGCTGGACACGGTGCTGCTGCCGCAAGCGGCCAGGCCGAATGCGAGCAACGAGCCGCAGAGCAGAGCGAGCAAGCGCTCGAGAAGAACAGGCATGCCGGCGAGAGAGTACGCGACCGGCCGGCTCAAGGCGCCATCGAGGGCCCTTGCGGCGCGGGGCGATCCAGCCTCAGTGGCGCTCGTCGTCGCGCCGAAAGCCGAGCCGTGCCGAGATGCGGTCAGCCGTGGATACGAGGTGGGGACCGAGCGCATCGACGAGCTCCTCCAGCGAGATCATCGAGCTGTGCGCCGCCATGTTGATCGCGGCCACCACCTGCCTGTCCTGGTTTCGGACCGGCGCGGAGATCGTCAGCAGCTCGGGCGCGAGCTCCTGGTCGTTGACCGCGAAACCCGCCGTGCGCACCTCGTCGAGCTCGTCGTAGAGAGCTTTCTTGGTCGTGATCGTGTTCGGACCGCGTTTCGACAGCTTCATCGAGGCGAACAGATCGCGCTGTTCGGGCTCGGGAAGGTGCGCCAGCAGCAGCTTGCCCATCGCCGTGCAATAGGCCGGCAGGCGAGAGCCCGGCTGCAGGTCGAGGTCGATCGTGTCCTGGCCGCGGCGGAAGCTGCGCACGCGGTCCACGTACAGGATCTCGGTTCCGTCGAGCACCGCGAGGCTCACGGTGTAGGAGGTCCGCTGGCGCAGCTCCTGCAGGTAAAGGTGAGAGTGCTCGCGCAGCCCGGTCGAGTTGAGAGCCGACATCCCCAGGTCCGTCACGCGCAGGCCCAGGCGGTACTTGCGTGAGGCGCCCTGCTCGAGGTAGCCGAGCGCGACCAGCGTGATCACGTAGCGGTGCGTGGTCGAGCGGCTCATGCCGAGCTGGTCGGCGATGTCCGCGATGCCGAGCACGGGGCGCTCGGGCGTGAAGCAGCTCAATATCGCAAGGCCGCGCTCGAGCGACTGTGAATAGCGGGGCTCGCGCAGGCTGGGGATCGACCACGCCGGCTCGGGCGCCGTGGCTGTCTTGGACGGCTTTGAGGATCTTCCGTTCGTTCTGGGCATCGGCGTTCGTCCCCGTTCCTGTCCTTGGCACTATTCCCCGTTGTGGAATATCCGGGCTGGAAGGATTGTAATCATAAACAATAGACGTGCCTGCTGGCACTCGCTCGTTTGAACAATCGCTGTGCCAGCCGGCACGCGCTCTTTTGAGCGGTTTTCGGCCACCTGCTCCGGCCTATCAGCTGATCGGCGCGGCCTGCTCGGCGAAGTGCTTGCTCAGCATCGTCTGCTGACCCTGATAGTTCGATCCGAGGTCCACGCCGTACAGCACGTCCGGCTCCGCCGTCATCCGCTCGAACGCGAGCTTGCACACCGGCTGGCCGTGCTCGACCATGAATGACACGTCGCGAGCTCTCACCTCCAGCGCCGCCCGGCTCCCATGAGACATATGGTCGCGTGTGTATCCAAATCCGGGATCGAAGAAGCCCGCGTAGTGAGTGCGAAGCTCTCCGGCCGTGGGATCGTAGGCGAGCATCTCGGCGGCGTAGCACGGCGGAATGCACACTCCCTCGGAGGACAGAAGCAGGTAGAACACCTCCGGCTCAAGCACGATCCGCCGGCCCGCCTCCGGGCGCACCGGTTCCCAGTAGTCCTGCCACCGCAGCGGTCCCGCCCGGGTGAGATCGATCGGAAGGCTGTTCCTCTTCGCGCGGTATCCCACGATGCTGTCGGTGTCCTCGGAGACTTCAAGGCTCAGGAACAATCCATCGGCGATCGACAGCTCGGACTCCTCTACGGGATGGGAATCGAGGTACAGCAGAGGACACTCTCTGTGGAGCGCCAGAAGCTCCTCGTCGCTCATGCGCGCGTCACCCGCGATCAGCCGCACCTGGTTGAGCGCGAGGCCGGTCTTCACGCGGATCGCGAACGAGCGCGGCACGACCTCCAGGTAGAGCTTGCCCTCGTAGCCGGCCGCGATCTCGTCAAAGCGGTGGTTGCGATCGGTCAGCACGCGGGTGAACACGTCCAGGCGCCCGGTCGAGCTCTTGGGGTTGGCCTTTGCGCGAATTTCCGCGGGCAGACGCAGCTCCTCGATGAGCGGAACGAGATACGGCCTGTCGCGCTCGAGCGTCGCGCCGTCGCGCAGGTCGATCTTCTCAAATGCCAACCCCTCGATCTTCTCCTCGACCGTCGAGTTGCTGTCAGGGAGAAAGCTGCACCGCAGCGCCCACGCGTGGTCTCCGAGCCGCAGATCAACACTCGCGGGCTGCACCGACTCTGGCGGGATCCGCCATGCGCCCGCGACCATCCATTCCTCAAGGACGGCATCGCGCAGGCGCTGGGACGGTAGTACACCCTTGTCCATCGGCAGCTGAGTCTAGGGGGCGGCGGGCGAATCCAGGGGGCGCGCTAGCCTCAGGCACGTGCCGCTGTCAAGCTTCAGCCCGCGGGTCAGAGAGTGGTTCGATCAGGCCTTCGCCTCGCCGACGCCCGCCCAGGCGCTGGCGTGGCCGGCGATCGCCGCCGGCGAGCACGTGCTCGTCTCGGCGCCCACCGGCTCGGGCAAGACCTTGGCGGCATTTCTGTGGGCGCTCGACCGCCTCAGCGTCGATGGCGCGAGCGCCGGCAGCGCCACCCGCGTGGTCTATGTGAGCCCGCTGAAGGCGCTCGCCTACGACATCGAGCGCAACCTCCGCGTCCCCCTGCGCGGCATCGGCGCAGAGGAGCTGCGCGTGGGCATCCGCACGGGCGACACGCCCCAGCGCGAGCGCGCGGCGATGGCGCGCAACCCGCCTGACATCCTCATCACGACCCCCGAGTCGCTCTACCTGATCCTCACCTCCCAGGCGCGCGCGATGCTGAGTGGCGTGGAGGCCGTGATCGTCGATGAGATCCACGCGGTCGCCCACTCAAAGCGAGGCTCGCATCTCGCGCTCACGCTCGAGCGCCTGGAGGCGCAGGCGGCGCGGCCCGTCCAGCGGATCGGCCTGAGCGCCACGCAGAGTCCGCTCGAGGAGATCGGACGCTACCTGGTGGGTCCCCGCCGCAAGGTCAACATCATCGACGCGGGCGCCAAGAAGAAGCTCGACCTGCGCATCGAGGTGCCGGTGGAGTCGATGACCGAACCCGGCGGTCCGATCGACCCCGAGCGTGACCCCCTCGAGCCGGTCAGCGGTGGGGAGTCCACCCGCTCTTCGATCTGGCCGGCGATCTACCCGGAGCTGCTCGAGCTGGTCAGGACGCACAACTCGACCATCGTGTTCGTCAACAACCGCCGCTCGGCCGAGCGCGTGGCGCTGCGCCTGAACGAGCTCGCCGACTCGGAGATCGCGCGTGCCCACCACGGATCGCTCGCGCGCGAGGAGCGATCGAAGGTGGAGGAGCTCCTGAAGGGCGGCGAGCTGCCGTGCCTCGTCGCCACCAGCTCGCTCGAGCTCGGCATCGACATGGGTGCCGTGGATCTCGTCCTTCAGATCGAGTCCCCCAAGTCCGTCGCACGCGGACTGCAGCGCATCGGCCGCGCCGGCCACGGCGTGGACGAGGTGAGCCGCGGGCGCATCTTCCCCAAGTTCCGCGGCGACCTGCTCGAGTGCGCGGTCGTCGCCCGGCGCATGCACGAAGGCCTGATCGAGCCCACCGTCGTTCCCCGCAACGCCCTTGACGTGCTCGCTCAGCAGATCGTCGCAATCGCCGTCGCGGCCGAGCCGGCGCAAGCCGGCCCCTCCAAAAAAAATGTGAACGCCACGGAGGACGAGGGGGCTGTCGGCGGCGTGTCCGTCGATGATCTGCATGAGCTCGTCACGAGCACCTACTCCTACTCCGAGCTCTCGCGCGAGCTGCTCGAGAACGTGCTCGACATGCTCGACGGGCGCTACCCGTCGAAGGAGTTCAGCGAGCTGCGCGCGCGCATCGTGTGGGACCGTGTCGCCGGCACCATCCGCCCGCGCTCCGGCTCGCGACAGCTCGCCGTGGCAAACGCCGGCACGATCCCCGACCGCGGGTTGTACGCGGTCACGCTGCCCGACGGACGCCGCGTGGGTGAGCTCGACGAGGAGATGGTCTATGAGGCGCGGCCCGGGCAGGCGTTCCTGCTGGGAGCGTCCACCTGGCGGATCGAGGAGATCGGCCGCGACCGCGTGGTCGTCACCCCCGCTCCGGGCGCTCCCGGCGCCGTTCCCTTCTGGAAGGGCGACTCGGTCGGCCGCCCGAAGGAGCTGGGCGAGGCGATCGGCGCCTTTGCCCGCTGGGCCGTCGATCAGCAGCCCGAGACGCTGCAGCGCGACTACGACCTCGACGAGCGCGCGGCCCGCAACCTCGTGTCATATCTGCGCGAGCAGCAGGCGGCCACGCGGGTCCTCCCGAGCGAGCGAACGATCGTCCTCGAGCGATTCCGCGACGAGATCGGCGACTGGCGCCTGTGTGTCCTGTCGCCCTACGGCGGTCGTGTCCACGCCGCCTGGGCGCTCGCCCTCTCGGCACGCATTCGCGAGCGCTTCGACCTCGAGGCCGACGTGCTCTCCTCCGACGACGGCATCATCCTCCACCTCCCGGATCTCGACGCAGAGGAAGCTGACGCGCTGCCCTCCGCCGCAGAGCTCGTGCTGCTCGAGCCTGAGGAGGTTGAGCAGGCGGTCACCTCAGAGCTCGGCGGCTCGGCGCTATTCGGCGCGCGCTTTCGCGAGAACGCCTCGCGCGCGCTGTTGATTCCGCGCGCCTACCCCGGCCGGCGCACGCCGCTGTGGCAGCAGCGCCTGAAGGCCCAGAGCCTGCTCGAGGTGGCAAGCCGCTACGCCGACTTCCCGATCATCCTCGAGACCTACAGGGAGTGCCTGCGCGACGTGCTTGACGTGCCGGGCCTGCAGGAGCTGCTGCGCGGCCTGCACACTCGCGAGATCTCGCTCGTCGACGTCGAGACCCCGACGGCCTCGCCGTTTGCCTCCTCGCTGCTGTTCGACTACGTAGCCACCTACATGTACGAGGGCGACACGCCCAACGCCGAGCGCCGCGCGGCCGCGCTGTCACTCGACCGCGACCTGCTGCGCGAGCTGCTCGGCCAGGAGGAGCTGCGCGAGCTGATCGATCCGGGAGCTCTCGCCCGCGTCGAAGACGATCTGCAGCATCGCTCCGAGCTGACGCGCGCGACCGGCCGCGACGGCCTGCACGACGTGCTGCGCCACGCCGGCGACCTCGACCGCGAGGAGGTCTCACAGCGCGTGTTCGACGGCATCGACGCCGGCTCGCTGCTCGCCGAGCTGCAGCGCGAACGACGGGTGATCCGCCTGCGCGTGGGCGGAGCCGAGCGCTACATCGCCGCTGATGAGGCCGGCCTGTATCGCGACGCGCTGTCCGCGGTCCCGCCCGGTGGCCTGCCCGATGCGTTCCTCGAGGATGTCCCCGACGCGCTGGCGGTGCTCGTCGCCCGCTACGCGCGCACGCACGGGCCGTTCACCACCGAGGAGCTGCGCGCGAGGTATGGCGTGGATCCCAGTGCCGTGCTGCGTGAGCTCGAGCGCTCCGGCGAGCTCGTGCGCGGCGAGCTTCGACCGGGTGCCAGCGGTCGCGAGTGGTGCGACGTCGAGGTGCTCCGGCGCATCAGACGCGCGTCGCTTGCGGCTCTGCGCAAGGAGATCGAGCCCGCCGAGCAGCAGACACTCGCGGCCTTCCTTCCCTCCTGGCAGGGCGTCGACCGCCATTCTCCGAGCGGCGCGGGCATCGATCGGCTGCGCGAGGTACTCGTTGGCCTGCAGGGTCTGGCGCTGCCCGCGGAGATCTGGGAGAAGGACGTCCTACCCCGCCGCACCGGCGCCTACTCGCAATCCTGGCTCGACAGCCTCTGCGCCAGCGGCGAGCTCGTGTGGGTCGGCGCCGGCCCGCTCGGAGGGCGCTCGGGACGCGTGGCCCTGTACTTCCGCGATGACGCACCGTCGATCGGCCCGCCCGCGGGGAGCGCCGCCAAGGGTGCCGGCGCGTCCGCGCCCGCCGGCGTCGAGCACGAGCTTCTGCGCGCACGGCTGGCGCACGGTCCGTGCTTCTTCACCGATCTGCTCGCCGAGCTCGACGCTCCCGCCGAGGCGCTGCGCGTGGCGCTGTGGGACCTCGTGTGGGCCGGCGAGGCGACCAACGACGCCTGGGCGCCGCTGCGCGCGCCCCATCTTGCGCTCGCGCGTGGCGGCTACCCGACGGCTGGCACCTCCGCTGCCCAGCACGCGCCGCGTTCGCCCCGGGGCCGCTCCCGCTTCGCGGCGCGCCGCGCGGGCGCGCACCGATCGGGCATCGGCCAGCAGGTGCAGGGACGCTGGTCGCTCACCGAGCCCGTCTTCCGCGGCTACTCCGCCGATCCGTCCGAGCAGCGGCGTGCGCTCTGCGAGCTGCTGCTCGAGCGCTACGGAATCGTCACGCGCGAGCAGGTTCTCGCTGAGGGCATCAAGGGCGGCTTCGCGATGCTCTATCAGTCGTTCTCAAACCTCGAGACGCTCGGCGTCTGCCGTCGCGGCTACTTCATCGAGGGCATGGGCGGTGCCCAGTTCGCGCTGCCCGGCGCGGTCGAGCGCCTGCGCGCCGGGCGCTCCGTGAGCGGCGGCGCGGGCCTCGCCACCGGCTCGGGCGAAGGCGCGCGCGCGCTGGTGCTCGCCGCGGCCGACCCCGCCCAGCCCTACGGCGCGGCGCTGCCATGGCCCAAGCGCGAGTGGCTCAAGCGTCGGCCCGCACGCGTGGCGGGCGCGTATGTGGTCCTGATCGACGATCAGCCCGCGCTGTACGTCGAGCGCGGCGGACGCGGATTGATAACCCTCACCGACGCTCCCCCGCAGGAGGCTCTCCGCGCGCTCGCCGAGGCCGTTCGCGCCGGGCGCGCCGGCAAGCTCGCGCTCGAGCGCATCGACGGCGAGCCGGCAATCGCCTCCGAGCTGGTCCAGGTGCTGCTCGAGCTGGGCTTCCACTCCGGTCCCCGCCGCCTCACGCTCACCGCGTGATGGGAGCCGCCGCCCGCAGCTCCACCGGCCCCCGCCGCGTGGGCCACAAGGGAGCCGCGCACATCGAGCCCGGCAACACGCTCGCGAGCTTCGACGCCGCGCTCCGCCAGGGCGTGGACATGATCGAGCTGGACGTGATCTCAGAGAACGCCGACGGCAGCGGCCGGTTGCTCGTCGCCCACGACTTCGATGACATCCGCGCGCGAACGCCGCTCGCGTTCGGTGAGGCGCTGGAGCATCTCGCGGGCGAGGCCTTCGCCGGCGTCGAGCTCGACGTCGACGTGAAGCTCCCCGGCTATGAGCTGGCGGTCCTCGAGCAGCTGCGCGCCTTAGAGCTCGTCCCGCGAACGCTCATCAGCGGCATGTTCCCGGACAGCCTCGCGCGAGTCCGCGCGGCCGAGCCGTCGCTGCGCCTCGGCTGGTCGGTGCCGCGCGTGCGCCGCGACTACACGACGGACCTGCTGACGGCCATCCCCGCCCTGGCCATTCTCACCGGCTATCGCGCGACGCTCCCTCGCCGCGCCCGCGCCGCCCTCGCAGAGGGCCGCGTCGATGCGATCATGGCCCACTGGCGGGTCGTCTCCGCCGCGCTCGTGCGTGCCGTGGCCGACGGCGGCGGCGAACTCTACGTGTGGACCGTCGACGACGCTCGCATGATCGCGAAGCTCACCGACATGGGCGTCGATGGAATCATCACGAACGACCCGCGCCTGTTCGCCGCCGGTTAGCGGCGCCCACCCGGCTCGGCGGAGCGCTCGGCCGCCGTCAACTGCCCACGTCTAGCCGATCGAGCAGGCGGCGGCGCTGAATCCGGCCGGATCGGCGCCCGCGAGGCTTTGATGACCGGCTGTCGTCGGCCGGGAGATCGATTCCTCGATCTTCGAGCCCTTTCGCCACTGAAAGCTGACCACTCCGCGCAGGATGAACGCAGGTTTGCCGGGCACCGGAACCAGCTGAAAGCTCCGTCCCGCCTGACGAGCCGCCTTGGCGCTGCCCACGGCCACGAAGCTGGATGCCGAGCCGGCCAGATCGACCCACTGTTTGTCCGCAGGTTCCATGTACTGCAGCCGGAAGCGCATGTACATCGTGTCGCCGGGCTGATTGCCAGGAGGCATCGAGCCGCGAACGCCGATCGTATCGGGCTGATCGGTGGGGCTGCACACGTCGATCGTCGCCCATAGCTGGGGCGATTTCAGCAGCGCATTCCTGCTCGTCCCCGACGAGGAGCCCGCCGATGCGAGCGCGGGCAGCGACGCCGGTGCGATCAGCGCCGCGAGCACGAGCAGGGCAATAAACGCCGACTTTTGCAGGTCCATACCCTGAAGATACCGCCGGGGTGCGCGAAGGTGCGGTGCTCGGCATTCACCTCGTGTTCACCATGTGATATTCCTGACAAGATGGCCGGGATGCGCTCAGATGAGGTCGTGGAGCTGCTAGGGCGCGTGCCTGCGTTCGCAACGCTCGAGCAGAGCGACCTGGAGCGAATCGCGCAGCTGTCGGTGCCGCGGCAGTTCGAGCCTGGTGAGGTGGTATTCCGCGAGGGCGACTCGAGCGACACCTGCTACGTGGTGCGCGAGGGCCATGCGCGGGCCATCCACGAGCACGGCAACGGGCGCACGATCACGCTGGCGACGTTCGGGCCGGGCGACATCTTCGGCGAGCTGGCGATGTTCGAGGACGAGCTCCGCTCGGCGACCGTCGAGGCGATCGAGCCGACCAGCGTGGTGGCCGTGCTCGGCCCTGACATGCGCAGGCTGATGACCGAGCACCCTGAAATCTCAATGCGCCTGGTGGTGGCGCTTGCGGGCCGCCTGCGCGAGACGAACGAACGGCTCTCGCGCCAGTCCTTCCAGACCGTGCAGAGTCGCGTGGCAGTTGTGTTGAGCGGCCTCGTCGCGCAGGAGCTGGCCGAGGAGCGCGAGCAGAAAATCCCGACGGAGAGAAGAAAGGCCGAGAGACGGAGCGCCGGGAGGCTGGCTGGGGGTGGCGCGGACGCCTCGAGGCGATCCGCTGCCCCCGCCGCGGAGGAGCTCCCCCGCGGCGACGTGCTCATCACCGCCACCCAAAACGACCTGGCGCAGCTGGCGGGCTCCTCGCGCGAGTCGGCGAGCCGCTTCCTCGCCGTGCTCGAGCGCGCCGGCGTGATCTCCCAGGGCAGGGGGCGGCTCGTCGTGCACGACCTGGAGGCCCTGAAGCAGTATGTCTTCTAAGCGCCGGCACGGTGCCCAGGCGCGGGAGCTCTCGGCAGGCGGTGTGGTCGTGCGCGGCGAGAGCGCGCTCGAGGACGAGCAGGTCGTCGTGATCGTGCCGACACGCCGTGCGCCCGACGGCTCGCGTGTACTGGCCCTGCCCAAGGGGCACGTCGATCCGGGTGAGACCGACCTCGAGGCGGCAGAACGCGAGGTGCGCGAGGAGACCGGCCTTGTCGCTGAGCCCGTGCACGAGCTGGGCGAGGCCCGCTACTGGTACCGGCGGGACGGGCGCACGATTGCCAAGTCCGTTTCCTTCTACCTGTTCAGGTACGTGGAGGGCGATACCGACGACCACGACGATGAGGTCGAGGAGGCGCGCTGGATCGGGCTGGCGGAGGCTCAGACGGCGCTCACCCATACCGGCGAGCGCGAGATGGTCGCGCGCGCGGTCAGCTACTTGGAGCAAGACGCATCAAAAGACCGATAGCCTGCCCTCCGTGCAGGTCCTGAATTTCTACTCCACTATTTTCGCCGACGAGCTCATGCGCGGGCGCAAGACCGCCACGATCCGCCTGGGCGACAAGTCGGGCAAGTACCGCAAGAACCAGGCCGTGCTGGTCACCATCGGCTATCAGTACTCGCCCCGCGAACGCATCTTCGAAGCCGTCATCGACCAGGTCGAGGTGATGAAGGTCGCCGATCTCTCCCCCCGCGACATAAAGCACGACAATCCGGAGTTCCGCCGCCACGAGGAACTGATCCACTTCCTCGAGCAGATCTATGGTCGGGAGGTCTCCATGCAGGACACCGTCACCGTCGTCCGCTTCTCCCAGATTCTCGACAAGCCCGCCGGCATGACCGAGGCGATGAAGGGCTTCGGCGGCGCTCAGAACTGACGCAGGAGCGCTCCCGCAGCGCGCCTGATCGCTGCAGGATCGCTGGCACTCCGAGCAACCGAGTGCCAAACAGCCCTTGAAGAACCCCGGATCTTCTATATATTGAGCCTGTAACTGGCACTCTCACCCCGAGAGTGCCAACGGGCGGCCGATCCCCCTGGAGGGGACCGCGAGCCGCTCGTCGCATTCTCTAGACGGAGGTTTTCAACATGAAGCTCAAGCCCCTGGGCGATCGTCTGATCGTGCGGGCGATCGAGGAGGAGGAGACCACTGCGAGTGGCCTCGTGCTCCCCGATACTGCCAAGGAGAAGCCTCAGAAGGGCAAGGTCCTCGCCGCCGGCGACGGCAAGCTCGACGAGGACGGTAAGCGCATCCCGCTGGACGTCAAAAAGGGCGACGAGGTCCTTTACAGCAAGTACGGCGGGACCGAGATCAAGGTCGACGGGGAGGATCTGCTCGTTCTGCGCGAGTCCGATGTCCTCGCCCGCGTCGAGTCTTAAGGAGAACTGAGAGACAATGGCTCACAAGGAACTGAAGTACGGCTCAGAGGCACGTCAGTCGCTGGAGGCGGGCGTTGATGCTGTCGCAAACGCCGTCAAGGTGACGCTCGGCCCCAAGGGCCGGTATGTCGTGCTTGACAAGAAGTTCGGCGCTCCCACCATCACCAACGACGGTGTGACCATCGCTCGCGAGATCGAGGTCGAGGATGTGTTCGAGAACCAGGGCGCTCAGCTGGTGCGCGAGGTTGCCACTGCCACGAACGACGTGGCCGGCGACGGAACCACCACTGCCACGGTGCTCGCCCAGGCGATCGTTCGCCAGGGCCTGAAGAACGTCGCGGCCGGCGCCAACCCGCTGGCTCTCAAGCGCGGCATCGAGAAAGCCGTCGACCAGGTCGTCGCCAACATCGCCTCCCAGTCCAAGGAGGTCTCCGGCAAGGACCAGATCGCCCGCGTGGCGACCATCTCCGCCGGCGACGAGGACATCGGCGACGTGATCGCCGACGCCATCGACAAGGTCGGCAAGGACGGCGTGGTGAACGTCGAGGAGGGTCAGACGTTCGGCATGGACCTCGAGTTCACCGAGGGCATGCAGTTCGACAAGGGCTACATCTCGCCCTACATGGTCACCGACCAGGACCGCATGGAGGCCTCACTTGAGGATCCCTACATCCTGATCGCCAACCAGAAGATCGGCTCAGTGCGCGACGTGCTGCCGGTGCTCGAGGCAGTGATCCAGAGCGGCAAGCCGCTTCTGATCATCGCCGAGGACGTCGAGGGCGAGTCGCTGGCTACGCTCGTGGTGAACAAGCTCCGCGGCACCTTCACCGGCGTGGCCGTGAAGGCCCCCGGCTTCGGAGACCGTCGCAAGCGCATGCTCGAGGACATCGCGATCCTCACGAAGGCAGAGGTGATCACCGAGGAGATGGGACTGAAGCTCGAGAACACCCAGCTCACACAGCTCGGACGCGCTCGTCGCGTGGTCGTGGCGAAGGACACCACCACGATCGTCGACGGCGCCGGTGACGCTCAGGCGATCAAAGGACGCATCAACCAGATCAAAGCCGAAATCGAGAACACCGACTCGGACTTCGATCGCGAGAAGCTCCAGGAGCGCTTGGCCAAGCTCTCCGGCGGTGTCGCTGTCGTAAAGGTCGGCGCCGCAACGGAGACGGAGATGAAGGAGAAGAAGCACCGCGTCGAGGACGCGCTGCAGGCAACCCGCGCCGCCCTCGAGGAGGGCATCGTGCCCGGTGGCGGCGTCGCGCTGCTGCAGGCCTTCTCCGCCGTCAAGGTCGATGACATCGCTGAGGACGACGAGAAGACCGGAGCGCGGATCGTGCTGCGGGCTCTGGAGGAGCCGCTTCGCCAGCTCGCCGAGAATGCGGGCCTTGAGGGCTCTGTCGTCGTCAACGACGTGCGCAAGGCCAAGAAAGGTCAGGGTCTGAACGCGGCCACCAACGAGATCGTGGATCTCGTTGCCGCCGGCGTGATCGACCCGGCGATGGTCACCCGCTCTGCGCTGCAGAACGCGGCATCGATCGCCAAGAACATCCTCACCACCGAGGCGATCGTCGCTGAGGTGCCCGAGAAGGAAGGCGCCGGTGGCGGTGGCGGTGGCGGTATGCCCGACATGAGCGGAATGATGTAGTTGAGAAGCTCATCTGCCGGTATATAGCTGAAGCGTTCAGCTGCCGATAGTCGTCTGCGAGGGTCCAGCATGAAGCTGGACCCTCGAGTCGTTAAGGGCCGGCAGGAGCGGCCGGGCTCGCTGAGTCCGGCGCCGCCGCACGCGCCGCATCAGCGTCGGCGCGGGCGCGCGCGATCTCCTCGAACTCGCTGCGGAACTCCGTGAGGCTGTCGGCGAGCGCCGAGAAGTCAGACCCCGGCAACACCAGCAGGTCGAGCGCGTTCAGCGCGCGCGCCCCAGCGCTGCGCGGACGACGCCCGAGCAGCGCCATCTCCCCGAAGTATTCGCCCGCGCCGAGCACGCCCACCACCTGCGCCTGTGAGCCGACGCGCTTGAGCACCTCGACCTGCCCGGCGAGGATCATGTAGAGGCTGTCGCCCGTGTCGCCCTCCTCGAACACCGTCTCACCCGGCTCGTAGTGCGCCTGCGTGGCGCCGCGGCCACCGCCCAGATTGAGCTGCACCGGGTGGGCCGGCAGCACCAGATCGCTCACCCAGGAAACGGCAACCCGGGTCTTGCGAGCAGCTCCAGGAAGCTTTGACCAGTAGATGCCCCGCCACATCAACCACGCCGGCAGGCCCGCGATACGGATCCCGCCGGGCAGTTCGGCGACGGCGCGGTGGTGCCCGAGCGCGCCGAGCTTGCCGAGGCCGTTGAACGCAAATGGCCGTAGCGGCCGGCCCGTTTCGGCAGCGAGGATGTTCGCGGCGAGCAGCTTTGCCTCGCGAATCGCGTGCTGAGCGGTGGGAGGGCTGGGCTCGCCGTCGCGTTTGGGTACCTGAGCGCAGTCTCCCAGCGCCCACACGCCCTGATGACCGGCCACCGTCATCGTCGCGTCGCATTCGATTCGCCCGCGGACACTCGGCAGGCCGAGCTGCTCCACGATCGGGTTGGGAGAGGACGGCACCGTCGAGATCAGCGTGCGCGTGGAGATGCGCCGGCCGTCCGCGAGCACCGCGCTCTGCGGGCTCGCAGCCGCGAGACGCTCACCGAGCATCAGCTCGATGCCCTGTTGGGCGAGCGCCCTCGTCGCATAGGACGCGAGCCGCGGCGTGAGCTCGCGATCGAGCACGCTCGAGCCGCTGTGCACGAGCACGATTCGCACGTCCTGGAGCGGGATCGAGCGGTAGTCGCCGACGGCGCGGCGCACGAAGTCATTCAGCGCCGCCGCGACCTCGGTTCCCGAGAAGCCGCCGCCGGCGATCACGAACGTGAGCATCGTGCGGCGCAGATCCGCGTCGCGCATCACCGAGGCCTGCTCGAGCACGTTGATCACGTGGTTGCGAATACGCACGGCGTCCGCGAGCGTCTTGAAGGGCAGCGCGTGCTCGGGCAGGCCCGGCACTCCCCGGAAGTCCGTGGCGTTTCCCAGAGCGAGCACGAGATGGTCGAACTCGAGCTCATGTGTCTGCGGCGTGAGGCCCGCGCCGAGCGTCACCACGCGACGCTCCAGGTCAACGCCCTCCACCTCTCTCACGAACAGGTTCGTGCTCCCGAGCAGCTGGCGCAGCGGGCTGACCGTGTCGAGGATGCCGACGTCGCCGGCGATGACCTCCGCCAGCATCGGCTGGAACACCAGGTAGTTCTCGCGATTGACCAGCGACACCTCGATCGCTGCGCCCTTCCCGGCCAGACGCTCCAGCGCGAGCGCCGTGTAGACGCCGCCAAAGCCGCCGCCCAGCACGACAACTCGCGCCCGCTTCATATCAGCGGTGAAAGGTCGAGGTCGGCGAGCGCCTGCTCCAGGTCCCAGTAGAGAACGAGCCGCGTCACCTTGCCCGAGCGGATGTGCAACACCGTCGCTCCGCGCGCGTCAATCTGCCGGACATTCATCCCGCTCGTCTTGCCGCGGCCGTTGTAGGTATTGGTGACGAGGACCCGCTCGTCGTCGAGCTCACGGTACTCATCGGCCTCGGCACGGTAGCCCTCCTCCCAGGTGCTCAGAAAGCTCCGCCATCCCGCCTCCATCCCGGCCAGCCCCGTCGTGCTGATCGCGTCGGGGCCGTAGGGAATCACGAACTCGATCTCCGGATCGGCCCACTGGGTCGAGCTGTAGTCGCCGCGATCCCACCTTGCGAAGATCGAACGCACGAGGTTGAGATTCTCCGAGGCCATCCGGAAAGTATGCAGGCTGCTGTCATCGCTCATGGGCTGATCTACTCTGAATGCACCGTCGCCTCCCGGTCCGGCCGCGTGCCGGCAGGCGGGAGTGAACCTATGGAAGGAGCCGCAATGACGCGCGCTGATGCTCCCCCTCCGCCCGACGCCGGAGCGCGCTGGCTCGATGCCGCCCGCGCCGTGCTGGATGGCGTGGCCGCTCAGCATGACGCGATCGAGCGTGCGAGCCGGCTGTGCGCCGAGGCGATCGCGGGCGACGGCCTGGTGCACCTGTTTGGCACCGGCCATTCCCGAATCCCGCTGGAGGAGATGTTCCCCCGCTATGGCTCCTACCCTGGCTTTCATCCGATTGCCGAGCTGTCGATGACCTTCCACACCCAGGTCGTGGGGGCAAACGGACAGCGCCAGGCGATGTTCATCGAGCGCATCAGCGGTCTCGCCGAGCAGATTCTCGCGAACTTCACCCTCGCGGTCCCCGACGTGATGGTCGTGTTCAGCGCCTCGGGCCGAAGCGCGGTGCCGATCGAGATGGCGCTCGGCGCGAGGCGCCGCGGTGTGAAGGTGATCGCGGTCACCTCCGTCGCGCAGAGCATGTCCGGCCCTCCCACCCACGACAGCGGAACGCGCCTTCTGGATCATGCCGACGTCGTTCTCGACCTCGGCACGCCGGCGGCCGACGCGATGGTGTCGATCGATGGCCTGGCCGAGCCCGTGGGGCCCGGATCGACCGTCGCCAACGTGGCCTTCGTCAACGCCATCAAGTCGCGCACCGCCGAACTGCTCGTCGAACGCGGGGCCATGCCCCCCGTGATCACCAGCGAGTCCGTCGTCGGGGCGGAGCGCTCTGCCGAGCTCTTCGAGGAGGCCTACCTCGAGTACGCGCGTCGCCTGAGCAGCGCGCTGCGCGTGTCATGAGCCGAGCTTCCGGTGTCCTTCCTTCAGCCGCCCGCGCGGCCAGGGGGAGGAAGCCCGGGGCCGGCATGCGCCCATATGATCGCCCCACAGTTCCCGCGCACCCGGCGCGGAGCGAACCAGAGGGGGCAGGCCACCAGCCAAGGCAGTGGCGTGCCGCAGGGGCAGTCAGCCCTATTCGACTTCAGCCACCGACCGCGGCCCGAACCCGATGTACTTCGCGGTCGGGCGGATCAGCTTGGCCTCGCGCTTCTGCTCGAGAATGTGCGCCGACCAGCCGGCCACACGCGCGCATGTGAACAGCGGCGTGAACAGGTCCGGCGGAACTTCTGCGAGGTCGAGCACGACCGCCGACCAGAACTCCACGTTCGTGGCCAGCACGCGGTCGGGCCTGCGAGCATGGAGCTCCGCGAGGGCAGCCTTCTCGAGCGCCTCCGCCGCCTGGAAGCGGGGGGACCCCAGTTCGCTGGCCGTCCTGCGCAGCACCCGCGCCCGTGGGTCTTCCGCGCGGTAGACCCGGTGGCCGAAGCCCATCAGGCGGTCGCCGCGGTCGAGGGCGTCAGAGACCCACTTCTCGGCGTCGCCGCTCGCTTCGACTTCCTCGAGCATCTTCAGCACCCGCGAGGGCGCGCCGCCGTGCAACGGGCCGGAGAGCGCGCCCACGGCGGCGGACAGCGCCGCGGCACAGTCGGCGCCGGTCGAGGCCACGACACGAGCCGTGAACGTGGATGCATTCATGCCGTGCTCGGCCGCTGAGACCCAGTAGGCGTCGATCGCCTTGACGTGATCGGGATTCGCCTCGCCGCGCCAGCGGATCAAGAAGCGTTCGGGAATCGTCCTGCCTTCATCGATCTCAGACTGGGGAACCGGCGGCTGGCCGGCTTCCCGCGCGGACTGCGCCACGAACGAGAGCGCCATCACCGAGGCGCGCGCGAGGTTGTCGCGGGCCTCCTCGTCGGTGATGTCGATCAGCTGCCCGAAGCCCCACTCCGGCGCGAGCATCGCAAGTGCTGACTGCACGTCGACGCGATGATCGCCCGAGCGCACGGTCAAGGGATGTGGTTCGGCGGGAGGCAGGCCGGGCTTGAAGTGCCCGTCCACCAACAGGCCCCAGACCTGCTCGTAGGGAACTGCGCCGACCAGGTTCTCGATGTCGACGCCGCGGTAGCGCAGCGCTCCGCCCTCTTTATCGG
>Ga0302325_10012079_pt1 | contig 18564 bp, 12 predicted proteins | sample Palsa_T0_2_FD_201948 | JGI IMG/M metagenome (GOLD analysis project Ga0302325, IMG submission 201948) | Peat permafrost microbial communities from Stordalen Mire near Abisko, Sweden - Palsa_T0_2 | ecosystem: Environmental > Terrestrial > Soil > Palsa > Peat permafrost | place: Sweden: Abisko...
GGCCAACGACACCGAATTCGGGCTTGTCTCCTACCTCTACACCGGTGACCTGAGCCGCGGCCTGCGGGTCAGCGAGGCCCTGGAAGCTGGCATGGTCGGCCTCAACCGCGGGATCGTGTCCGACCCGGCCGCCCCGTTCGGCGGCGTGAAGCAGTCAGGCATCGGCCGCGAGGGTGCCCACGACGGACTTCTGGAATTCACCGAGACCAAGTACATCGCTACCAATTGGTGACCCGCCCGTCGCTCCCCCCTTCTCCGTTCGCCCACTGGAGCGGCTAAGCTTCCCTTTCCATGGGCGGACCGCGAACCGGCGCTAAGACCCAGTCAACAGCAAGGGCGGCGGCGTCATCCGCCGGGTCGATCGAGCCCGGACGCCTGCCTGCCGGCCGAGGACGCTGGGCCGCGATAACGACCTATCTGCTGGCCGGCGTGGTCCTGTTCGCGGTGTACCTGCGGCTGTCCGAGACCTACACGCTGAACTCTGGCAGCGCCAACATCTTGCTGATGGGATGGGACCTGCTGCACGGCCACCTGCTGCTGCACGGCTGGCACATGTCGGACGTGTCTTTCTGCCCGACCGAATTGCCGCAGTACGCCCCGCTGGAAGCCCTCCTCGGCCTGCACATGCAGACGGCGCACGTCGCCGCGGCGATGACCTACATGCTGACGTTCCTGCTCGCCGTGCTACTGGCCAGGAGCGGCTCCGCCAGGCGCGCGGCGCTAGCCGGGGGGGAGGAACCAGAGAATCCCCCCAGCCTCCGCCGCGAGAAGATGCTCGACCGTGCTAGCCCGGGGGGACGACCCCCCGGAACCCCCCTTGCCGGGCTAGCACTACCAACACTGATTGCCTTGCTGCTCGCCTGGGCTCTCGTCGCCGACCCCATCGGGTACGTGGTCGGGATCGGTCCTCTGGGGGCCGTGGCCGCGGCGCGGGTCGTCCGGGGTTTTCTCACCAGTACCGGTCACTGGACCGGCCGCATCGGCGCCCAGTGGTACGACCTGTCGCTCGGCGCCGCGACGGTGGCCGCCGTGGTACAACCCGGCGTTGCACTACGCCAACTTTGTCATCTTCGACAGCCAGCCGGGCTTCATGAACCGCTGGGAGCCGCGGGCCCTGGTCGGGAAGTATTTCGGCCGTCCAGCCTGGCTACGTCGTACCGGTCCCTATACCGTGCTGGTCTGGGACAAGAACCTGCTGCTCAGCATTCCACGGTAAGGAGAGTGCCCGGTGAGCATCAGCCAGGAGCGTGAACCGGCCGTCCCGGCCGTGACGGCCGGGACCAGCGGTGCGCCGGCGCAGCCGGGACGCCGCGGTCGATGGTGGGTAATGGTGGCGCCTGCCGTGGCGCTGTTCGTGCTGCTGTGCATCCGTAACCGCTTCCTCTTCACCACCCGGCTGTATGAGGCAGCGGACATGGGCGCCAACTCGATCCTGATCGAGCAGGCACGACACTTCACGCTGCTAGTCGGAAACTACTCCCGGGACCACTTCCACCATCCCGGGCCCGCGTACCTGTACGTCCAGGCGGCCGGAGAATCCGTGTTCTGGGCGTGGTGGCACGTGGTCCCGACGGCCTGGAACGGTCAGCTGCTTACGGTCTACGCACTGACTGCCGTGTTCGTGGCGCTCGTGGTCGGCGTGGGTTACGGCTGGACCAGGTCGCTGCGCGGTGCGGCGGCCTGCTTCGCGGCCGTGGTCGCGCTCGCGGCGGTGCACCCGGCCGTGCTCAGCTCAGACTGGATGCCGTACCTGTACGTGCTGACGTATGTCGCCTTCATCGTGGCGGCGGGGTCAGTGGTGGCAGGGCACGGGCGAGACGCGTGGATCATGACGCTGACCGGCTGGTTCCTGATCCACGGGCAGGCGTGCTTTCTTCTCTTCGTGCCTGTGATCAGCTGTGCCGTGCTGGCGGCGGTGCTGTGGCCGCAGCGGCACAACCTCGGCGCCTCGGTGCGGTCCTTCTTCGCCACGCAACGACGGGTGTGGGTGCCGGTAGCGGTCATCAGTGCCGTTTTCGCCTTCCCGATCATCGTGGAACTGGTGCTGCACTGGCCGGGCTATTTCGGCGCGTACCTGAGGTTTTCGTCCTCCAGCAAGGCGGGCGGGCACACCATCACGCAGGCGGTGCGGGAGGTGCTGTGGTCCTGGTGGCCATACCGGCATGCGTGGATCGGCGGGGCGATCGCGGTCGCGGGATACGCGATCGCCGCCGCGGTGACCAGGTGGCTGGCCCCCGTTCCGCTGCGCCGGTTCCTCACCGCGCTGCTCATCGTCAACGCCGTGTCGTCGCTGGTGTTCCTCTACTACGCCATGGCCGGGATCGACGACCTCTCCAGACACTACGAGGGCTATTTCTACTGGTCGGCACCGGCTATCACGCTACTGGTCATCGCGGTAGGCGTGATCGAGGCGATGCCGTGGCGGCTAGGTGCCGCCGCGGCCATCGCCGCGGCGGTGCTGGTGTTCGCCGCTGTCGCGGTGGCACCACAGACGCACACCAGCACGAACAGCAGCGACCCCGCCGTGCCCAGTAGCGGCGCGGACACGGACGCTGCGCTGCCCGGTGCCGTGTCCGCGCTGGCCGTGCGCTCGGATGGCCGGATGATCGTCTTGCGGTTCGATCATGATTCCTGGGGCGAGGTCACGGGCTTCCTGGTGCAGGCCGAGCGGACCGGGGTCCGCGCCTGCGTGGCCAACCCCGTGTGGACGTTCATCGTGACCAGCCAGTTCATCTGTACCAGCTCGGATATCGCGGATGGCCGGGTCTTCTGGATCGACCCCACGGCCCCGCGCGGCAGCACCGTCATCGCGCGGCTCAGGAACGCCGTGGTGACCGGGCCGTGAGTACCAGCGAAGCGCTGCCCGCTGAAGTGGGGGATGACGAGGCGACCGGTACGACCGGATCCACCAGGCTTAGCGCCCTGCGCGCGAGCCGATGGGCGGTGACGGCCCTCTGGACAGTCGCCGTGATCGTCGCCTTTGTGTGCTACCTGCAACTGGCGCGGACGCGGGCCGTCAACTCGGACGGCGCGGACCAGGCCCTGCAGGCCTGGGACATACTGCACGGCAACCTGCTCCTGCACAGCTGGCTGCTCGGCGACGTTTCGTACTACACCACGGAAGTGCCGCAGTACATGCTGGTGGAGCTCATCCGCGGGCTGAACTCCGATGTGGTGCACGTGGCCGCGGCCATGACCTACACGCTCGCGACGCTGCTGGCCGCGTTGCTGGCCAAGGGCAATTCGACAGGGCGTCAGGCCCTTGCGCGGGTGCTCATCGCCGTGGGCATCATGCTCGCGCCCCAACTGGTCTCCGGGGTGAACATCCTCCTCTCCTCACCAGACCACATCGGCACGTCCGTGCCGGTGATGGTGGTCTGGCTGATCCTGGACCATGCCCGCCCCCGCTGGTATTTCCCGGTCATCGCCGGGGCGTTCCTGGGCTGGGCCGTGGTGGCGGACATGCTGGTGCTCTACATCGGGGTGCTGCCGCTCGCGCTGGTGTGCGCGGTCCGCGTCTACCGGGCCGTGGCCGTCGAGCGGGAACCGGTGGCGTCCCAGCGGTATGAACTGGCCCTCGCCGCCGCCGCCCTGGTGGGAGCGGCGGCAGGCGTGCTGGCGCTGCGCGTCTTGCACGCTCATGGCGGGTTCTACATGCCCGCTCCCAACGCGCAGTTCATCCAGAGCGGCCCGGCCCTGTTCCATAACCTGGCCGTCACCTTCGAAGGGCTGCTGCTTCTGGGCGGCGCCGACTTCCTGGGGCTCCGGCCGACGGCCAGTGCTGCTTTCATAATGCTCCACGTGGTCGGCGTTTGCCTGGCGGCAGGGGGAACGTGGCTGGCGGCGCGGCGCTTCCTGCGGGACGGCGATCTGGTCGCTCAGCTGCTCGTGACGGGCGTGCTCATCAACTTGGCCGTCTACGTGCTCAGCACCAGGGCCAATGTGGTCTCGCAGACCCGCGAGATCGCACCCGTGCTGCCGTTCAGCGCGGCCCTGGCCGGACGGCTGCTGGCCGAGCGGCTCAAAGCGGCCAAGCTGATGCCGCTGCTGCTCGTCGTGTTGGCCGGCTACCTGGCCGGCTTGGCGCACGAGGTCATCAAACCGCCGGCCACGGCACCGACCCAGCAGCTCACCTCCTGGCTGCTGGCCCGGCATCTGCACACCGGCCTGTCCGGCTACTGGGAGTCGAACATCGTCACGCTGACCAGCGGCGACCGGGTCCAGATCCGGCAAGTGAAACCGCACGACGGACGGCTTGTCGCCAGCAACTACGAGGCGAAGGCGAGCTGGTACGACCCCGACCGGAATGCGGCCAACTTCGTCGTGCTCGCCCCCGGCGGCGGCGGGTATCCCGGCTTCACCAGCGAGTCGGCTGTGCTGGCGACGTTCGGCCAGCCTGCGCGGACCTACCACGTCGGTTCCGACACGATCCTGGTCTGGAACAAGAACCTGCTGAGCGACCTCCGCTGAGGTATCACCCGCTGGCGGTCACGAGATGGTGAGCCTGCGCTGCGTCACCACGATCAGGGCAGGCAGCGTGAGGGCGGCGAGCGTCGGGAGCAGCCGGGCCCCGAGGCTGCGCCGGGGCGTGCCCAGGAGGATGATCACGGCCAGCAGGTAGACCTCGATGAAGGATCGCAGGTCGGCGTCGAGGCTATTCCAGGTGCTCGGCGTGACCACGCAGATCTCGACCAGGTAGAGGACAAAGGCCAGCCGTTCATGCACCGGGGCGCTCGTGGACCGCAGCGAAGCCAGCGCCGCGAGCGCGAAGAGGGCGAGGATGGCGATCTCCAGGAACCACACGTCGTACTGGTCGAACTGGTGCGTATTGATGTGCGAGAGGTTGCTTTTGAACGCCTGGAGCGGGGCGATGAGCGGCGTACCCGCGTTACGGCCGCCGTCGGCCAGCAGCGGAATACTTCCGGTCGCGGCTTTCACCACGACCTCCCAGACCACGAAGACCCCGGTGGGTATCGCCCACGCCAGATCGTCTCGCCCGGGCCGCTGGCCGCGGCGCAGGACGCCGATGACGCGCATGATGGCGATGGCGGCCACGGCGACCATGACCGTTTCCCTGGTCAGCGCGCCGTAGGCGAGAAGCAGGGCCGCCAGGACGGGCCGCCGGGACCGCACGGCCAGCAGTCCGGCGAGCAGCAAGGCGGCGGCGAGTGGCTCCGCGGTATCGCGGGACAGGCTGGTAATCAGGCCGAAGTACCCGGGCAGCAGCAACCCGGCTAGCGCGTGCCGGCCGCCGTCCTGGGCGAAGGCGCCGCCCAGGTAACCGATGGCGCCGATGGCGGCGATGTTGACCGCGACGAGCATGGCGGGTACCAGGAAGTGCTGGCCGAAGGAGAGCAGCCAGGTCAGCGCGGGATAACCGATCCGCATGTACCGGTAGGGCCGGTCCATGGTGATGCCGTACGCCGTCTTGCTGAGGTTCAGCGGATTGAGCGCCAGCCGGTAGAAGAACTGGCCGTCGTACCCATAGGTCGGCGCGACCGGCACGCCGGGCGGTAGCTGGGCAGGTATCGCGAAATGCCGCCCGACCAGGATGAACCGGCCGATAGTCCCGTTAGCCCAGGTCTGCCAGCGGGCCAGCGCGAAGCCGAGCGCGGCGAGCAGGGCGATCAGGCCGGCCACCGCGGGTGAGTCCGTCCGGCCGGTGGGCCGCCGGGGCGGCTGTGGGCTGGTGCCATCGGAATCGCTGCTGGGGGCGATCACGCGGCTGCCCCCGGTGGCCATTTCCGGGCCGTCCGGCAGGACCGACGCCGCGACCTGCCTGCGCGCCATACATGCTCCTGACCTGGCTCTGGTGCATTCTTTTGACAAGCGGGCCAGGCCAGCCGCGCTTCAATCGATCCGAGAGCTTACCGTAGGTGACCCAGTTCCCTGATGCAGAACGCTGACGCCGCGGGCTGTCCCGGGAAAAGAGTATTCGCGTGCTTTATGACGGACGGGTTGGCATGCGGCGACAGCAGGATAACAAGCCCTTCGCGGGATGGGGATGGCGGTAAGGTAAAGCGCCGGGGGGACGTGACGCAGGCGCACCCTGTGCGGTGCTGCCCGAGGCCCCGAGGCCTGCTACATCAGCCGGAGGTATAACACGGTGAACGTGCCTGATCTTCTCGACCGAGATGTGGTTGTCATCGGGGGATGTGGTCATGTGGGCCTGCCGCTCGCGCTGGCTTTCGCTGACCGCGGCGCCAGAGTGGCGATTTACGATCTGAGTGAGGCCGCTGTCGACCTGGTGAACTCGGGACGAATGCCGTTCGCCGAGGCTGGCGCGGTTGAGGTGCTGCACCGGGTGCTGGCCGCCGGGCGCCTTGAGGCGTCGACCGATCCCGCGATCGTGGGGACGGCGGAGCATGTGGTGGTGGTGATCGGCACGCCGGTGGATGAGCATCTGAACCCTAACCAGACGGCGATCACCAGAGCGCTCAGCGGGTGCGCGAAGTACCTGCACGACGGTCAGCTTCTCGTCTTGCGCAGCACCGTGTTTCCTGGGGTGACGGCGCTGGTGGAGAAGATGGTGGCGGGGCTGGGGCTGGAGATAGAGGTGGCCTTCTGCCCGGAGCGGATCGCCGAGGGCAAGGCGATGACCGAGCTGTTTGAGCTCCCGCAGATCATCTCGGCTCGCAGCGCCGCCGGGACGGAGCGGGCGTCCGCGCTGTTCGGGAGGCTGACGGGCAAGCTGGTGGTGATGTCTCCTGAGGAGGCGGAGCTGGCGAAGCTGTTCACCAACGTCTGGCGGTACATCAAGTTCGCCACCGCCAATCAGCTGTACATGATGGCCAACGAGCGGGGCCTGGATTTCGACCGGATCCGGAAGGGGCTAGCCGAGGATTACCCGCGGGCCGCTGACATGCCCGCGGCGGGTTTCGCGGCCGGCCCGTGCCTGTTCAAGGACACCATGCAGCTCGCTGCCTTTAACCATAACAATTTCCCGCTTGGCCACTCGGCGATGGCGGTCAACGAGGGCCTGCCGCTGTACGTGGTGCACCGGCTAGAGCAGCGGTTCGATCTGGGATCGATGACCGTCGGGATCCTGGGGATGGCCTTCAAGGCGGGCTCGGATGACATCAGGTCCAGTTTGTCGTACAAGCTCAAGCGGATCCTGGAATTCAAGGCGGGCGCGGTCCTATGCACCGACCCGTACGTGACCGTCGACCCGCGGCTGCTTCCGCTCGATGAGGTCATCGCGAGGTCGGACCTGCTGGTGGTGGGCGCGCCGCACCCGGATTACAAGGGGCTGGTGACCGGCAAGCCCGCAGCGGACATCTGGGACATCCTGGGCAACGGAGTCCGGATATGACCGAGCGTCCCCGCGTCTCGGTGGTCGTGCCCGCCTACAACGAAGGCGAGCAGATCACCGGGGTGCTGGACCGGCTGTTCGAGTCGGTCCGGCTGACGTGCGAGGTCCTGGTGGTCGTCGACTTCGGCGACGACACGACCGTCCCGGTGGCCGAGGAGTACGCGCGCAAGGAGTCGCGGCTGAAGTGCCTGGTCAACACCTACGGGCGGGGGCCGGCCAACGCGATCAGGTTCGGCATTGACGCCGCGACCGCGCCCGTGGTCGTGGTGACCATGGCGGACGGCTGCGACGACGCTCGGCAGATCGATGAACTCGTCCGGCTGGTGGAGCGCGGGGTGGCGGTCGCGGCCGCGTCCCGCTACATGCCGGGCGGCCAGCAGGTGGGCGGCCCGGTCATCAAGGGCACCCTGTCCCGTCTGGCCGGCCGGTCTTTGCGGACCTTCGCCCACGTCGGGACCAGAGACGCGACGAACTCGTTCAAAGCGTACTCAACGGAATTCGTCAAGGAAGTGGGCATCGATTCCAGGGACGGGTTCGAGATCGGCATCGAGCTGACCGCTAAGGCTAAGCGGCTGCGCCTGCCGGTGGCGGAAATTCCGACCATCTGGCTGGACCGGCAGGCGGGAGTGTCGAACTTCAAGGTCGCCAAGTGGGTGCCCAGCTATGTCCGCTGGTATCGTTTCGCCTTCGGTCCGCGGCTGACCGCGGAGCAGGTCCGCGAGCGCGGACCGGACCTGGTGAGCTCCCAACGGGAGCAGCAGAAACGGCAGGAGCGTTAATGGAGCAGGTTCTGGTCAGCGGGTCCGCGGGTTTTATCGGCGGATACGTCGTAGAAGAACTGCTGAAGCGCGGTTACGCGGTGATAGGCCTCGATGACTTCTCCAAGTACGGGAAGGTCAGGAAGTCCTATGACGATCACCCGGATTACCGGCTGGTTGAGGGTGATGCCAGGGACGTCGGCCTGATGACGGAACTGCTGGCCGGCTGTGATCACTTCATTGCCGGGGCCGCGATGATCGGTGGTATCTCCTACTTCCATACCTATGCTTATGACCTGCTCGCGACCAACGAGCGCATCATCGCGGCCTCCTGCGACGCGGCGATCGCCGCGCACCGGGACGGCCGGCTGCGCAAGGTCACCTACCTGTCCTCCTCGATGGTCTTCGAGAGCGCGTCCGAATGGCCGTCCGATGAGGGCCAGCAGCTGGAGATCCCGCCGCCGCTGTCGTCTTACGGGTTCCAGAAGCTGGCGGTGGAGTACTTCGCGCGTGCCGCCTGGGATCAGTACCGGCTGCCCTACACGCTGGTAAGGCCGTTTAACTGCGTGGGCACCGGCGAAAGCCGGGCCCTGGGCGATGAGGAGATCCTGTCCGGCAACGTCCGGCTGGCGATGAGCCACGTGGTTCCCGATCTCGTGCAGAAGGTGCTCAAGGGCCAGGACCCGCTGCACATCCTCGGCTCAGGGGAGCAGGTCCGGCACTACACCTACGGCGGCGACCTCGCCGTCGGCGTGGTGACCGCGATGGAGCACCCCGATGCCCGCAACGAGGACTTCAACCTCTCCACCGACGAGGCCACCACCGTGCGGCAACTGGCCGAGGTCATCTGGCGCAAGGTCAAGGGAACCGGGGTTCCGCTGCGGCTCGTCCACGACGATCCGTTCGAGTACGACGTCCAGCGGCGAGTCCCCGACACGAACAAGGCGAAGAAGATTCTCGGCTTCGACGCGACCACCACGCTTGAGGAGATGCTCGACGAGGTCATCCCCTGGATCGAGGCGGCCATCAAGGCCGGAACCATCTGAGCATGCCGGTCGGCGGTGACCCGCTGACGACGGTGTCCGGGTCGAGAGCACCGGGTTCCTCGTCCAGGCCGAGCGTTCAGGGGTCAAGACCTGCCTGGACGATCCGTGGTACACGTTCCTGATGACCACGCAGTTCATCTGCACGGCCTCGCAAGCCGCCAGCGGCCAGGCCTACTGGTTCTACACTCCGCATCCGCCGCCTGGCGCGCCGGTCATCCTCCGCTTCAGCGGCATCGCGGTGGCGCCTGCCCCTTCCTCATGAGCCCTGTCGTCGTGAGTGCTGTCACGGGGCGCAGGTGAGAGCCGCCGGGCGTGATCAGCAGGCTCCGGCTTTGCCGGCTGGGCCGGTCAGGCCGGTCACGGCGTCCCGGGCGGCCCGAGCGATGCGGGCGGGCGTGGTCGCGGGCGTGGTCGCGATCCTTTTCTTCTGCTACTGGCGTCAGTCGCAGTCGGTGCCCTTGACCTCCGACGGCGCCGGGAACGTTCTGCAGGCGTGGGACATGCTGCACGGGAACCTGCTGCTGCATCACTGGTGGGTGTCGGACGTTTCCTTCTACACCACCGAGTTGCCGCAGTACATGCTGATCGAGACCCTGCTCGGGCTCGGGACCCAGGTGGTTCACGTAGCCGCGGCCATGACCTACACGCTGCTCGTGCTGCTGGCCGCCCTGCTCGCCAAGGGCCGTGCTCGGGGTCGGCCAGGGCTGGCCCGCGCTCTGCTGGCCGGAGGCCTCATGCTGGCGCCGCAGCTCAGTGCCACCGGCATCTTGCTGCTGTCGCCCGACCACACCGGAACATCGGTGCCCCTGCTGATGATCTGGCTGCTGATCGATCGTGCTAACCCGGCCGGGGGGGAACGGGGGGGCGGGGAGCCTCCCCGTAAGCGGGGGGTCCCGGGGGGTCGCCCCCCCGGGCCAACACTACTGGTCCCGGTGCTGGCCGGAATCGGGTTCCTGTGGACGATGGTGGCTGATTCGGACGTCCTGCTGACCGGCATCGTGCCGCTGGTGCTGGTGTGCGCCTGGCGCGCTCGCCCCGGGCTGATCCGCGACGGGGAGCGGTCCGCGCCGAAATGGCACGAGCTTTCCCTCGCCGTAGCGGCCGTGGCGGCCGGGGTGGCCGGGTCCTTGGCGCCGCGGGTCATATCCGCCCTCGGCGGATACCAGGAGTCGCACGTCGGGACGGACATGGACCTCAGCCAGCTGCCACACCACGCGTGGGTGACGGTCCAGGCCTTCCTTGACCTTCTCGGCGCGAACGTTTTCGCTACGAACACCACGTCTGCCGTCGAGTTCGCGTTCGTGACCCTGCACCTGGCCGGAGTGATCGTGGTGGTCTGGGCCCTGGGCGTAGCGGCCAGGAGCTTCGTAGGTTCCGGGGAGCTCATCGTCCCCGTATTCGCCGTCGCCATCGTCCTCAACCTGGGCGCCTACCTGATCAGCCCGCACGCGCAAGATCTCATGGGCGCGCGCGAGATCGCCGGCCTACTGCCGCTGAGCGCGGTGCTGGCCGGCCGGACGCTGGGCGATCGGATCCTCGGTGAGCGGATCCTCGGTGAGCGGATCCTCGGTGAGCGGATCCTCGGTGAGCGAGCGCCGGGCCGGCGGGCGAAAGCCTGGCTCGCGCCCGTGCTGGCGGTGGTCATGGCGGGCTATCTCGGCGCGTTCGGATACGGCGCGGCGCAGGCCCCGGTTCCTCCCGCCAACGAGTCCCTCGCGACATGGCTGATGACGCACCGGCTCAGCGACGGGCTGGCCGGATACTGGCTGGCGAACAGCACCACGGTGGATACCCGCGGCCGGGTTCTCGTCAGCGCGATAAAGCTGGGCACCGGCGGTCGGCTCATGCCCTACCAATGGGAGACCGACGACGCGAACTACAACCCGTCCCGGCACGACGCGAACTTCGTGGTGACGAACGGGCCCGACTCTCCGCCGGGCCTTCAGCAGGCCGCGGTGCTTGCCTTCGGGCATCCGCTGCGGACCTTCGACGCCAACGGGTACACCATCATGGTCTGGAACACGAACCTTTTGACGAAGCTCGGCTGACTCATGGCGGCCACGTCGCAGGCCTAGCGACCTGGTCAAGCAGGTTCTTCTGATAGATCAAGATCGCCCAGTGGGCGACGTGGCCGATCTGCGCGGGCTTGCCGAAGTACTGCTCGGCTGACGGGCTCAGACCGTTGCCGGCCAGGTCGATGATCACGAAAGTTGCATCGTGCCGGGACGCGTCGAACCACAGCGTATTAGTCTCCCAGGAATACGGCCTGACCTGGTCACCCTTGATGACGACCGCGCGAACCTGCACCCGGTTGTCCGAGTGCAGGGTGAGAACCGAGCTGTCCCAGTAACCGGCGAGGCCGTACGTGAGCCCGTGCGCCTCAAGCCACTCGCTGAGCGGCGCCGTCGCCACGGCGGCCGCGGGCCGGGCGGCCGCAGTGGTCAACGGCAGCAGTGCGGCGATGGCGGCCAGACCGGTGACCAGGCCGGCCTTCAGCGTGCCGGCCATCTGTCCGGGCACGCAGGTACGGGCCGCGAGTACCGCGCCACAGGGCAATACGGCGACGATCTCATAGGGGTTGGTGAGTATGGGCATGGTCGAGATCACGTACGCCGACAGGTCAATGACGATCGCGGCGCACAGCAGCTGTTCCGCCCGGCTCGCCGTTCGCCAGGTGCACACCACCCGTACGACGCCGGCCCCCGCGGCCAGCAAGCAGACGAGTCCGAGGATGTATCCCGAATCGCGCTCCAGCGCGGAGGAGCCGGAGCCGGCCACCACCCCGAAAAGGACGCAGATGGCGTGCCAGGCGAGTTCTGCGTTATGCGGCCATTGCGAGGGCGCCGAGATCGCGATCTTCGGCGCGACCATCCGGTACGCGCCAAAATGCAGCATCACCGCACGGACCGCGAGGGCCAGCGGTACGGACGCGGCCGCGGCCAAGACGTTCGCGGCATCGCCGGTGCGGACCTTCCGTGCGGCCACCGCACGGTAGCCGCACACGACGACGACCGCCGGCACGGCGATGTAGAGGACAGTGGCGTCGCCGATCTGGCCAGCGCACAAGATCACGAGCAGCAGCAGTGACGTGTACCGCCGGGCGGGCACCCGGTCGATCAGCAGGAAGGAGATCAGGAGGAACGCCGAGGTCCCGGTGTGGTCGGGCGTCCCCAGCAGGTACGGCGCGTTCGGCTCGACGTGAAACATGGCGGTCAGCACGGCGACCACGGCACCGCAGCGGGCCACCCTGGCCAGGTCACGGCTGTCCGTGAGCGCCAGGGCCACAGCACTGATCGTGACGATCAGGTATATGAGCGCGGAGGCAACATGGCTGGTCAGGTCGGACAGCCCGAAAAAGATCTCAGTAAGCGCGAGCACTGGCAGGTCGAAGGTGTAATACGTCGCGTCGCCAATTATCCACCCGTGCAGCAGCAGATGGCCGTGCAACATATCCCATGCCTGCAGAGCATTGTTCGCCCCGTCAGAAGTCACGTACCCAGTGAATGAGATCCGCAGGTAAAGGGTGAACAACGCCAAGACGCCGACGATCCACGCCGCCGCCGCCCATGGGCGACGTACCCGGCGGCGTTCGGGATCGGCCGCTAGCTGATACGGGGCCGGCCGCAACCCAGGTCCCTGGGCATCGAGCCGATCTTCATCCGTTGGGATCCGTTTGCCCCCGGCCATCGCCCTCAGCTCACATGTAGAGGGTGCGCCGCCTGGCGACCACCAGGAGCGCTGGTACGGCACAGGCGGCAATCAGGCTGAGATAGCGCCAGGACAGGTAGCGCCGCGGCGTGGCCAACAGCAGGATCAGCGCCATCAGGTAAGGCTCGATGAGCGAGCGCCCGTCGCCGAACGTGCTGGTCCAGATCTGGCTAGACAGCAGGCCGAGCTGAAGCACGAAGAACACGAACGCGAGACGTTCGTGTACCGGCGCGGTAGTGACCCAGAGCACGGCCAGCCCGGCCACGATGAAGAGGCCCAGCGTGGCGTACTCGAGCAGGTTGATGTCCGTCGGGCTGAGGTGGCTGGTGTTGATATGGGCGATGTCGTATTTGAGCGCGTCGACCAGGGCCGTGAACGGCACGGTGAGGTTGCGGCTGCTGTTCGCGAGCAGCGGGAACTCGCCCTTGACCACGACGTGCACAGCGACTTCCAGCAGGCCGTACACGGCGGCAGGAACGACCCAGGTCAAGTCGGCCAGGCCAGGTCCGGTCCGGCGACGGGCCATCGCGATGAGCCGGGTGACGGCGATGGCCGCGGGGGCGAGCAGGATGGTTTCCCTGGTGATCGCGCCGAAGGCGAACAGGCCGGCCGTAAGCACGTACCTATCCCGGCGGTAGGCGAGCAGGCCGCCCAGCATGCAGGCCTCGGCCAGCGGCTCGGCGGTGTCCCGGCCGACGCTGATCACCAGGCCGAAGTAGGCGGCGAAGGCGAGCCCCCACAAGGCGTGGCGCCCGGACTCGCGGGCGAACATGCCGCCGAGCATGGCCATGGCCGCCACCGCGACCAGGTTGATCGCGACCAGGGCCGCGGGCACGAGCTGGTGCTGGCCAGCCGACACCAACCAGGCCACCAGCGGGTACCCGATGCGGGTGTACCGGTAGGACTGGTCCATGGTGATGCCGAACGCGGTCGCGTGCCAGTTGGCCGGGTCCAGCGCGAGCCGGTAATAGAACTGCCCGTCATAGCCCGCGGAGGGAACAAGCCGCAGACCGCGGGGAAGCTGAGCGCGGTGCGTGTAGACGTGCCCGGCCATGACGAAGAGGCTGAGATGACCCTTGGCCCAGATCTGCCAGCGGGCCAGGGCGAAGCCGAGCCAGCCTAGGAAGGCGATGACACCCGGCACGAGCGGCCGGTTCAATTTCGACCCAAGCGATGGTGCACGTTGCCGGAGGGACCTGTCCTCTTCCGACGTCGAAGTGAGCTGCAACCGCGAGCCTCCACGATGGCTGTCTCAGCGGGAAGGGCAAATTCTTGGCCAGGCGCGCGCAGCTTACCAGAGTGACGCCCTACGCTGTGACTGGCTGCAAACGAATACGATTCGCCAGGCGGGCGCACGGCATGGCCCGCCGCGACTGGCCCTGAACGACACCGAGATCGAAGGACGTGGTGGCTGCCGTGCCGAGAAGCGGGACGCCGGAGAGGTCCTCCGCGCCGTCTTCCGCCGCTCCTTCGGAGTCGGCCCAGGCTAGATCCGGGCGGGCCGGATCGGCTCAGGACCTTGCGGGCGGTGACGCGCGTCCGGCCGTCGGACGGCGGCCGTCCGGTCCGGCGGCCATCCGCCGGCGCGTCCTGGCCTCGGCGGCGATCGTGCTGGCCGTGGCGTTGCTTTTCGCCGCGTACCTGCAGGTGTCCCGGACCTATCCGGAGAACTCCGACGAGTCGAACACCTTGCTGATGGCGTGGGACATGCTGCACGGCAACGTCCTGCTGCACGGCTGGTACCTGTCCGACGTGTCGTTCTACACCACCGAGCTGCCGCAGTACGTGATGCTGGAGCGCTTCATCGGCCTGCACACGGACACCGCCCACGTCGGGGCGGCGATGACGTACACACTCGTCGTGGTGTTGGCGGCGCTGCTGGCCCGGGGGCGCACATCCGGCCGTGAAGCGTGGCCGCGGATGCTGCTGACCACCGGCATCATGTTCGCGCCTCAGCTCGGGGTCGCCGTCTTCGTCCTGCTGCTGTCCGTCGGGCACATCGGCACGGCCGTGCCGCTCATGCTGACCTGGCTGGTGCTTGACCGGTTCGACGGGACCAGGCGGCGCAGGTGGGTGCCCGTCCTGGTCGGCCTGCTGCTGACCTGGGTGCTGATCGCCGATCCGCTCGTGCTCGTGGTCGGGATCATCCCGCTCGTCGCGGTGTGCGCTCTGCGTGCCGTCCGCGGGCTGACCGCCGAACGGCACCGGGCCGGACCCGAAGCCCGGACCGCCGGCTGGTGGCCCGGCCTGGCAGCTCAGTGGTACGAGCTGTCCCTGGCCGTCGCGGCTATCCTCGCCGAAGGACTTGCCTCGCTGGTCAACTGGCTGCTGCGGGCCGGCGGCGGGTTCATCTTGCACCCGGTGGGCTATCAGCTCGCGCCGGTACACACCTGGCCGAAGCACGCCTGGGTAACCGCAAAGGGACTGCTCGCGTTGTTCGGCGCCAAGCCGCAGGGCCCGGCGGTGGAACTGGTCTTCGCCTTGGTGCACCTGGCCGGGTTGGCCCTCGTCGTCTGGGCCCTGTACCGGGTGGCCCGGCACTTCGTCAGCTGGCCCGACCTGATCAGCCAGATCCTGATCGTCGCGATGGTCCTCAACGTCGTGGTGTACGTGCCGAGCACGCTGGCCGACGCGACCGACCTGAACGCCAGGGAGTTCGCGGTCGTCCTGCCGTTCGGAGCGGTGCTGGCCGGCCGGACGCTGGCGGCTAGCCTGCGCGCCCGCGAGCCCGGACGGCGAAACTGGCTCGCGCCCGCCTTGCTGGCCGTGGCGGTCGGCTACGCGGCCAGCCTCGGGTACGCGGCGGCCCAGCCGTCCGCCCCCGCCGCCAACACCCAGCTCTGGAGGTTCCTCGCCGCGCACCATCTGACCAGCGGCATCGGCGGGTACTGGGAGTCGAGCGTCGTCACCGTCGGCAGCGACGGCGCCGTCACCATCAGGGCGGTCGGGCCGGTACACCTGCAGCCGGACCTGTGGGAGTCCAAGAGTTCCTGGTACGACCCCGGGTCGAACCGGGCGACGTTCCTCGTCACCGACAGCGCGTCCGGCTTCTTCAACCACTGGCAGCCCAATCGCGCGGCGCTCGCCGCCCTCGGCCGGCCGGTCCGCACTTACCACGTCGGTACCTACACCATCTTCGTCTGGGACAAGAACCTGCTGGTTCAGGTCGGGCGCCAGTGACGGCACGGCTTCGCGGTGCGCTGCTGGCAGGCATCGCACTGGCTACGGCCGCCCTTTTTATCCTTTATCTGAGGCAATCGAGGTCGGTCGCCGTCGGTTCAGACGGCGGCTCGATCGCGCTGCAGGCGTGGGACATGCTGCGCGGCAACTTCTTGCTACACGGCTGGGCCATGTCGGATGTCTCCTTCTACTCAACCGAACTGCCGCAGTACGCGCTGCTCGAATGGGTCCGCGGGCTGAGCCCCGACGTGGTGCACGTGGGCGGGGCGATGACCTACACCATCGTGCTGCTGCTGGCCGCGCTTGTGGCCATCGGTAAGCCAGCCCGGCCGGGTCTGCGGGGTCGTTGGGATCTTCGGGGCGGAGCCCACGGCGAGAGAGCCGTCCGTGCGGGCATCACGGCGGGGATCATGCTGGCTCCCGCGCCAGGCGACGGCAGCAGCACGCTGCTGCTGACCCCCGATCACCTCGGCAGCACGGTGCCGGTGCTGCTCGTCTGGCTCGTCGTGGACCGGTGCCGGCCGCGCTGGTACGTACCCGTGGCCGTCGGGATCCTGCTGGCCTGGGGCCTGGTCGCCGATCCGCTGCTTGAGGTGACCGGCGTGGCGCCGCTGGTGCTGGTGTGCGCGGTCCGGGCCGCCCAGCGACTCCACCCCAAAGACCCCCAAGACCCCCAAGACCCCGAAGAACCCGAAGACCCGCAAGATCCCGGCCACCCCCGCCGGCCCGCCTCACCAGGTGCCGGACGCGAACACCTGAGGCCGGCCGGACCTGCGAGGCGGTCGACCGTCGCGGTCCGGACGGAACGTGTGCCGGTGGCCGCCGTCCCGCGGACGGTCGGTGCTTCCGGGTGGTTCGAGCTGAGCCTGGCGGCCGCGGCGCTCGCGGCGGTGGGCGCGGCCGCGCTGGTCTCGGCGCTGATCACCGCGGCTGGAGGCTTTGCTCTGCGTCCGGTCGGCACGACCTTCGCGGGGTTCGCCGCGCTCCCGCACAACATCCGTCTGACCGTCCAGGGCATCGGCGTCCTGTTCGGCGCCTTCTTCGGCCGCGGGCAGCCGGTGAACGTGATATTCAGCTCACTGCACCTGGTCGGCGTGGCCCTGTTCGCCGCAGCGTTCTTCCTCGCCTGGCGGCGGTTCTTCCGCCCGCAAGAATTCCTGGTGCCCGCCTTGGCCCTGGCGATCACGCTGAACCTGATCCTTTATGTGCATGGCAATTACGTTCAGAACCTGCTCAGCAGCAGGGAGATCACCGAGGTGCTGCCGCTCGGGGCGGTGCTGGCCGGCCGGGTGCTGGCGGGTCCGGTGCTCAAGATCAGGGTCAGGGGCCGGAATGTGCTCGGGCTGGCGCTTGCCGTCGTGCTGGTGGGCTACGCCGCCGCCCTTGCCGTCTACGCCGCCCGGCCGCCGGTCTCAGCCGAGCATCAGGACCTGGCGGGATGGCTGGTCGCGCACCGCCTCACCCGCGGCCTGGCGATCGGCTACTGGCTCGCCAACAGCGTGACCATCGATAGCGGCGACCACGCCGAGGTCCGGGAAGTGTCGATCAGGAACGGCATTCTCGCCGCGCCCGACAGCGGCTGGGGATTCGCCCGGCAGTGGTACACGCCCGCCGGGCATGACGCGGACTTCGTGGTCACGGACGCCGCGCCTGGCACCGCGACCTGGCATTCGTCGCTGAATTCGGCCCGGAACACATTCGGCCCGCCGGCCCGCATTTACTCCTACCGCCAGTACACGGTCCTGGTCTGGAGCCAGAATCTGCTGACCAGACTCGGCTAAGCCGGCAACCAACACGTCAGGATGCTGTTGTCAGGGGGCGACGGGACGTAGCCTGGGCGTGTGGATCGGCGAATATTCGGGCTCGAGAACGAGTACGGCGTGACGTGTACCTTCCGCGGGCAACGGCGTCTGTCGCCCGACGAGGTCGCGCGCTATCTCTTCCGGCGCGTGGTGTCATGGGGTCGGAGCAGCAACGTTTTCCTCAGGAACGGAGCGCGGCTCTACCTCGACGTGGGCAGTCATCCGGAATACGCCACGCCCGAATGTGACAACGTCCTGGATCTCGTGGCGCATGACAAAGCGGGCGAGCGGATACTCGAGGGACTGCTCGTCGACGCCGACCGCCGGCTGCGCGAGGAGGGCATCGCCGGGGACATCTACCTGTTCAAGAACAACACAGACTCCGCGGGCAACTCCTACGGCTGTCACGAGAACTACCTGGTCGGCAGGCACGGCGAGTTCGGCAGGCTGGCCGACATCCTCATCCCGTTCCTGGTCACCCGGCAGATCATCTGCGGCGCGGGCAAGGTGCTCCAGACACCGCGAGGTGCCGTGTACTGCGTGAGCCAGCGTGCCGAGCACATCTGGGAGAGCGTTTCGTCGGCCACCACCAGGTCACGCCCGATCATCAACACCAGAGACGAGCCGCACGCCGACGCTGAGCGGTTCCGGCGGCTGCATGTGATCGTCGGCGACTCCAACATGAGCGAGACCACGACGCTGCTCAAGGTCGGGTCGACCGACCTGGTGCTGCGGATGATCGAGGCCGGCGCGATCAT
>Ga0302325_10012080_pt1 | contig 18563 bp, 16 predicted proteins | sample Palsa_T0_2_FD_201948 | JGI IMG/M metagenome (GOLD analysis project Ga0302325, IMG submission 201948) | Peat permafrost microbial communities from Stordalen Mire near Abisko, Sweden - Palsa_T0_2 | ecosystem: Environmental > Terrestrial > Soil > Palsa > Peat permafrost | place: Sweden: Abisko...
AAGCCATAGGATTCGACGACGCTCACGCTGAGCCGCGTCGCTACGGGTGGGGCGAGCCAGCGGCTGACGGCGTCGGTCTCGAACGCCTTGAAGCTCGGCAGGCCGGTCACCGGCTCCGACTCGTCGGCGTCGAAGTTGATGAACACGTGCACGAACTCGTCGCCCGCGCGGCAAAGCGCGTAGGCGACGCCGGGCGGCGTCTTCGCGCGCAGCTCCTCGAACACGGCGCGCGACAATTGCTCGTTCTCGTCGGCGCGCTCGGGCTTGGCCGTGTAGCGGACCATGGTCAGTCGTTGCATGTCAGGTTCTCCATCGGACGGCCGCTGGATTTGCGCCGCTGAACCCAACGACGACCGCGCCGCGCCAAAGGATTCGCCGCCCCCGCGGATTTTTATCTCAGGCCACCGACTCTTTTGGCCCACGCTCAGCGTCATGAATGCCATGAGATCGCGGAGAACGTCGTGACGGAGAGCGAGCGCGGCCTGACCGACCTGATGGCGCGGATGCGGCCCCGTCTGCACCGATATTGCGCGCGGATGGTCGGCTCGGCCTTCGACGGCGAGGATGTGGTGCAGGACGCGCTGGCGCGGGCCGCCGTCGCCTGGAGCGACAATGTCGAGCATCCCGAGCGCTGGCTGCTGCGCATCGCCCACAACGCCGCGCTCGACGCCCTGCGCGGCAAGCGGCGGGCGGCAGCGCGACATGCGGAGGCTGAAATGGAGACCATCTCCGACCCTGGCGCCGCCGCCGACGCGCGGGTGGCGGCCGAAGCCAGCCTCGCGGCGTTCCTGGCGCTGCCGCCGCTGCAGCGCGGGGTGGTGATCCTGGGGGACGTGCTGGGCCATCCGCTGGCCGAGATGACCGAGATCCTTGTCGTCACCGACGCCTCGGCGAAGGCGGCCTTGCACCGCGGCCGCGCCACCTTGAGACGCCATGCGGGCGACGCCGCACCGCCGGTCTCGTTCTCAGCCGCCGATCGGGCGCGGCTGCGCGCCTACGCCGACCGCTTCAACGCCCGCGACTTCGACGCCCTGCGCGCGTTGCTAGCCGAGGACGTGCGGCTCGACCTCGCCAACCGCGCCCGCCTGGTCGGGCCGGAGGTGGGGCTCTACTTCACCCACTACGGCGAGAACCCGGAATGGCATGTCAGGCTCTGCCTGGCCGAAGGCCGGCCGGCGCTGGCCATCTCCGACGCGAAGCTAGCCGGCGAATATGTGGTGCTGATCGAGTGGCGCGCCGGCGAGATCGCCGCCATCCGCGATTACCGCTTTGCGCCCTACATGGCCGAAGCGATCACGCTGGAGCCGCTGGACTAGCGCCGGCGGAACCCGCGCCTCGTCTTCCCGACAAAGCGGGCGCGGCGGGGCAGCATCATCCGCTCGAAGCGCAGCAACGCCTGCCAGGCCACCGGCGCGACTTCCGGCTCGCGGCGCAGCATCCGGCGGATCGGGAACAGGATCTTCGGGTGCTGGCGCTGCAGGCCAATGAACTGGCGTCGCGCGCGGTAGGACGCCCGCAGCGAGATCACTAGGCCGACCGCCAGGACGGGCGCGCCCAGGTGCCCCGGCAGCACCGTGCCGAGCGCGCCCACGGCCATCAGCGCATAGCCGATCCCGATCGCCAGCCAGCGGCCCAGCCGGCGCCATAGCGGCAAGCCGGCGACAGCGCGCACGCGATTGGACGAGTTGAGGCTCGCGACGGACATGGCTTCCAACAAGGGACGAACGGCGCTGGGGAGGTGCGACGCCCGGGCTCAGCATATGGCGCAGTTTGGTTGCCGAAGTAGGGTACTCGGCGCCGGAATCAGTCAGCAGCCGCCAAATCGGCGCTGATGTGGCGCCGGCGCCTCAGCAGTGTTGCCGAGCGTCTACGCCGTCCACCGCAGCCGGGGTTTGCGCGCCGCCGCCGTCTCGTCGAGGCGGCGCAGGGGGGCCTTGAACGGCGCGCCCTTGAAGCGGGCGACGTCGCCCGCCCTAGCGGCCGCGGCGAGGCGCAGCAGGGCGTCGCAGAAGCGGTCGATCTCGCGCTTGGGTTCGGTTTCGGTTGGCTCGATCAGCATCGCGCCGTGCACCACCAGGGGGAAATACATGGTCATCGGGTGGAAGCCCTCGTCGATCAGCGCCTTGGCGACGTCGAGGGTGGAGATCCCCGTGCCCTCGAGCCAGGCGTCGTCGAACAGCGCCTCGTGCATGCACGGCCCGTCTGGGAAGGCCGCCGTCAGATCGCCCGAGAGCCGGGCCTTGACGTAGTTGGCGGCCAGCACGGCGTCCTCGGCCACCTGACGCAGGCCGTCCGAGCCGTGGCTCATCATGTAGGTCAGGGCGCGCACGTACATGCCCATCTGGCCGTGGAAGGCGCAGAGCCGGCCGAACGCCTGCGCGGCCTCGCCTTCATTGCGCTCGATCAGGTGCAGGCCGTCTTCGCCGCTGACGATCCAGGGGGCGGGGGCGAACGGCGCCAGGGCCGCGCTCAGCACCACCGGCCCGGCGCCCGGACCGCCGCCGCCGTGGGGAGTGGAGAAGGTCTTGTGCAGGTTGATGTGCATCGCGTCGACGCCGAGGTCGCCAGGCCGCACCCGGCCGACGATGGCATTGAAGTTGGCGCCGTCGCAGTAGAAGAAGGCGCCGGCCGCATGGGTCAGCCGCGCGATTTCCAGCACGTCGCGCTCGAACAGGCCGCAGGTGTTGGGGTTGGTCACCATCACCGCCGCGACATCCGGCCCGAGCTTGACGGCGAGGTCGGCGATGTCGACCCGGCCGTCGTCGGTCTGGGCGATTTCCACCACCTGGTAGCCGGCCATCGCCGCCGTGGCTGGGTTGGTGCCGTGGGCCGAGACGGGGGCCACCACCGTGCGCCGCGCATCGCCGCGCGCTTCCAGCGCCGCGCGGATGGTCAGCAGGCCGCAGAGTTCGCCGTGGGCGCCGGCCTTGGGCGAAAGCGCCACCGCAGGCATACCGGTCAGGGTCTTCAGCCAGTGCGCCAGCTCGTCCATCAGCGCCAGCGCGCCCTGCACGGTCGACTGCGGCTGCAGCGGGTGGATGTCGGCGAAGCCGGGCAGGCGCGCCATCTTCTCGTTGAGCCGCGGGTTGTGCTTCATCGTGCACGAGCCCAGCGGGTACATCGCCAGGTCGATGGCGTGGTTCTTCTGGCTCAGGCGCACGTAGTGGCGCAGTGTCTCTGGCTCCGAGAGGCCGGGCAGGCCGATCCGCGCGGCGCGGACCAGGTCGCCGAGATCGGACGCGTCGAGCTCGGCCTCAGGCAGGTCGACGCCGGTCTTGTCCCAACCTCCCAGCTCGAAGGTCAGCGGCTCGTCCTGCACCAGGCCGTGGCCTTCGGTTTCCGGCCGGGCTTCGCTGGCGATGTCGTGATCGGACCGGGTTGGCCGGCCGACAGCGAGTATGGTCATTGGGCGAGCTCCTGGGTCAGGGCTTCGGCGAAATCGGTGATGTCGACGTGGGCGGTGGTCTCGGTGGCGCAGACCAGCAGCACGTCGTCCATGCCCGCGTGCGGGTCGAGCCGCGCGACCGGCACGCCGGCGATGATGCCGTCGGCGGCCAAGGCGTTGACCACCGCGGTGGCGGACCTCGGCAGCCGCACCGCGAACTCGTTGAAGAACCGCGGCGTCAGCACCTCGACGCCGGGGATCGCCGCCAACGCATCGCGCAGCAGCCGCGCCCTCGCGTGGTTGATCTTCGCCAGCTGGCGCAGGCCCGCCTCGCCCAGCAGCGTCATGTGGATGGTGAAGGCAAGGGCGCAGAGGCCGCTGTTGGTGCAGATGTTCGACGTCGCCTTCTCGCGGCGGATGTGCTGCTCGCGGGTCGAGAGCGTCAGCACGAAGCCGCGCTTGCCCTCGGCGTCGACCGTCTCGCCGCAGAGCCGGCCCGGCATCTGCCGCGTCAGCGCCTCGCGGCAGGCGAACAGGCCGACGTACGGGCCGCCGAAGGTCAGCTGATTGCCGATCGATTGCCCCTCGGCGACAGCGATGTCCGCGCCCATCTCGCCGGGCGACTTCAAGAGGCCGAACGAGACCGCCTCGGTCGTCACCACCACCAGCAGGGCGCCGGCGGCGTGGGCGGCTTCGGCGATGGCGAAGACGTCAGTAACCGTCCCGAACACGTTTGGGGTCTGCACCACGACGCAGGCGGTGTCGGCGTCGATCGCGTCGATCACCGCGGCTTCGGCGTCGACGGCGGCGGCGAGACGTTGGGTCGCGACGCCGGCGGTGTGGGCCAGGGTCCAGCAGGCCTCGGCGTAGTGCGGGTGCAGGCCGCCGGAGAGCACCGCCTTGGAGCGCTTGGTCACCCGCGCGGCCATCATCACCGCCTCGGCGCAGCCGGTCGAGCCGTCGTAGAGCGAGGCGTTGGCCACCGGTAGGCCGGTCAGCGCCGCGACCTGGGTCTGGAACTCGAACAGCGCCTGCAGCGTGCCTTGGGCGATCTCGGGCTGGTAGGGGGTGTAGCTGGTGAGAAATTCGGAGCGCTGGATCAGATGGTCGACGCTGGCCGGCACGTGGTGGCGATAGGCGCCTGCGCCGCAGAAGAACGGGCCTGACCCGGCTGGCCGGTTGCGCGCGGCGAGCCGGCCCATCGCCCGCTCGACTTCCAGCTCGCCCTGGTGAGGCGGCAGGTCGACCGGACCGGCGAGGCGCGCGGCAGCCGGCACGTCGGCGAATAGGGCGTCGATCGAGGACGCGCCGATGACGGCGAGCATCTCGGAACGGTCGGCGGGGGTGAGGGGGAGATAGCGCATCTACAGCGTGCTCAGGAACTGCTCGTACGCGGCGCGGTCCATCAGGGCGTCGAGTTCGGCGGGGTTGGAGAGTTTGATCCGGGCGAACCAGCCATCCTTCTCGGGCATCGCGTTCACCGTCTCCGGGCTGTCGGGCAGCTCAGAATTGACTTCGACCACCTCGCCGGAGACCGGGGCGTAGACGTCGGACGCGGCCTTGACGCTTTCGACCACCGCGAAGGGGTCGCCGGCCTTCAGCGCCTTGCCGACGGCTGGCAGCTCGATGAACACGACGTCCCCCAGCTGCCCGGCGGCGTAGGCGGTGATGCCCAGCGTGGCGACGTCGCCCGCGGCCTCAACCCACTCGTGATCCTTGGTGAAGCGCATTTGGTCAGGCTCCGGGCTTGCGATGGTAGCGATGGGGAACGAACGGCATGGCGGTGACGACGGCGGCCTGGCGCTTGCCGCGCACGATGACGCCGAGCTGGGCGCCGGGTTCGGCCAGCGCCGGCGGCACGTAGCCCATGGCGATCGGCGCGCCGAGGCTGGGCGAAAAGCCGCCGCTGGTGACCCGGCCGACGACGGCGCCGCCTGCGTCGACGATCTCCGCGCCTTCTCTGGCCGGCGCGCCTTCGAGCACGCGCACGCCGACACGGCGGCGATCCAGCCGGCCGGCCAGTTCGCCCAGCGCCCGCGCCGCGCCGGGGAAGTCCTCGGCCTCGCGCCGGCGCTTGGAGAGGACGAACTCCAGACTGGCCTCTACCGGCGATACGGTCTCGTCGAGGTCGTGGCCGTAGAGCGGCAGGCCGGCCTCCAGCCGCAGCGAATCGCGCGCGCCGAGGCCGATCGGCTTGGCGCGCGGGTCCTGCAGCAGCCGGTCCCAGAGCTGGCGGGCCTGGTCGGCGCCGACCAGGATCTCGTAGCCGTCCTCGCCGGTGTAGCCGGAACGCGAGATGATGACGTCGTCGCCGGCAAAGGCGGCGCGGGTCAAGGTCATGAAGCTGAGGTCGGCCGCTTCGGGGATGATTGCCGCGATCACCGCCGCGGCCTCCGGTCCCTGCACCGCGATCAGGCCGCGGTCGTCGGCGCGCACGAGTTCTGCGGCATCGCCGGCGGCGGCAGCGATGCGAGCGAAGTCGCCGTCCTTGGTTCCGGCGTTGACGATGACCTGCAGTACGCCCTGGGCCTGGTCCGGGACCGGCCGGCCCACCATCAGGTCGTCAACGATGCCGCCATGCTGGTTCAGCAGCAGGGTGTAGCGCAGCTGTCCCCGCTTGAGACCGCGCAGGTCGCCGCAGACCAGCGGCTCCAGTAGGGCGCAGACGGCGGCGTGGTCCGCCTTGGCGTCGCCGCTAGGCGATTTCAGCCGCAGGAATGACGGACCCATGTGCGAGACGTCGAACAGGCCGCAATGGCTGCGCGTCCAAAGGTGCTCCTTCAGCACCCCGTCGGCGTACTGCACCGGCATATCATAGCCGCCGAACTCGACCATCCGCGCGCCAGCGGTGCGGTGGGCCGCCGTGAGCGGCGTAGTCTTCAGGATGGCGGTGTCGGACAAATGGGACTCCGGCTGACGATGAAGACGGTCCCTCAAGCCAGGCCCGTCGTTCGATCGCCCCCGCTGTCCCTGTGCCTGAGAGATTCCGGGCGATCCCGCGCCGCGGGACGACCCTTGCTCCTTCGGCGAACCGCCCAGGATCAATCCTGGCGGCGCTTTCCAGCGTTCATCAGCTCGCGCGGTCCTTTTGCCTGAGCGTTTCCGGGGCGGTTGCGCCTTCGGCGCCGGGTCCACGAAACCGGGGACTCGGCCTCTCCCGCGAGAGTTGGCCGGAAACTGGTGAAGCCCGGCAGGGGAGTCAAGCCGCGGCGGCGTCGCGGCGGTGGATTGCCTGGGGATCGTCCATTGCGGCGTCAACCATCGCGGCGTCGACCCGGGGATCCATCACCAGCCGCCACAGTGGCGGGATCAGCGCCATCAGAATCACGCCGGCGTAGCCGCAGGGCAGCTGGGCGCCGCCGTCCAGCACCTCCAACTCGTTGTACGGCCGTGCGGAGAAGCGGTGGTGGTCGGCGTGGCGGCCCATGTTGAACAGCGAAGCGTTGTTCATCCGGCGCACCGAGTTCCACGAGTGTTTCGGCCCCAGCGGCTCCAGTCGGCCGTCCGGTCGGCGGCGGCGGACGAGGCCGTAGTGGGCGACGTAGTTGAAGCTCTCGAGCAGGACGATCGCCAACGCCGACTGGGCGACGAAGAAGCCCAGCGCGCGCCAACCGGCGAAACCGACCGCAAGCAGTAGCGCCAGCTCGATCGCCGCGAACGCCAGCAGCCGGTTGCCCGGTCCGAACCGCGCGCGGCCGCCGCGGGCCAGGCGCTGGGTCTCGAACGCCCAGGCTTCCGCCGCCTGGCCGGCGACGGAGCGGATCCAGAAGGCGTAGAGGCTCTCGCCGCGCCGGGCGGTGGCCGGGTCCTCGAAGGTGGCGGGACGGCGGTGGTGGCCGACGACGTGCGATATGGCGAACTGCATGTCGAGCACGCCGGCCAGCATGACCAGCCCGCAGGCGCGCTCGCGGGGATGGCGGCTGTGGACCATCTCGTGGGCGGCGAGGAAGCCGAACACGCCGGCGGCGAGGCCGGTGGAGAGGGTCAGCCCGATGGCGGTGACGAGGTCGGTCGTCGGCTGGGCGACGATCCATCCGGCCCAGGCGATCTCGACCAGCTGCAGTGGGATATAGAGCCAGGGCAGCAGGCGGTGACCGATCGGGGCTGTGTCGCTCACATGCGGCGGTTCCGCGCCCAGCAGCCAGTCGCCGCCGGCCAGGGCCAGCGGGAGTGCGCCCAGCAACAGGAAGGTCCAGGGCCCGCCCAGCCAGTAGCCGAGCGGAATCAGCGCCAGGAAGCCAAACGGCGACCAGTACTTCGCTATGGCCATGCGAAGCAGCTTCGATCCAACAGAAGTCCCTCTGACCGCCGCCGTTCGACGACGTCGCCCGAAGGCAGGCTAGCACGCGTTCCTGGCGCGGCGGATCACATTCGCCCGAGTTACATCCGATCCGGCGTCGCGATGCCGAGCAGGTTCAGCGCCAGCTCCAGCTGGGCGAGAGTCGTCCCCGCCAGCGCCAGGCGCGAGCTGCGAACGGCAGGCGCCGCCGTCAGCACCGGACAGGCGGCGTAGAACTTGGAGAAGGCGACGGCGAGCCGGTAGGCGTGCTCGGCGAGGAAGTGCGGGGCCTTCTTGTCGTAGGCCTCGGCGACGGCGTGGTCGAAGGCGTCCAGCGCCAGCGTCAGCTCGCGCTCCGCAGGCTCGGCTATGTCGATCGGCCCCGGCTCGGCGCCGTCCTCGGCCGCCCGGCGCAGCAGCGATTTCACCCGCACCGCCTGATAGAGCAGATAGGGCCCGGTCCTGCCCTCGAAACTGGAGAAGCGGTCGAGGTCGAACACGTAGGAGGTGCCGCGGAAGTTCGAGAGATCGGCGAACTTCAGCGCCGCGACCGCCACCTTCAGCGCGGTGTCCTCGAACGCCTCGGGCGACAGCTCGGCGCCCAGGTTCGCCTCGTGCAGCCGCTCGCGGGCCTTGGCGCTGGTCATCTCGATCAGGTCGCGCAGCTTCAAGACGCCGCCGGCGCGGGTCTTGAACGGCTTGCCGTCGGGCCCGTTCATGGTGCCAAAGCCGATGTGCTCCAGCGCGCCCTCGGCCGCATAACCGGCGAGGTAGGCGGCGCGGAACACCACCTCGAAGTGGTCCGCCTGGCGCTGGTCGACCACGTAGAGCACCGCCTCGGGCTCGAAGTAGCGCCTGCGGTCGACGATGGTGGCCAGGTCGGTGGTGCCGTACATCGCCGAGCCTTCCGACGAGACCACCAGCAGCGGGGGCAGGTCGCGCTTGTCGTCGTTGCGGGCGATGCGGATGATCTCCGCGCCCTGGTCGGGGAACATCAGGCCCTTGGCGCGCAGCTCCGCCACCATCGGCTCGATCAGGTCGTTAACGTCGCTCTCACCCTTCCAGACGTCGAAATCGACGCCCAGCGCGTGGAAGTCGCGCTCCAGGGCGGCGCGGGTGACGGTGGCGAAGTGCGCCCAGAGCAGGCGGTAGCCGGGGCGGCCGGCCTGCAGCTCCGCGGTCGCCCTGCGCGCTCGGTCGCGATAGTCGGCGTCGGTCTTCGAGCGCGCCGAGGCGGCGGGATAGATACGGTCCAGGTCGTCCAGCGACACGGTGTCGGAGACCCGCGCCAGCAGCGGCGTCTGGGTCGTTTCGCCCAGATCGGCCTCGTACAGCGCCAGCAGTTCGGCGAGCGCCGGATCGGCGTCCAGCACGGCGCTGATCAACAGGCCCATCTGGAAGCCCCAGTCGCCGAAGTGGGCGTCGCCCAGCACTTCGTCGCCGCGGAACCGGTAGAGCCGTTTGACCGCCTCGCCGATGATCGAGGCGCGCAAATGGCCGACGTGCATCTCCTTGGCGACGTTCGGGCCGCCGTAGTCGACCAGCACCCGCCGCCTGGTCGCGACCTCTGCGGCGCCCAGCCGAGGGTCGGCGGCGATGGCGTTGGCCCTGGCCGAGAGCGCCGCCGTGCTGACGGTCAGGTTGATGAAGCCCGGCCCGGCCAGGTTCACGGCCGCCAGCCGCGGGTCGCCCTCCAGCCGCGCGGCGACGTCCTCGGCGATGTCGCGCGGATTGCGGGCGGCGGATTTGGCCGCGGCCAGGGCGCCGTTGCACTGGAAATCGGCCAGGTCCGGCCGATCGGAGGGCGTCACCCGCCCGAACTGCGCCTCGAGGCCCGCCTCGGCGAAGGCGGCCCCGACCGCCACGCCAAGGTCGGTCCTCAGATCGCTCATCTCACTCCGGGGCCACTCGCCTGGGCCGTGGTTTCGCCGGCGTTGACGCGGAATCGCTCGCCGTTGCGGTTGAAGTCGGCCATCTGCGGCGTCACGTCGAAGCCTATCAGCACCTCGAAATTGGCCCCGCTGACCTTGATGTCGGCGCGCGGGATGGTAATGCCGTCGAGCTCCTCGGTCTTCTCGACCCGGTCGGTCCCAGCCGGAAAGTCGATCGGCAGGTCGAAATACTGCTTGTCCAGCACGCCGCGGTCGCGGTCGGTGACCGCGACCCAGTAGCGATAGACCTTGCGCGATCCTTCGGCCTTCGGGCCGCGGCCGAAGGCGATCAGCATGCGGGTCTGCACCTTGATCGGCTGGTCGGACTTGTACTCGCAGGCCGAGCTGAGGTTCTCGATCTCGCCGGTGAAGCCGACCGCCGAGGCGGCGGGCGGGTCGCCGCCCATCTCGACGTAGCGGGCGGCGTCGTAGAGCACCTTCACGTAGGGACACGGTCCGGCGTTGCGCAGTTGCGGCAGGGAGAGGTTCTTGTCGCCCGTGCCCCACTCTTCGTTGCGCTTTTTGGTCTTAGCGTCGTCGTCGCTCTGGTCGCCGCCACCCCCACCCCCACCCCCAGGGCCACCGCCGCCACGACCACCGCCGCCAGGGCCCTGGGCGTGGCTGGGCGACGCGGCGAGCCAGGTCAGGCCGGCGCAGACGATGAAGGCGAGGTGGATGAAGCGGCGCATGGGAGGCGGTCCCGGAAGCTCTACTACAGGCGGCGAGCCAGATGGGCGTGTGATAAAGCCATATGCGCGGGGCCGCAACGCGGGCGCGGCTGGCGGATGACGGTGGAAACGCCTAACTTCGCCAAATCATGCGCCGCACCATCAAAGTCCTGCTTGCCAGTCCCCGCGGTTTTTGCGCCGGGGTCGACCGCGCGATCCAGATCGTCGAACGGGCGATCGAGAAGTACGGCGCGCCGGTCTATGTGCGCCACGAGATCGTGCACAACCGCCATGTGGTCGACCGCCTGCGCGCGGTAGGGGCGGTGTTCGTCGAGGAGCTGGAGGAGTGTCCCGACGACCGGCCGGTGGTGTTCTCCGCTCACGGCGTACCGAAGTCGGTGCCGGCCGAAGCGGTGCAGCGGCAGATGATCTATCTCGACGCCACCTGCCCGCTGGTCTCCAAGGTGCACGTCGAGGCCGAGCGGCATTTTGCCGCCGGCCGCGAGATCGTGCTGATCGGCCACAGCGGACACCCCGAGGTCGTGGGCACGCTGGGCCAGCTGCCGGCGGGCGCGGTCACCCTGATCCAGACCGTCGAAGAGGCCGAGGCCTTCGTGCCGCGCGACGCCGGCAATCTGGCCTTCGTCACCCAGACCACCCTCTCGCTCGACGACACCGCCGAGATGGTCGAGGCGCTGCGCAGGCGCTTCCCGGAGATCGCCGCGCCGCACAAGGAAGACATCTGCTACGCGACCACCAACCGGCAGGACGCGGTCAAGGTGTTGGCCGCCCGCTGCGACCTGCTGCTAGTGGTCGGCGCGCGCAACTCCTCCAACTCGGTGCGGCTGGTCGAGGTGGGGCTGAAGGCCGGCGCGCGCGACGCCAAGCTGATCGACGAGGCCGCCCATATCGACTGGAGCTGGTTCCAGGGCGTCGAAACGCTCGGCCTCACCGCGGGCGCCTCCGCGCCCGAGCTGCTGGTGCAGGGTGTGCTGGCGGCGCTGAACGAGCGCTACGATATCGAGATCGAGGAGATCGCCACCCGCCGGGAGACCGTCACCTTCAAGCTGCCGCGGGCGATCGCGCCGCGGGGCGGTCGGGTGACCACGCTCAGCATCGCCGGCACGGACGCCTGACCTTCGCAGGCTTAATGGCAGGGAAACCACGCCTCTTTTCAAGACCTTAAGCCTGACGGGTTTATGGCCGGCATGTGAGCACGGTCGACGCCATCGCCCTGAGCGGCATCGCCGCCGCGACGCTGAAGCTGAACGCCTCGGCATCGAACCTCGCCAACGCCAACGACACCTCGGCGCTGGGCGCGAAGGGCTACCTGCCGATCAAGGTCGACAACAGCGCCGCGCCGGGCGGCGGCGTGCTCGCCCAGGCGGTGACGCTGAAGCCCGGGACCACGACCATCTACGATCCGACCTCGGCGGCGGCCAATGCGCTCGGTTTCGCCCAGGCGCCCGAGATCGATCCGATCACCGAGACCAGCAACATGCTCGCTGCCGGCCAAGCCTTCGCCTTCTCGGTGAAGGTGCTCAACGCCGCGAACCAGGACGAGAAGACGCTGCTGGATATGAAGACCTGAGGGCCGGTCTCTCCCCCGCGAAAGCAGGGGCCCAGGCTTTTTCTGAGACACCCCGCCCTGCGATAAAACGCCTGGGTCCCCGCTTTCGCGGGGAAAAGCGGTCAATCCGCCATCAGAACGGCACGTCGCTCTTCGGGCCGCTCGGCGGGGCCTCGTCGGTGGAGGGCTTGGCCGGGGCCTGGGGCTTTTCGCTGGGCGAGGCGAGGATGTCGTCCGGGTTGTCGGGGGCCTGGGCCGGCTTCGACTGCGCGGCCTGAACCGCGGCGGTCTTCTGCGCGATGTCGGCCGAGTCGTCGCTGTCATCGGCGGAATTGCTGGCGGCGACGACGGTGTTGGTCGCCTTGGGCGCGGCCTGTGGCTGGGGCAGATCGACGATCGGCTGGGCGAGGATGGCCTGACCGGACGCCTGGGTGTCGACCAGGCCCTGGGTCGGGCGCGTGGTGTCGCGCGAGCTGGCCTTGAAGCCCAGGCCGAGGCCGCCGAGCGCGGCGACGCCGATCAGGAAGGCGACCACGCCGACGACGGGCGTGGAGGGAACGGAAACCGGGCCGTTTTCGGTCCAGGCCATGGCGGAACTCTCAGGCGTGCAACTGCCGCCCCTTAATAGCGGTAGCGCGGGTCGTCGTCAGCCGATGAATCGGGCGGCGCGGCCCGGCGCGGCGGCGGCGCCTCTTCGTCCTTCTCGGCGCCGCGGGGTGGGGGCGGCGTATCGGCGTCGCCGTCGTAGTAGCCCCGCGGCGGCGTGCGTCCGTCCGAGTAGCGTCCGCCGCGGATGATCACCGGCCCGCGGCCATCGCCGCTGTCGATCACGGCGCGGTCTTCGTCGTCGGGCGGCTGGTCGATGGCTCTGTCGCCGCCATCCTTGCTCTCGTCCTGCGGCCCGCCGCCGATCGGCGGCTCGTCCTGGTAGGCGGTGGTCTCCTCGGAGACGGTCTGCAGCGGCGATGCGGGTGGCTCGGCCACCAGCCAGGGAAAGTCGCGGGAAGGCAGGCCCTTCTCCGCCACGGTCATGAACCGGTTCCAGATCGTCGCCGGCAGCTCGCCGCCGGTCACCTTGGCCATCGGCGCGCCGTTGTCGTTGCCGACCCACACCGCCGTCAGCAGGTCGGGCGTGAAGCCGACGAACCAGGCATCGCGCCAGTCCTGGCTGGTGCCGGTCTTGCCCGCCGCCGGGCGGCCGATGTTGGCGCCGGTCCCGGTCCCGGCGGTGATCACGCCCTTCAGCATCGTGACCATGCGCGTCGCATATAGCGGATCGAGCACCGGCGTCGGCGCCGAGGTGGCGTGGGCGTAGATCATGTCGCCGCGGGTCGAGCGGATCTCACTGATCAGATAGGGCTCGGTGCGCCCGCCGCCGTTCTGGAACACCTGGTAGCCGGTCGCCATTTCCAGCGGTGTCACCTCATAGGCGCCCAGCGCGATCGAGGGACCCGGATGGGCGGGAATGTCGGTCAGGCCGAGGCGCCGGGCGAAGTCGGCGACCGAATCGGGGCCGACCTCCAGCGTCAGCCGCACCGCGACGGTGTTGAGCGAGCGGGCCAGCGCCGAGGCCAGCGTCACCGCGCCGGCGTAGCCGTGGCCGTAGTTCTCGGGGTTCCAGCCGGCGTAGCTGATCGGCGCGTCCTGGCGGATGTCGGTGGGCTTGACGCCGCGCTCGACCGCCGCGCCGTAGACGAAGGCCTTGAACGAAGACCCGGGCTGGCGATGCGCCTGGACCACGCGGTTGAACGGGCTCTTGTCGTGGTCCAGCCCGCCGACCATGGCCAGGATCGCGCCGTCGGGCGCCAGCGTCACCAGTGCGCCCTGGCTCACCTTGCGCTGGACGCCCTGCTTGGCGATCACCTCGCGCAGCGTCGCCGTGCCCAGCGTCTGCAGCGCCGGATCGATGGTGGTCTTCACCACCAGGTCGGGGGCCGCGCCGGCGGCGAGTTGGGCGGCCTCGGCCGCGGCCTGATCCAGCACATAGCCTTCATCGCCCTCGCCGGCGTGGGTGGCGGTGACCAGTGTCGGGCTGGTGGCCAGCGCCGTGGTGAGGTCGGCCTCGCTGATCCAGCCTTCCTCGCGCATGGTGGCGAGGATGCGGTGGCCGCGGGCGACCGCGCCGGCCATGTCGTTGGTCAGCGCCAGGCGGCTGGGCGCGTTGGGCAGTCCGGCCAGGGTCGCGGCCTCGATCAGGGTGAGCTGGCTGGCTGGCTTGCCGAAATAGGTCTGCGCGGCGGCGTCGAGGCCATAGGCGCCGTCGCCGAAATAGGTGCGGTTCAGATAGAGCTCGAGCACCTCGTCCTTGGACATGCTCTGCTCGAGCTCCCAGGCGAGATAGGCTTCCTGCACCTTGCGCTTCAGCGACTGCTCGCGCTTCAGGAACAGGGTGCGCGCCAGCTGCTGGGTCAGGGTCGAGGCGCCCTCGGCCGAGCGCTGCTTGCGCAAATTGGTCTCGATCGCGCGGCCGATCGCCTGCAGGTCAATCGGCCCGTGCTGGTAGAAGCGCCGATCCTCCGCCGCCAGGAACGCCCTCGGCACATAGGCCGGCAGCTGCGCCAGCTTCACCGCCCCGCCGTACTTGGGTCCGCGCGTGGCGATCAGGGCGCCATTGCGGTCGAGGAACTTCATCCCCGGCGAGCGCCTGATCGTCCAAAGCGCCTCGCGCGGCGGCATCGGCGGGGCGTCGGAGATATAGCCGCTGATGATCACCGCGGCGGTTCCACCGACCGCGGCGATGACGACGATCACGACGCCGACCGCGGTCAAGGTGATGCGCAGCCCGCGGCGCTTGCGGCGCGTGGGCGGCCTGGTGAACGAGGCTGGGTCGGAGGGCGAGGTCACGCGAACCGGATGGTGAACGGGCAGGAACTTAGAAACTGATAAAGCGCGCGCGAATGCGGCGGTTCAATGCTTAGCGGAAGGTCGGGCGCCGACCGGCGCGCCGTGCGTCTGCGCCTCGGACATCAGGACGCCGCAGTCGGCGTTCTTGGCCCCGCCGGTGGCGATGAAGGGCAGCACGGCGGCGAACGGCGATGCCACCGCGCCCAACAGCGCCGCGGCGCCTAGCTGCGGTCCGATCCTGCTGAAGTCGATCGCCAGCTTCGGATCGTCGAGCCGGCCCTTCAGCGTGATCGGCGCGGAGATGCGCAGCAGGGTGAAATGCTTCGGCTTGCCGCTGATCGCGAGGTTCAGCGTCTCGTTGCGCAGGTCGATCGTGCCGTGGCCCTCCGCATGCACCACGTCGGTATCGACCACCAGCCGGGTCGCTGTCAGCATGCCGCCTTGCGCGTGGAACTCGGCCACCGCGCAACGCACCGGCGTCGGCGCCTGGTCCTTGGAGAGGTAGTAGAACAGGCTCTTGCCGACATCGAGGCCGAGCAGCTCGGCGAATAGCCGGCGCATCTGGCCTTGTGGGACCGCCACTGCGAGCGTGCCGTTGGCGTTGGCCGCGGCCGAGCGCACCGAATCGCCGACGCCGGTGAGCCGCGCCCGCGCCTCCAGCGTCCCTTCGAACGGCGCCGGTCCGCTCGTCGCTGGCAGCAGCTCCTGCACCTGGGCGCGGGCCAGCGCCAGGTCGATCGCCGTGATCGGGATGGGTCCCCGCGCGTCCAACCGCACCTTGCCCGAGATCGCGCCCTGCGGCAGCGACAGCGACAGCGGATCGACCACCAGCAGGCCGTGGTCCAGCGTGGCGTGCAGCGACAGCTGGCGGATCGGCAGCGGCCCGGCGTCGACGCTCTCGGCGCGATAGGTCACTTCGGTGTCGGTCAGGCGCACGCGGGCCACATCGAGGCGCGCGTCGGGCAGAACCCGGTGTTCAGCCGTCAATCGGGCCGCCGTCGCCTGCTGTTTGGGAGAAACGATCGCGCCCCTGATCGCTGCGCGCGGCGCGCCGCCGATGATGGCGGCCAGGTCCGCCAGCTTCAGCCGGCGCGAGGAAAGCTCGCCGGTCAGATCCGGCCGGCCGGCCCGGTCCACAAGCCGCATGTGTCCGGCGATATCGGTCGAGCCGAGCCGGCCGTGGATGCCGGTCAGGTCGGCTGTATCGCCATGGCGGTCCAGGCGCGCGGTCACGTCGTAGGGCGGCGAGTTGGGCGTCGCGACGCCGGTCAGGTCGTAGAGATCGGCCAGATCGTCACCGGTCACCCGGCCGGTGGCCTGGAAGGCGGCCAGGTCGAACGGCCGCGGGATGATCCCCTGCGCGACGATGTGCGTCGCCCCGGCGCTGATGTTGGTTTCGAACGGGTAAGGCTTGTCCGGATCGACGTTGATCAGCGGACCGCCAATGATATGCGCGGTGAACGGCGTGTCGTTCAGCGACCCCTGGCCGGCCAGGGTGAAATGGCCGCGGCCGAAGCCTACCACCTGCTCGTTGGACGAGACCTGGCCGGCGAAGCGCAGGCGACGCAGAGAGTCGTCCAGAGTCATCTGGCCGTTGGCGATGGTGAAGTTGCGGATCGGCGGCAGCCGCAGCGGCTTGGGTTGCGACGTCGGCGGGCCGAAGCTCCAGTTCTGCCGCCCGGTCGCGTCGCGCAGCAGGGTGAAGCTGGGGCGCTCGGCGTCGACGGTCGTCAGCACCAACTTGCCGCCCAGCAGCGCCTTCAGGTCGAGCCCCAGCGTCAGGATGGGCAGAGTCGCCATCTGGCCGTTGCCGGCCCAGGCCGGCTGCGCCACGGTCACGTCGCGGGCGGTCAGGCTCGGTGTCCAGGTCCAGACCTGGCCCGAAAGATCGCCATGGATCACCACCCGCCGCTGCAGCTGCGCCGAGGCGTAGCCGTCGATCGGCCCGCGCAGCCAGTTCCACTGGAACACCGAGACGAAGATCGCGACCGCCACCAGCAGCAGCATGACGACGGCGCCCACCCATCGAACCGGCGCGGGGATATCGCGCCAACTCCGGCGGCGCACGGAGTCTGGCGCCGAGGCTGTAACCGGCGCGGCCGGACCGCGCGCTTCCCGGCGAACCCCACGGCCCGAGAGACGACGCCCCGGCGGCGTGGCGCGCAGGCGGGGCGCGCCCGGCGCGGATCGGGAGTTGGGGTCGGCCATCCGACCTGAACGCGCGAGCGGCCGCTATCGCCTCATCGGCGCGGCCGTCCGCCTCAGATGACCAGCGAGATCAGCCAGCTTTCGAGCGCAGGCAGCAAGTACTGAGCGGCCGCGCTCAACACGACAATCAGGATCAGGGGGCTGATATCGATGCCGCCCAGCGGTGGAATCACCCGGCGCAGCGGTCGCAGGATCGGCCGGGTGACGGCGTCGAGGAAGGTCACGATGCTACGGACGATGCGGTTGCGCATGTTCACGACATCGAACGCGATCAGCCAGCTGAGGATCGCATTGGCGATGATCACCCAGATCACCGCCTGGATGAAGAATTGCAGGATGGCGAAGAAGAATTCGATCAGCGCAGCCATTTGGGGTCCGCTCTAGAGTGGCGCTAGATATGGCGGGTTGGCCCCGCGCGGCAAGGCGAACCGGCGCCGGCGGCGATCCTTGACAGCCACAAGGCCCCGCCCTTATGTGCCGCGCCCTTCGCCTTGGCGAAGTGGGGCCGTAGCTCAGTTGGTAGAGCGCCTCGTTCGCAATGAGGAGGTCAGCGGTTCGATTCCGCTCGGCTCCACCAGGAGCGCCCTTCGGAATCCGCTGGAAATCCACCCGATTTGGTGGAGATTGGCGGCGCGACGTCACCGGAGACCCCACCATGAACGCCGTCACGCCGATCGATGCGAAGGTCGCCCGCGACCTTTACGAGTCGGCCGGGCTGACGGTGACGCCGGCGGGGCCGGTGCTGGGGGCGGAGATCGGCGGGGTCGATCTGGCTCGGCCGCTGGCGCCTGACACCGTGGCGGCGATCCGCACCGCGCTGCTGCAGTACAAGGTGATTTTCTTCCGCGGCCAGGACATCAGCCACGAGGCGCACGTCGCCTTCGGCCGGCATTTCGGCGAGTTGGAGGGCCATCCGGTGCTGCCGACCGTGCCGGGCCAGCCGATGATCCTCGATATTGTCGGCATCGACGGCATGCAGTGGACCGAAGCGACGATCGGCGGTGGCCGCGCGTCGGACAAGTGGCACACCGACGTCACCTTCCGCGAGGCGCCGTCGATGGGCGGCATCCTGCGCGCCCGCACCCTGCCGCCGCTGGGTGGCGACACCCTGTTCGCCGACACCGTCGCCATCTGGCGCGACCTGCCGGATCGGATGAAGGAGCGGCTGGCCGGGCTGCAGGCCGAGCACGACATCCTGCAGAGCTTCGGCGGACGGGTCAGCGATGAGAAGCGCGAGGAGCTGCGCCGCACCACCCCGCCGGTCGCCCATCCGGTGATGCGCACCCATCCGGAGACCGGCGAGCAGGCGCTCTACGTCAACCGCACCTTCACCTCGCGGATTCTGGGGGTCGACGAGGCCGAGAGCCGCGAGTTGCTGCGGTATCTCACCAATCGGGTGAAGCAGCCGGAATACCAGGTCCGGTTCCATTGGAGCGCGAACGCGATCGTGTTCTGGGACAATCGGCCGACCCAGCACTATGCGGTGCTGGACTACTGGCCGCATCATCGGGTGGTGGAGCGGGTGACGGTGGTCGGCGACCGGCCGTACTGAACACGCCAGAAAAGCCATCGGGTTCAGATCGGGGAGATCTGAACCCTAGGGCTCTAGTTGATTCAAAAGCGCAATTCAGAGGTTTGGCGACGACCGCCCGCCCCATCGCGCTCCAGTGAAACTTAG
>Ga0302325_10012081_pt1 | contig 18563 bp, 14 predicted proteins | sample Palsa_T0_2_FD_201948 | JGI IMG/M metagenome (GOLD analysis project Ga0302325, IMG submission 201948) | Peat permafrost microbial communities from Stordalen Mire near Abisko, Sweden - Palsa_T0_2 | ecosystem: Environmental > Terrestrial > Soil > Palsa > Peat permafrost | place: Sweden: Abisko...
GTCTTGTCACTGAAGTTACGATTCGGCTCCACTGCGTGAGGCGTACCTTCGGCGGCCTTTGGGCCACTTTTCGGAATGGCTTGATGCCGGTCTTCTGGATGCTGGGCAAACGCCGGAACTGCAAGAACGAGCAATGCTGCAAATGCAAGTTGAACTGTCTTCATCGCGTCCTCCGGATGCCCTGAGGGATGTCAGCCATTCTCTGCTGATCTTTGCCCGTGCCGGGGCATCGCCAACAACAATAAGTGAGACACAATTCAGAAATGCAAGTTGCGGTTGAACGAGATTCGTCAGGCGCACTTATTGCGTCGCGCGTGCAATAAACGCCAGAAAGCCTTCGGCTTAGACTCCCACGGCAACCGGCGCACGACGCCACGCATAGAGCGGGAACTGGTTCGCAAGCTCGGCAACTTCACCGCGAATTCTTTCGAGAGCCGCATCGTCGTTGCGCTTGTCAAGAGCTTTGGTAATCCACGCCGCAATCAGCCGCATCTCCGCTTCCTTCATGCCGCGTGTGGTGAGCGCAGGCGTTCCCACGCGAATCCCGGAAGGCTTGAGCGGCGGATTAGCATCGAAGGGGATCGAATTCTTGTTCACCGTGATCCCGGCCTTGCCCAGCGCCAGTTCCGCCTCAGAGCCCAGGATGCCCTTCGCGAAAACGTCCACGAGCATCAGGTGGTTGTCGGTGCCGCCGGAGATGATGCGGAATCCAGCCTCCTGCAAGGCCGCCGCCAGCGTTTTCGCATTGGCCACCGTCTGCGCCGCATAGGTCTTGAACTCCGGCCGCAGCGCTTCGCCAAGAGCCACCGCCTTGGCCGCAACAATATGCATCAGCGGTCCGCCCTGTTGGCCTGGGAAGACGGCCTTGTCCACTGCCGCGGCCAGGTTTTGCCCACAGATGATCAAACCGGCGCGCGGTCCGCGCAGCGTCTTGTGCGTGGTGGTCGTTGTAATGTGCGCATGCGGCACGGGCGAAGGATGAACGCCGCCCGCCACCAGCCCGGCGATATGCGCCATGTCGAAGATATACATCGCGCCCACTTTATCGGCAATTTGCCTCATGCGTTCGAAATCCCACAGTCTCGGATAGGCGCTGCCGCCGCCGATGATGACCTTGGGCTTCTCGCGCAACGCAATGACCTCAAGCTCGTCGTAGTCGATCAGCTCCGTATCCCGCCGCACCTGGTAAAACGTGGGCCGGTAAAGCTTGCCGCTAAAGCTCAGCCGGTGCCCATGGGTCAGGTGACCGCCATGCGAAAGGTCGAGGCCAAGAATCGTATCTCCTGCCTGCAGGACCGCCGCATATGCCGATGCGTTAGCCTGCGAGCCGGAATGCGGCTGCACGTTAATATGCTCTCCGCCAAAGAGCTGCTTGGCGCGGTCGCGAGCCAGGTTCTCCACTACATCGGCATACTCGCAGCCCCCATAGTAGCGCCGCCCAGGATAGCCTTCGGCGTACTTGTTGGTGAACGTGGAACCGGCCGCTTCAAGCACCGCCTCGGAGACAAAGTTTTCGCTGGCAATCATCTCCAGCCCCTCATGTTGGCGGAGAGTTTCAAGGTCAAGGGCGGCGGCCACAGCGGGGTCGGCCTGGGCGAGGGTCAGGGAAATGCGGTCACTCATACAAGGATTCTAGCTCGTTTCAGCCTTGATATGTCCAAAACCAGCAGAGTCGCGGCAGGCGACGCATGGGTGAATTTTTCGTGATGACTGCCGTGACTAATTCGCCAGACGAATTCTGCGAGTTAGCCCCGCTTTGCGGATTAGCGAGTCAGCAAGTTAGCGGGCCGCATTGATCGGGCAAGGATTCATAGTCCGCAGGCCAGCGAAGCCAGTGGACGACTAGAAAGAGAAGAAGTCCGTCTTGAGTGAAGCAACAATTTGCGCAGCCGGGTTAAGGTTAGCAGCAGCCGTCGCTTTGTCATTCGCCAGAGGCCGTAGCTCAACCTTCAGCGTCATATGTTTTTTTGCAATGAAGTTCGCAGTGACGGTATTTGAAGCCTTTTGCACCGCGCCTGCGCGGGCCTCAATGCGAAACTCATGCACCCCGGGCGGAACAAACAGGCCGTCATAGTCTGCCTTGCTCGCCGCGTGACCCTTGAAGAAAGTCTTGCCGTCCATTTCGACGGTGAAGGCCAGGCTGGCCGGGAAATGTCCCAGGTCAAACTTCAATCGGGTATTCTTCTTTGGATCCAGTTTTTTGGGATTGAATGCCACGGGTGGAGGTTGTGGACGAGGGGCGGGTGCTGCTGCCTGCGGAGAAACCTGCGTTGCGGCGACCCCTGCGGCAGGCTTCTCTTCTGTTGCGGGAGGAGCGGCCTGCGCGGCCGTGGGATTCGAATTTTGGGCCAGTTCTGCTGGCTGAGATGCTGCACCCGCCGCAGGCGCCGGCTTCGAATCTGCGCCCGCCACTGCCCAATCAGCCGCTGCCACAGGCGCTGCCGTCGACTGCGACGGATTCGATTGTGGCGGAGCAGGGCGGTGCCGATGCCAAAGCAGGTATCCGCCGCCTGCCGCAGCGGCAACTACGACCAAACTGGCCGCCACAAGGGCCACAAGCACACCACGCTTGTTTGCTGCTTTGGCCTGTGCGATTGGCTGAAGCTGCTGAACTTCTGTTGTCTTAGGCGGTGCCGCATCATCCTCGGACTGCATAGATCCCCCCTTCAGGCCTGGGGCTTGGGCGGCCATGTGGTCTGACCGCCGTGAAGGTAGGCCAGGTTGGCCACGTGGCCTGCTCGCGCGGCGGCGACTCCGGTTTCAACGGGAGCGTTTGGCTCTTTGCGCGTCTTGATGCAATCGAAGAAATTTTCCATGTGGGTAATGGTTCCGTCGCGAAAGCTCTTGCCCGCGACGATTGGATTTTGCGCGGATGGTACGCCCTCGCGATAGACAGAAAAGCCGTTGCGATCGACTTTCAACGTTGCTTCGGTTCCGCGAAACTCGAGGCCGCCGTCATCGATTGAGGAACTCATCATGCCCTCATAGACCACATCGAATTCCGGATAGCGCAGCGCTGCCTGAATGGTGTCGGGACAATCCCACGCTTCAAAGATATATTTGTCCGCAAGCATCTGTGCCGCGCGCGGCGTGTCGGACTTCATGGCCCAGTGCACTACGTCGATCCAGTGAGTAAATAGGTCGGTCATGCCGCCACCGCCAAAATTCCAGAACCAGCGCCAGCGCCTGAATTTCTCCTCGCTGAAGGGCTGGTCGGGTGCGTTGCCCAGCCAGAGCTTCCAATCGAGCGCAGATGTGTCCGTGGGCTTCGCCTCCCTGGCCCGTGCCCGTCCATAGTTCTGCCACCAGTAGGTCCTCACCTGTGTAACGCGCCCCAGCGTGCCTCCCTGGACGATCTCGACGGCATCGCGGAAGTGCGTCCAACTGCGCTGTTGCATGCCGCATTGCAGAATCTGCTTCGAGGAGCGAACCGCTTTGGTGAGAGTTGCGCCTTCTTCTATGGTGTGAGTGACAGGCTTTTCAAGGTAGACATCCTTGCCGGCTGCCAGGGCATCCGCCGCCATGTGCACGTGCCAGTGGTCCGGCGACGCAATGATCACGGCGTCGATGTCCTTCTCGAGCACCTCGTGATAATCCAGGTGAGTGGTTGCGAGGCCGTTGGATTTTTCCTTCACGGCATCGCGGTGCGGTGTATAAACGTCACTCACGCCGACAATTTCGTAAGAGCCGGCTTTATCGGCAGCTTCGAGCAGGCCGTTCATGCGGCCGCCGGCTCCTATTACTCCAATGCGAATCCGGTCGTTTGCGCCAAGCGCTCTTGTGGAGGCCAGCGCGGTAAGCGAGCTTGCGATGAGGAAACTGCGGCGATCAAGCATATTGGTCATGGCGGTCCAATCCATTTCTTCGCGTCGAGTTGGCTGCCGGCAGGGTGCTGCCGCTGGATGTTTTGCGCGGCTTTGAATCCGATCTGCAGATTGCCGGTGCCATTTCAACTGCAATCTTTTTTCGGTTTTGATTCCACCAAATTGTACGGCTCATAACGGGAATTGCAAGAAGAACAATGCATTTGCAGTCAAGAAGCAGCCACCGCGCGGGAGATGAATCGAGAGCGCAGATACAAATTCAGCGAGTTAGCCCCGCTTTGCGGGTTCGCGAGTTAGCGGGTTAGCTGGCGGCATTGGCCGGGCCAGGAACCAAACCGCAACCTTGTTGCTTTTTAGCGAACTGGAATGGCCGGTTTGGCTGCCGGCGCCGTGGTGACGCCGCGCAATGGGAGGGGGTGCGCGGGTGGGGCCTGGTGCATGGTGACAATGATCGCTCCGGCTGGCTTCTTGCCTGCGCATTGATAGGAGTGCGGCGTGCTGGCGTCAAAGTAGATGGCGTCTCCGGCCTCCAGCGTGCAGGCCTGATCGCCATGACGAATCTCCAGGTCGCCATCGAGCACATAGAGAAACTCAAACCCCGCATGCATGTGCGCCCTGGGTTCCATCTCCTTGGTCAGGGGAACAAACTCGGCAAAATAGGGGTCCATGTGGCGATCGGGAACCATGTAGCCGAGGCTCTCAAAGTAATAGGTGGGATCGTTTACCCCGGTTTGCGGCAGTCTGACCCGTTCCTTGCGGCGGTGAATCCGGAACAACGCGTTGGGTTCGGTTTCAAAGAAATACGAAAGGTCTTTGGAGAAGACCATGGCGATGCGGGAGAGATTGCGCAGGGTGGGGACAACACGGCCAGTTTCCAGTTGCGAAAGGAAACTGGCTGAAAGGCCGGTATGCCTGCCCAACTCGACAAGGCCCATGGACTTCTTGAGGCGCAGCCGCTTGATGCGCTCGCCGATGCGCTTCTCAGCAATCACGCGCTCAGCGGTTTCAGGATCGATCTGGGTCTTGTGTGTCTCTTCGCTTTTGACCGCGGCTATCTCACCCATTTTCGCCTCCAGCACTCTCTAGGATTAGAGTGCGCCACGAGGCGAAATGTTGTCCGGGTCAAAAATTATTACCGTCCCACTAAATTCAAGCTGGGCCGAGGGCGGTATCGCGGTCATCGGGGAAAAACGGGAACCTACCCTGTCAACTTGCAATCGCCTTCATTGGTTGTCCAATTACGCGACACGCTGGGGGAGCTCCGGCATCAGCCCCAATCACGCCATACACCCGCCCTTTTAGTTGTAATTCTCTGAATGAATCTGCCGATAAACTTGGAATAGGGGTACGGCGCCTCCTGCGTGGCGTCGTGTGCGCTGGAGGGCGGCTCATGCAAAGACAACCAGATCGCCGACCCGGCATGCTCGCATCGCCCGAGAAGTTTCGGCTCATCCTGATCGCGATTGTTGCTATTTCCGCCATCTCTGCCAGCGGGCAAACTCAGAACATAACGGGCACGATTCTGGTCAAAAGGCAGCTTACGAAGCGGCGTGTTACTCCCGATATCTCGATTTATCAGCGCGGCGCTTCCGTGGAACTCGGCAAGGACGCCGGGGAGGCGCCAATCGACTATGAGCGGGAGAGGGTTGTGATCTACCTCGAGGGACCCGGCCCGGCAATCACCGATGCGGCCACCCCAGGCCCATTCAAGATGAAACAAATTGACCGGCGATTCTTGCCCGACCTGCTCGTGGTCCAAGCCGGCTCAACCGTTTCATTTCCGAACATGGACCCGGTATTTCACAATATTTTCTCGCTCTCCAAGCCCAGGTCGTTCGATCTGGGTAGCTATGACAAGGGCGATTCCCGGCAGGTGACCTTTCCCAAGCCGGGCATCGTTGAAGTCTACTGCCATCTGCACCCCAACATGGCAGCCACCATCGTTGTCGCTCCAAACCGCTGGTACGTCCGATCGGATCGGACGGGGCAGTATCGAATTCCGGATGTGCCGCCAGGCAAATACACAGTTGTGGCGTGGCATAAAGCGGCTGGATTCTTCCGCAAATCGATCCTCGTCGAAGCCGGCCACGATTCCGTGGCGGACTTTTTTATCCCGATTGACGTAGACCCCGGAGAAAAAGTCCAATGAATTCCCCATTGCGCGAGCGCCGCGGGAAACACGTGACCATGAAATTCGGGAATCGTGCATTCTTGATGTGCTATGTCCCTTTTGCAATCCTTCTGGGGGTCAGTTTCTGGATGGCCCAGGAGCTGGTGCAAAGAACGGTGCGCGACGATCTGCGTGGATCTCTGCGCGAAAACCAGCATGCGATGGCCCGCGCGCAATCGAAAGCCGATGCTCAGAATGGACAGTTTCTAAAAATTGTGGGGGAAAATGCAGCGCTGAAAGCTGGTTTGCAGTTGTTCGATTCCGAATCCGGCATCGAGGATGCACGCAAGACGATGGAAGATCAATTGCGCGAGCTTGGCGAGCACATGGGCTTCGATTTTCTTCTCGTTTCTGCGCCCAATGGCGCGCCTCTTGCGGGCGTCTTCCGCCAGGGAGGAGAAGCACCGGGCGGGAAAAGCCAACTCGTCCCATTGGATGAGGCCCTGATTGAACACAGCGGGAAAGGCCTGCTTGTGATCGGCAGCCGCATATTCCGGTTCGCATCTGTACCAATAGATGAGGACGAAGAAAACATCGGCTCCCTTTCAGTGGGGGAGTATTTTGACTTTCCAGGGGCCGCGACTCCTGCCGTGTTGATCCACGATGGAAAAGTAATCAACTCGAACATTCCCAATGTTGCACCTGCTGAAGTTGAACAGGCTCTTGGCCGTTGCGCGAATCAGTCAGAATGCGATTTTCGATTAGGAGGCTTCAACTGGATATCGGTTCCCATGCAGGACCTGGGCGGTGGGTATACCTTATGGAGTCTTGAAAACGTTGACGAGGCAACAGGCCCCATTCGATCGAGGCTGCGCAATCTTTTCCTGACCATGGCATTCGGTTCCGTGCTGGTCGCTCTCTTATGCAGCATTGTCTCGTCCCGTTCCATTGTGAAACCGATCGCGCATATGGTCTCGCACCTCCGCAACGCGGAGCGAACCGGCGTATTCCCCGAGTTCAAAACCAATCATTCATCGACGAAGGAAATACGTGAATTGGCCGTGAGCTACAATCGAGCGGCCGTTGCGGTGCGAAATTCGCAGGAGAACCTGCAGGCGGCTTATGTGGAGTTTGTTGGCTCCCTGGCAAACGCACTCGATGCGCGCGATCGGTATACCGCCGGTCATAGCTTGCGCGTAAGCCAGCTCTCATGCGCGACGGCGGTTGCGATGGGTCTCGGCGTCGAAGAGGTTGAACGGATTCGCATAGGCGCGCTGTTGCACGACATTGGCAAAATCGGCATTGCCGACAGTGTGCTGCAGAAGCCAGGAAGGCTCACCGACGATGAATTCGCAATTGTGAAGGAACACCCTGCGATAGGCCGCCGGATTCTTGAAGGCGTGCATGGGTTCTCGCCTTACCTCGAAGCCGTAGAGCTGCACCATGAGAATTGGGACGGCAGCGGATATCCGAAAGGCCAGGCAGGCGAAGAGACGCCGGTGGACGCGCGCATCATTCACGTTTCGGATGCCTACGATGCGATGACGACGAAAAGGTCGTATCGGCGCGGTATGACTCACGAGCGCGCCATCCGTGAACTCATCGGAAATGCAGGGTCGCAGTTCGATCCGCAAGTCGTGGAAGTATTCGCCAATTTGCCGCGCAGCCTTGAGACCGGACAGCCTCTCGCTTCAGAAGACCTTGCGCACGAGGGCCAATTTGACCTGGTGGAGGCAACATGGGAAGAGCTCGCCTAGCCTGGCTGCTCTGCGCAGTGTTCGGCCACGGATTTCTCGCCGCTCAGGAAGCCAACTCGGGCCTCGACATAAGGGCAACAATTAGTGGGCAGTTTGCCGTGTCCAACGTGTACGAGGAGGCGCCGAGGTCCGGCGAGCCTGTCGGCGCAGCGTTCCGCTCAGTCATCTATCCCACCTGGAAGCTCACCAACAATTGGAACTTTACCGGAGCGTGGCAGCTCTACTCGCGCCCCTACTTCTTTCAGGACTTCTCAGATTCTGGAGAAGGCGTGAAAGGCAACATTCTTGAGGCTTCGCTCAATTACTCGCGCGTTTCCGAAGCAGGTTCCGTTATGATTCGCGCCGGGCAACTGTCCACAGCGTTCGGTTCTTTCCTTCTGCGTTATGACGACGCCGACAATGCTCTCGTCGATCTGCCTATCCAATATGGCTATTACGATTCGCCTGTTTCTACGCTAAGCGTTGCCGGAGCCCAACTCGACGCAACGCGCGGCAAATGGGATGGGCGCGTGCAGTTCGCCAACTCCTCGCCTGCAAATCCGCGCAGCTTGTTTGCGCACGACCAATACGGTAACTGGGCTGGCGGCGGCGGCTACACCATCCGCCAGGGTTTCCGGGTTGGGGTTTCCGCGTATCGCGGGCCTTATCTGAACCGGGGAGATGTGTATTTTCCTCTCGGAACTGCCAGCCCAAGCACGTTGCCGGCTCACGCATTGGGCGTTGACACGAATTGGGCTCATGGACACTGGATTGTGCTGGGCGAACTGCAGAAATTCGCAATGCCCCTCGCCGCGGCGCCGACCGTCAATCAGCTTGCTGGGTATGGCGAGCTCAAGAGAGTACTGAGTCCACGCTGGTACCTTGCTTCTCGCATCGGGGCCAGGAGCGCGAATGCATACGGTAACGTCGAATGTTACGAAGCAGCTGCCGGGTTCCGCCCCAACAGGTTTGAACTCATCAAGATCGAATACGAGCTTGAAAGGTATAGCGTAGGCCCGGTTCACAACGAGGATACTCTGGCCATTCAATTCGTTACTACGTTGCATACCGCTTTCGCGAAGAATTGAACGTTGAGCAAGCGCCGGGCCTAAAGGCCGATTCATCAGACCTTTTCAGGGCATAAATGCCCCCGCTCCCTCCGAAAATGACCGACGCGCTCCTGGAATGCACGGGACCCTTCCGATGTCCCAGGTCAATCGCCGTGGCGACGTGACCTGGGCACTCAGATTTGGACATGTGGCTGGATTGGAACCAAAGGGCCGGGACGGACCCAACCCCCTGATTTCTAATTCCTGCTCTTCAGCCTTTAGCGACAGCGTACCGCTTGTTCACTTCGTGCCAATTGACCACGTTCCACCAGGCGGCGAGATAGTCGGGGCGCTTGTTCTGGTACTTCAGATAGTAGGCATGCTCCCAAACGTCGTTGCCCAGGATGGGGTAGAGTCCCTGAGTCAGGGGCGAATCCTGATTGGCGGTGGTGAGGATTTTGAGCTTGCCGCCGGTCAGGACCAGCCAGCCCCAGCCGGAGCCAAACTGTTTGGCGGTAGTTTCGTTGAAGGTCTTCTTGAAGGCCTCGAAGTCGCCGAAATCGGCGGCGATTGCCGCGGCGATGGGGCCTGAAGGCGCTCCACCTATGCCATCAGAGCCAACCGGGCCCATCAGACTCCAGAAGGCGGTATGGTTGGAGTGGCCTCCGCCGTTGTTGCGGACGACGCCGCGAATGTCTTCAGGAACGTCGGCCAGGCCGCGGACCAGATCGTCTACAGACTTGGCGGCAAGATCGGGGTGGCTGGCCAGGGCGGCATTCACGTTGGTGATGTAGGTTTGGTGATGCTTGTCGTGGTGCAGGTGCATGGTTGCCGCATCGATAAAAGGCTCGAGCGCGGCGTAGTCGTAGGGAAGCGGTGGAAGTTCGTAGGCCATTTGGGGAAATCTCCTTCGTTTGAAATTGTACTTTGGCGATTCGGCCCGGCGTTGTGCGGAATAGAACACTGTTCGGAGCCGTTGAATTGAAGCCAAGTTTTCACACACGGCATCAGCTGCGTATGGTTGGATGGATGCCGGAGACTTTGCATTGGGTGCGGGAAAGTGGGAAAGAAAGGGACTAGGGAATAGGGAATAGAGTCGAGCGCCCTGCGGAATTTCGCTCCAGGCGAAACCTTCCAGGGTTGAGGGACATCGATACAATGGACGGCATTGCTTCACCTCACCATTGCTTCCGGCTGGATCAACTATCCCCAAATCAGATTTCAATTCGAAACGAGCAAAGTAACGATGAGCGATCAGCCGTTGTACCGGTGGCTTGAGCAGAAGGGCGAAGCGTTTGGCGCCCCGGGCATGGAGCCAAGATGGACTTCAAGCGTGAAGGATGCGGTGGGTACGGCTTACGCGGCTTCCAGCCGCATCTGGTTTACCTGCTCCCACGGGGTTCTCAACGAGGTGTATCACCCGACCATCGACCGCGCTCAGGTCCGGGACATGGAGTTCCTGGTCACGGATGGTGAGACGTTTTTCCATGAAGAGAAGCGCGACCTGGAGTCGACATTCGAGTACATCCATCCCGAGGCGCTTGGTGTGCGCTATGTGAACCGCGATCCGGAGGGTCGCTACACGCTGAGAAAGGAGATTATCTGCGACCCCCACCACTCCGTGGTTCTGACCCATGTACGCATTGAGGGAGACGCGGAGTTGCTTCCCCGGCTGAAGGTGTATGCCCTGCTTGCGCCGCATCTGGACGGGGGTGGGGCGGGCAACTCGGCGCGGGCGGTGGACATTGCCGGACGCAAGGTGGTGATGGCGTGGAAGAACCAATCGTCGCTGCTCATGGCCGCCAACTGCGGTCCATCGAGCGCAGGATTCTCCAAAGTGAGCTGCGGGTTCGTGGGAGTCAGCGACGGCTGGCGCGACTTGCTGGACAACTTCCGCATGGACTGGGAGTTTGGTTCGGCCACGGACGGCAACATCGCGATCATGGGGGAACTGGACCTGAATGGTGCGGGCAAGGACGGCGTGGGCAAGGACGGCGCGATCGAGTTTACCGTGGCGTTCGGGATTGGAGAGGGCCATCATACGGCGGCTCAAAAGACGATGAGCTCGCTGGCGACGCCCTTTGCCGACCATCGCAGCCGCTATATCGCGCAATGGCAGCGGGCGGCGAATCCGATTTGGCTGGCGGCGAAGTCTTGCGATGACGGCAAGCTGATGGGAACCAGTCACAACGTGCTGCTGGCGCACGAAGACAAGACCTATTCAGGAGCGTTTGTCGCGTCGGCGTCGATTCCGTGGGGGCAGTCGAAAAGCGACGATGACCTGGGCGGCTACCACCTGGTTTGGACGCGGGACATGGTGCAGACGGCTACGGCGATGCTGGCGTGCAATCGGGCGGAGACGGCACTGCGAGCGCTGGTTTACCTGGCCTGCACCCAGCAACCGGATGGTGGGTTTGCTCAGAATTTCTGGATCGATGGAACGCCTTATTGGAGCGGCATGCAACTGGACGAGGTGGCGTTTCCCCTGATTTTGGCGTGGCGGCTGGGGAAGGCGAATGCATTAGGTGAACTGCACATGTTTCCGTTTGTCGAGCGCGCGGCGGGTTTCCTCGTGCGCCACGCTCCCATTACGAACCAGGAGCGCTGGGAAGAGAATCCAGGCTACTCGCCCTCGACCCTCGCGGCTGTGATTGGCGGGCTGATTTGCGCTGCGGAGATTGCCCGGGCGCACGATTCAGCGGAGATGGCAGTATTCCTGGAGGAGTATGCCGATTGGATCGAGGGTCACCTGGAAGACTGGACGGTCACCAACAATGGAGTGCTGCTGCCGGACGTCAAGCGCCACTACATGCGTATCCGCCCGCCGGAGAGCGGCGCGGCGTATGCATCCGAGGGCAGTGGGACGGAGATCATCCGGCTGAACAACCGGCCGCCGGGTACGCGGGTGGAGTTTGAGGCCCGCGAAATCATCGATGCGGGCTTCCTTGAGCTGGTGCGCTACGGAGTGCGTCGGGCAGACGATCCGCTGATGGTGGATTCCCTTAAAGTCGTCGACGCAGTGTTGAAACGCGGGCTGCCTCAGGGCCCCGGGTGGCTGCGCTACAACAATGATGGCTATGGAGACCGGCCGGACGGCGGGCCGTTCCAGGGTTGGGGCAAAGGGCGGGTTTGGCCGCTACTGACCGGTGAGCGGGCCCACTATGAGTTGGCCGCCGGAAAAGACATCACCGAGCTGATCAGGACCTATGAGGGCTTTGCGACCTGCGGGCAGATGATGCCGGAGCAGGTGTGGGATGAGGGGAATCTTCCCGGGACGAGCCTCCAGTTGGGAAAGCCGGGTGGTTCGGCGGTGCCGCTGGTCTGGGCGCATGCTGAATACTTGAAGCTGCTGCGGTCGGCTGTGGATGGCAAGGTGTTTGACCGCATTGACCCGGTCTACGAGCGGTATTGCGAACCGGAGGGCAGAAAGCGGCGGCGAGTGAACCTTGAGATTTATACCCTGAAGAGACCAATCCAGAGGATAGCCGCGGGCGGGACACTTCGCATTCTGGATGAGAAGCGCTTCGATTTGATCTGGACCGCGGACGGCTGGCAGACAAAGCACACCGTCATGAGCCGCAGCCTGGGCAGCGCCGGGTTCAGCGCGGATATTGACGCCCCGCCCGAAACCGGAAAGACAGAAGGCGGCATGTTGCAATGGACCTTGCATTGGACCGAGCAGGACGCCTGGCTTGGTTACAATGTGGAGGTGCAAGTTGACGGCAAAGTGCAAGAGTGAGCGCCAATCGGCAGGCCTCATTGAATACTTCCTTGGTTTCCCGCATCACAGCAACATGAAAGGAACCGGGCATTTCGTATGACTACAAGCATTGCAGAACCTTCGCTCGACCAGGCAGCTCTCGACCAGCTATCTATCAATACTTTGCGGCTGCTGGCCGTAGACGCAGTGCAGAAGGCAAACAGCGGCCATCCGGGCGCGCCGCTGGGCTGTGCGCCGATTGCTTACCTGCTCTACCACAAGTTGATGAAGCACAATCCCAAACACTGGAAGTGGGTGGATCGGGACCGGTTTGTGTTGTCCAACGGACACGCTTCAGCACTGCTGTATGGGACGCTGTTTCTCACCGGCTACAAGATGACGATTGACGACCTGAAGCAATTCCGGCAGTGGGAATCGATTACGCCGGGCCACCCCGAATACGGGGACACAGAAGGCGTTGAAGTCACGACAGGACCGCTCGGCCAGGGCATCGGGATGTCGGTAGGGATGGCCATCGCCGAGAGGCATCTGGCGGCCATCTATAACAAGCCCGGCTTCGAGATTGTGAACCATCACACCTTTGCGCTGATGGGCGACGGCGACCTGATGGAAGGTGTTTCGCACGAAGCTGCGGCGCTGGCCGGAATGCTGGGGCTCGGCAAGCTGATCTGGATTTACGATGACAATCTGATTTCGCTCGATGGACCGACGGAGCTGAGTTATAACGACGATGTTCTGGAGCGCTTCAAGGCCTATCACTGGCATGGGCAGCGCGTGGCGGATGGCAACGACCTGAAGGCCATTGAAGCGGCCATTGAAAATGCCAAGGCTGAAACCGAAAGGCCGTCGATCATCGCGGTGCGCACGGTGATTGGCTACGGCAGCCCCAAGGCAGGCACCAACAAAGTGCATGGCGAGGCGCTGGGCGCGGCAGATACGGCTGCGACGAAAAAGTTCTTCGGTTTTCCGGAGGACCAGAGCTTTTATGTCCCCGATGAAGCCCTGGCAAATTGGCGCAAAGCCATTGACCGCGGCGCCAGTCTCGAAGCGGAGTGGAAGAAGAAGTTTGAAGGCTACGCGGCGGCTAATCCGGAGCTGGCTGCCGAGTTTGAGCGTACACAGAAGGACGTGCGCAAAGACGGTTGGGTGAAGGCGATTCCGAGTTTTCCCGCGGGCAAGCCGCAGGCTACGCGCAATGCCGGCGGAGCGGTGATGAATGCCATTGCCGGGATTGTGCCGGAGCTGTTTGGCGGAGCCGCGGATCTGACTTCATCGACGAAGACGATTTTCAAGCCGGGGGCGAGCTTCCACGTGGACCCCGCGGGGCGGAATGTGTTCTTCGGCGTGCGGGAATTTGGCATGTGTGCGGCGGTGAATGGAATGGCGGCGCACGGCGGCCTTATTCCCTTCGGATCGACCTTCTTCACATTTTCGGATTACTGCAAGCCTGCGATCCGGCTGGCTGCCCTGATGAAGATCCGCTCGCTGTTCGTGTTCACGCATGACTCGGTGGGACTGGGCGAGGATGGGCCGACGCACCAGCCGATCGAACATTTGATGGCGTTGCGCGCGGTTCCGAACCTCACCGATTTTCGCCCCGCCGACGCAAATGAGACTGCGGCTGCGTGGCGGCTGGCTCTGGAACGGACGGGGCCAAGCTTTTTTGCCCTCAGCCGGCAGGATTTGCCAGTGATCGATCCCGCGACGCACGACTCTTACGCCGATGTGAGCAAGGGCGCTTATGTGTTGGTGGATGCGGCCAACCCGCAGGTGTTGTTGATCGGCACGGGGTCAGAAGTGTGGCCCGCGGTAGAAGCCGCCAAGCTGCTGGCCGCGGAGGGCATTCAAGCCCGGGTGGTAAGCTTCCCGAGCTGGAAGATCTTTGAGGAGCAGACGGGCGAATACAAGGCAAGTGTGCTGCCTGCGCATGTGCCCAAGCTGGCAGTCGAAGCGGGTGCCACGCTGGGTTGGTGGAAGTATGTTGGCCTGGACGGCGACGTGGTAGGACTGGACCGCTTCGGAGCGTCGGCGCCGGGACCAATTGTGCTGAAGGAACTCGGATTTGGGGCAGACAGCGTTGCTGCACGGGCCAGGAAGCTGGTGAAGTAAGTCGGTAGCGGAGTTAGTGGGGCTACGCCAACTCCGCTCGCAACGCTAACTCCGCTCACTGGAAAGGGACAATGTGAAGCTAGTAATCAGTTCGGATCATGCGGGCTTTCCTCTCAAGGAACAGGTTCGCGCCTACCTGGCGGAAGCCGGGCACGAGATGGAAGATCTGGGAGCTTACGAAGTCGATCCGCTGGACGATTATCCTGACTTTGCCGAGAAAGTTGGCCTGGCGATCAGGCGGGGCGATGCGCCGCGCGGAGTTCTAATCTGCGGCTCGGGCGTTGGCGTGTGCGTTGCAGCAAACAAGATTCCGGGAATTCGCGCCGGCATGTGCCATGATACTTACTCGGCGCACCAGGGCGTGGAGCACGACGATATGAACGTGATTGTGCTGGGCGCGCGGGTTATAGGTTCGGCACTGGCGTTCGAGGTTGTGGATGCGTTCGTTGGTGCGACATTCATCGCCAGTGAAGAGAGATTTGCAAGACGTTTCAAGAAGGTGCTGGCGATCGAGGCCAGGTACCAGTGTGGCGACGGCTCGGGGAGTCCGGCTTAGAATTCTTCGGGACAATCGGGCTGGGAATTTGTGGGGAGGTCCACAATTGCCGGCGAGCTGAACAATCGCTTCATCAAGGATTCATCACAGCGCAGCATACTGAAAGGCGCCGATGTTCCCCTTCGACGTGATCCTCTTCGACGTAGGCGGAGTGCTGCTGACCAATGGTTGGGACCACGCCGAGCGCGCCGCTGCAATTGAGCAATTTCGGTTGGATCGCGCAAAGTTCGAGGCGCGACACGATGCGTCTAACGATTCGTGGGAACGGGATTTGATTCCACTGAAGGATTATCTGAATGCGACGGTGTTTTACGAGCCGCGCAGTTTTTCTCCTGATGACTTTTTCGCTTTCATGTTGACGCAGTCGAAGCTTCTTCCCGATGGGGCGCTGGGAATCCTTGCAGAGCTTGCCGCATCCGATAGCTATCTGCTGGGCGCGCTGAACAATGAGGCGCGCGCAACGAACGACTATCGCTTTGAAACCTTTGGGTTGTGGAACCATTTCAAGGTTGCGTTCAGTTCGTGTTACGTGGGTTTGCGCAAGCCCGGCCTGGCGATCTACAAACGGGCGCTCGATGTTCTCGGCAGGCCGGCGGAGCGAATTCTATTTATCGATGACCGCGCAGAGAATGTGGCCGGTGCGCTGTCCGCCGGGATGAAGGGGATTCAATTTGTTGGCGAGGATCAACTAAGGCGGGAGTTAGTAAGTTTGGGAGTTATGGAAGAGATTTGAAATGGAGGCAGTATGCAACTGGGATTGATTGGTCTGGGCAAGATGGGCGGTTTTATGGCGGAGCGCCTGCGCTTGGGCGGCCACCAGGTGGTGGGCTTCGACTTCAACGCCGATGCGGTTAAGAAGCTGACGGCATCGGGCAATGTGGGTGTTTCAACTCTGCAGGAGCTTGCCCTGAAACTGGAGGGCCGCAAGGCCATCTGGATCATGGTGCCGCAGGGCAAGCCTGTTGACGAGACGATCGCCAAGTTGGAGCCGCAACTGAATCCCGGCGATATTCTCATCGACGGTGGTAACTCGAATTACAAAGATTCGATGCGGCGGCACAAAGAAATTACCGCCAAAGGTTTTCAGTTCGTCGACGTCGGGACTTCGGGCGGAGTATGGGGTCTGAAAGAGGGCTACAGCATGATGATCGGCGGGGACGACGACCCGGTGGAGTATCTGCGGCCTATCTTCGAAACGCTGGCTCCCGCGGCAAACCTGGGTTGGGGACACGTGGGCCCGGCCGGTTCCGGCCACTTTGTGAAGATGATTCACAACGGCATTGAGTACGGTATGATGCAGGCCTACGCGGAAGGCTTCACGATCATGGAAACGAAAACTGAGCTGGGGCTCGACCTGCCGCAGATTTCCCAGATCTGGCGTTACGGAAGCGTAGTGCGCAGTTGGCTGCTGGATCTGACCGCCGATGCGTTGGCGAAGAATCCCAAGCTCGATGGCCTGGAGGCATTTGTCGAGGATTCCGGCGAGGGGCGCTGGACGGTGATAGAGGCCATAGACCTGAATGTTTCAGCGCCGGTGATTACGGAGTCGCTGATGCGGCGCATACGCTCGCGTGAAGAGAACAACTTTACCGACCGCATGCTCGCCGTGATGCGCAATGAGTTCGGCGGACATGCGGTGAAGAAAGACTGAAACGCAGATTGCAGATGACAGGTTACAGGTGACAGTTAGAAGGCCCGATTCGGCGATGTATAACTGTCAGCTGTAATCTGTAACCTGTCATCGAACAACCGGAGGTTGTTATGGCAACGATGCAGATGATTGTGCGGCCGGAGGATCTGTCCAATGTTTCTCACGGACGCGAGACGATTCCCGAACCTGGGATTCTTGTAATCTTTGGCGCCTCAGGCGATTTGACCAAGCGCAAGCTTCTGCCGGCGCTGTTCCACCTGAGGCAGAACAACTTGCTGCCCGCGAAATTTTCGATAGTGGGCGTGGCGCGGCGACCCTTGGGCGATGAATTTGCAGCCGATATGCGCGAGGGCATAGTCCAGTTTGGCGGCGTGGACGCAAACGACCCGAAGCTGGATGAGTTTGTGACGCAGATCGGTTACTTCCCCCTTAACTTCGACGACCCCGCGAGTTATGCAGGACTGAAGGCTGAGTTAGCGCGGATCGACAAGGAGAAAGGGCTTGGTGGCGATCGTCTCTTCTATCTGGCCACCGCGCCGGAATTCTTTGCGGGAATCGTCGAGAACCTGGGCTCGCAAGGCATGGCGCAGCCCGAGAAGGGCAAGACGGCGGTAGTCATTGAAAAGCCTTTCGGTCACGATCTTGACTCAGCGCGGGAACTGAACCGGCAGGTGAATGCCGTCTTCCATGAGAGCCAGGTCTTTCGCATCGACCACTACTTGGGCAAGGAGACAGTGCAGAACATTTTGGTCTTCCGCTTTGCCAATGGGATATTTGAACCCATCTGGAATCGGAACTACATTGACCACGTACAGATCACGGCGGCGGAGACGTTAGGCGTTGAGGGGCGCGGACCGTTCTATGAAAAGGCCGGTTGCCTGCGCGACGTGGTGCAGAACCACATGATGGAGTTGCTGAGCTTTGTAACCATGGAACCGCCTTCGAGCTTTGAGGCGGAGAGTGTGCGGCGCGAAAAGCTGAAGGTGTGGCAGGCCATTCCACCCATTCCGATTTTGAACACCGTGCGTGGGCAATACGGACCGGGCGTCGTCAATGGTCAGCGCGTGGTGGGCTATCGCGATGAGGAGCGTGTGAATCCTGACTCTGGCACCGAGACCTATGCGGCGCTGCGGCTTCAAATTGAGAACTGGCGCTGGGCGGGCGTGCCCATCTATCTACGCGCGGGCAAGCGTTTGAAGCAGCAGGCCACGGAGGTCAGCATCCAATTCAAGCAGCCGCCGCTGTTGATTTTCAATCGCATGCAAAACAGCGGCCCGTGCCAGGAGATTCAGCCCAACCTGCTCACCATTCGCATTCAACCGGATGAGGGGATTGCTCTGCGATTCGGCGCCAAGGTTCCCACTTCGTCTGACATGTCGGTTTGCCCGGTGAACATGGACTTCGATTACGAGAAGGCGTTCGGAAAATCGAGCGCCAACGGATACGAGCGGCTGCTGCTCGAATCCATGCTCGGCGATCAAACTCTCTTCGCGCATCGCGACGGCGTGGAGACGACCTGGGCGCTCTACACGCCGATTCTTGAGGCCTGGGCGGCGAAAAAGCCGGAGGTTTTTCCAAATTACTTTGCCGGCAAGTGGGGTCCGGAGTGCTCAGACCGGCTACTGGAACGTGACGGACATGAGTGGCGGAACGAGCTGGGCAGGAAAGCTTGAAAACAGGGAATAGGGACCGGGGAATAGGGAATAGGGAATAGAAATGACGGCGGGTTGAGGCTCGTGCTTTCCCAGGTCTCAGAATCGAGACCTGGGGCACCCTGGTCGTGACCTCTATTCGCGGATGATCTTTA